>Ga0081539_10002384_pt1 | contig 26816 bp, 22 predicted proteins | sample TabmetS4T2R2_FD_71023 | JGI IMG/M metagenome (GOLD analysis project Ga0081539, IMG submission 71023) | Tabebuia heterophylla rhizosphere microbial communities from the University of Puerto Rico - S4T2R2 | ecosystem: Host-associated > Plants > Roots > Rhizosphere ...
GAGGTCAGGATCGCGGTCGCGATCGCCGTCCCGAAGGCGCCGCCGACGGTGCGGAAGACGGTGTTGATCCCGGTCGCGATGCCGACGTCGCCGTCGGGAACCGAGTCGACCACCAGGTTGGCCAGGGCCGCGAAGGCGAAGGCGATCCCGATGCCGATCCCGGCGCCGGCGACGAGCAGGCCCCAGACCTGGTCGTAGGTCGCCGCCAGCAGGACCAAGGAGACCGAGGCGAGGCCGGTGCCGAGGATCAGCGTCGCCCGGAACCCGATCCGCCGCCCGACCACCGAGGCCAGCGGCCCAGCGCCCAGTTGCAACCCGGTCAGCGGCAGCACCATCAGACCCGCCTCGGTGACCGAGTAGCCGAGCCCGTAGCCGGTCGCGGTCGGCGCGTGGGCGATCTGGGGGATCAGGAGGAAGCCGACGTAGACGGCGGAGCCGAGCAGCAGCGCGGCGACGTTGACCGCCAGCACCGTCGGCTGCCGCAGCAGCCGCAGCTCCATGATCGGCTGCGCGACCCGCCCCTCGTAGCGCAGCCAGAGCACGGCCAGGGCGAGCCCGGCACCGAACAGGCCGATCGTCGGGGCCGAGGCCCAGCCCCAGTCGTTCGCCCTGGTGATCGCCAGCAGGCAGGAGGCCAGCGCGGCGGAGAGCAGGGCCGCGCCGGGCCAGTCGACCCGCGTCCCCGGGGCCGCCCGGGTCGAGGGGATCAGGACCCACGTCGCCAGCGCCGTCGGCAGGGCGATCAAGCTGGTCCAGAACAGCCAGGGGATGCCGAGGTGGTCGATGATCGGCCCGGCGACGAGAAGGCCGACCGCGCCGCCGAACCCGACCAGGACGCTGACCATCGAGAGGCCGTTGGGGACCTTCTCCGCCGGGAACGTCTCCTTGACGATCGCGTAGGCGAGCGGGTAGACCCCGCCCGAGACCCCCTGCAGGATGCGGCCGCCGATCATCGGCCCGATCCCGGTCGCCAGCGCGCAGATCACCCCGCCGGCGGCGTAGATCACCAGCACCCAGATCAGCACCTGGCCCTTGCCGTAGACGTCGCCGAGCTTGCCGGCGATCGGCGTGGCCACTGCGGCAGAGAGCAGAAAGCCCGTAAACAGCCAGGATGCGGAGGTCGCCGAGGTGTCGAACTTCTCGGTGATCTCCGGCAGCGCCGGGACGACCAGGGTCTGGGCGATCGCGAAGCAGCTACCCGCCGCCAGCAGGACGGCGAAGATCTCGAAGGTGCGCGCCGGGGTGGCGCGCCGGCTCACTGGGGCGCCATCGAGCGGGCGATCACGACCCGCTGGATCTCGTTCGTGCCCTCGTAGATCTGGGTGATCTTGGCGTCGCGCATCATCCGCTCGACCGGGTACTCGTTGACGTAGCCGTAGCCGCCGAGCACCTGGACCGCCTCGACGGTGACCTTCATCGCGTTGTCGGAGGCGACGAGCTTCGCCATCGAGGTGTACTTCGGCAACAGGGCGGGGCGCTGCGGCATGTCAGCCAGCGCGCAGGCTTTGTAGAGGAGCTCGCGCGCGGCGGCGGTCCCGGCCTCCATGTCGGCGAGCTTGAACTGGATCGCCTGCAGCTGGTTGATCGGCTTGCCGAAGGCGATCCGCTCCGAGGCGTACTGGTTGGCGAAATCGGTCGCGCCCTGGGCGATCCCAACCGCCTGCGCGGCGGCGCCGAGCCGGGTCCGCTCGAGCGTGCCGAGCGCGACGTGCAGGCCCTTGCCTTCCTCGCCGACCAGGTTCTCCTGCGGGACGCGGACGTCGGTGAAGCTCGGCGAGCCGGTCGGCGAGCCCTTGATCCCGAGCTTGTGCTCGAGCGCGCCGGGGTCGAAGCCCTCGCGCTCTTTCTCGACGATGAAGGCGCTGGTGCGGCGGTTCTCGCGGTCGGTCGAACAGAAGACGACGTAGAAGTCGGCGATGCCGGCGTTGGTGATCCAGGCCTTCTGCCCGTTGATCACCCACTCCTCGCCGTCTTTGACCGCGGTGGTCCGCATCGCCGCCGGGTCCGAGCCGGCCTCCGGCTCGCTCAGCGCGAAGGCCGGCGACCACTCGCCGCTGGCGCACTTCGGCAGGAACCGCTCCTTCTGCTCGTCGTTGCCGAACAGCTGGATCGGCAGCGTCCCGAGCTCGTTGATCATCAGGATCAGGGCGCTCGAGGCGCACGCCTTGGCGATCTCCTCGACCCCGATCTGAAGCATCAGCGTCCCGGTCCCGGTGCCGCCGTACTCCTCGTCGAAGGGCAGGCCGAGGATGTCCTGCTCGGCCAAGAGCCGGCGGATATCCCAGGGGTACTCGGCGGTGCGGTCGATCTCGCCGGCCCGCGGGGCGATCTTCTCGGTCGCGATCTGCCGGATCGTTTCCCGGAAGTCGATCATCTCCTGCGGGAGCGAGTAGAGCCCCTCCCCAACCTCGACGCCGCTCATGCCTTTGCCCCCTCCAGTACCGGTCCGTAGTCGTAGAAACCGCGCTTTGCCTTGCGCCCGATGCGCCCCGAAGCGACCATCCGCTTGAGCAGCGGCGGCGGCGCGTACTCGGTGCGCTTGAACTCCTCATAGAGGGAGTCGCCGATCGCGTAGAGCACGTCGAGGCCGATGAAGTCGCTCAGCGTCAGCGGTCCCATCGGGTGTCCGCAGCCTAGCTTCATCCCCTCGTCGATCGCCTCGCGCGTCGCGAACCCTTCTTCGTACATCCGCACCGCCGCCATCAGGTAGGGGACCAGCAGCATGTTGACGATGAAGCCCGAGCGGTCCTTGGTGACGATCGGTTTCTTCGCGATCAGCTCCGCGAACTCGCTGGCAGCGGCGACGGTTTCGTCAGAGGTGTCGAGGGCGACGACGATCTCGACCAGGCCCATCACCGGCACCGGGCTGAAGAAGTGCAGCCCAAGCACCCGCTGCGGGTTGGCGATCCCGGCGGCCAGCTGGGCGATCGGGATCGAGGAGGTGTTGGAGGCGATCAGCGCCTCCTCGGAGACGATCCCGGCGACCTGAGCCAGGATCCTGGCCTTGAGCTCGGCGTTCTCCGGCACCGCCTCGATCACCAGGTCGGCGTCGCCGATGTCCTCGAGCGCGGTGGTGAGGATCACCCGTTCGCGGATCGCCGCCGCCCCCTCGGCGTCGATTTTGCCGCGTGACTTCGCGTGGTGCAGCGACTGCTCGAGCCGCTTGCCGGCCGCGTCGCAGGCGACCTCGTCAACGTCGCGGACGATCACCGGCAGGCCCGCGACGGCAACCGACTCGGCGATCCCGGAGCCCATCAGGCCGCCGCCGAGCACGGCGACGCGCTCGATCGCCATCAGCAGACACCGCTCAGAAGAAAGAAGAGTCGCCCCCTGCGCAGCGAGGGGAAGAGCGCCCGGGCGAAGGGATATGGACCCGGGTTGACGGTCCAGTCAGGGGAAACGGGACCGCTGTCCTCCTCGTTGCACAGGGGATTGATCATCGCTCCGCTTCAGGGGTGGCGCAGAGCGAGGGATCAGGAGATACGCGACTCACAGATAATAGGAATACCACGCATCTACCCGGGGTGCAACGGCCGACCCCCCAACTGGTGGTTCCGCCAGGGCCGGCATTACCAGCCATGGGCGGGGCTCAGGCCGGGAGCAGGTCGGTGAAGACGAAGCCGTCGCGCTCCACCGTCGCGCCCACCTCGACCGCGATCGGCCTGGAGAAGATCGGCCCGGCGTGCACGAAGGTGTGGAACTCGCCGTTCTCGCCGCAGGGGTCGGCGCCGGCGGGCAGGTCGGCCAGCAACGACTCGTCGAAGCGCCGCCCCGCGAAGGAGGGGTCGATCTGGCTCGGGTCGACGCAGACCAGCGTCGCCTCGAACCCGGCGGCGATGAAGCGGCGGGCCAACTCCGTAGTGTCGAGGCCCCAGAGCGGGAAGATCGCCTCGCGGCCGGCGCCGGTCAGCCGCTCTTCCCTGTAGGAGCGGATCTCCTCCAGGTAGAGGTCGGCGAAGGCGATCGCCCCGGCTTCGGCCAGCGGCGGCGCCGCCAGGGCGGCAGCCATCCGCTGCTCGTAGACCTCGTTCACGCAGGCGGCCGGGATCCCGATCTCGACCAGCGGTAGGCCTGCCGCCTCGGCCTGCGCCCGGACCAGCTCGGTGCGCACCGCGTGCATGCTGACCCGGTCGTAATCCTCGGTGAAGGTGGTCAGCAGCGCCGCCGGCTCGATCCCCAGCTCCTCGCGCAGCACCCACAGCGCCAGTGAGGAGTCCTTGCCGCCGCTCCAGGAGAGCGCGACCCCGCTCACGCCGTGTACTCCCGCAGGTAGTCGAGCCCGGCAATCGCCCGCGGCCCGTACCAGGACGTCATCTCCCCGTCGATCAGCGAGACCTCCGCCCCCGGCAGCGCCGCTTCGACCTCGCCGAAATGCCCACGCTTGAAGTGATACGGCTCGCTGCTCAGCAAGACGCGCTCGACCTGGCCGGCAAAGCCGGCCAGGTCGACCTCCGGGTAGCGCTCCGTTTGCCTTTTTTCGCCCTCTGGGCGAAAAAAGGCAAACGGTGGCGTGCGCCAGTTGAACAACGCCAGGGTCTGGGCGATGTAGGTGTTGGGGGCGACGGTCATCCAGGGGTCTTTCCAGATCAGGTAGAGGACGTCGCGCTGCGGCCGCTCGGCCGCGGTCGCGCGCTCATAGGCGCGCTCGAACTCGGCGCTGAGCCGCTCCGCCTCGGCCTCGCGCCCGAACGCCTCCCCCAGCTGCCGGTAGAGCGCGAGGTTGTCGAGCGGGCCCTGCGGGTGGGTGACCACGACCTCGGGGACGAACTCGGCCAGCGCCTCGGCGTCCTCGCGCCGGTTCTCGTCGACGTTGACGATCACGTGCGTCGGCGCCAGCTCCCGCACCTTCTCCAGCTTCACGTCCTTGGTCCCCCCCACCTTCGGCACCTGCCGCACCGTCTCCCAGGGGTGGATGCAAAAGCCGGTCCGCCCGACCAGCTGCTCGGAGAGCCCGAGCGCGCAGACCAGCTCGGTGATGCTCGGGACCAGGCAGACGATGCGGGGCTCGGAGCTCAAGGCTCCGACGCTACATGTTGCGGCGGTACTCCCCGCCGACGTCGTAGAGCGCGCCGGAGATCTGGCCGAGCGAGGCAACCTTGACCGCCTCCATCAGCTCCTCGAAGACGTTGCCGCGATCCCGCGCGACCTCCTGCAGCCGGGCCAGCGCCGCCGCGGTGCGGTCGGCCCCGTTGGCCTCGAAGGCGCGGACCGAGCCGATCTGGTCGTCCTTCTCCTCGTCGGTCGAGCGCATCAGCTCGATCGCGTCGATCTGCTCGCCCTCGCCCTCTTTCGGCAGGTAGGTGTTGACCCCGATCAGCGGCAGCGTCCCGTCGTACTTCAGCCGCTCGTAGTAGAGGCTCTCCTCCTGGATCTTCGAGCGCTGGTACATCGTGTCCATCGCCCCGAGCACGCCCCCGCGCTCGGAGATCCGGTCGAACTCCTCGTAGACCGCGGCCTCGACGATGTCGGTCAGCTCGTTGATCGCGAACGAGCCCTGCCACGGGTTCTCGGTGTAGTTGAGCCCGAGCTCGCGGTTGATGATCAGCTGGATCGCGACCGCGCGCCGCACCGACTCCTCGGTCGGGGTGGTGATCGCCTCGTCGTAGGCGTTGGTGTGCAGGCTGTTGCAGTTGTCGAAGATCGCGTAGGCCGCCTGCAAAGTCGTGCGGATGTCGTTGAAGCTGACCTCCTGCGCGTGCAGGCTCCGGCCCGAGGTCTGGATGTGGTACTTCAGCATCTGGCTGCGCGGCCCGGCGCCGTAGCGCTCGCGCATCGCCCGCGCCCAGATCCGCCGCGCGACCCGGCCAATCACCGCGTACTCGGGGTCCATCCCGTTCGAGAAGAAGAAGCTGAGGTTGGGCGCGAAGGAGTCGATCTCCATGCCCCGCGCGAGGTAGTACTCGACGATCGTGAACCCGTTCGAGAGCGTGAAGGCGAGTTGGGAGATCGGGTTCGCCCCCGCCTCGGCGATGTGGTACCCGCTGATCGAGACCGAGTAGAAGTTGCGGATCTCGTGGTCGACGAAGTACTGCTGGACGTCGCCCATCATCTTCAGCGCGAACTCGGTCGAGAAGATGCAGGTGTTCTGCGCCTGGTCCTCCTTGAGGATGTCGGCCTGGACGGTGCCGCGGACCTTCTTCATCGTCTCCGCCTTGATCCGCGCGTAGGTCTCGGCGTCGACCACCTGGTCGCCGGAGACCCCGAGCAGGCCGAGGCCGAGGCCGTCGTTGCCGGCCGGCAGCTCGCCCTTGTAGCGGGGCCGCTGGCGCTCGGCGAAGAAGGCATCGAGCTTCTTTTCCGCCTCGGCCCAGCCACCGGTCTCCTTCAGGTGCGCTTCGACCTGCTGGTCGATCGCCGCGTTCATGAAGAAGGCGAGGATGATCGGCGCCGGCCCGTTGATCGTCATCGAGACCGACGTGCTGGGCGCGCAGAGGTCGAAGCCCGAGTAGAGCTTCTTGGCGTCGTCGACGGTGGCGATCGAGACGCCGGAGTTGCCGACCTTGCCGTAGATGTCGGGCCGCTCGTCGGGGTTCTCGCCGTACAGCGTGACCGAGTCGAAGGCGGTCGAGAGCCGCGCCGCCGGCTGCCCCGTGGAGAGGTAGTGGAAGCGGTGGTTGGTCCGCTCCGGCGAGCCCTCGCCGGCAAACATCCGGGTCGGGTCCTCGCCCTCGCGGCGGTAGGGAAAGACGCCGCCGGTGTAGGGATAGCTGCCGGGCAGGTTCTCCTTCAGCAGGAAGCGCAGGCGGTCGCCCCAGCCGTCGAACCGCGGCGGCGCCACCTTCGGCACCTGCTGGTGGCTCAGCGACTCGCGGTAGTTGGCGCCGGTGATCTCCCGGTCGCGGACTGTGTAGGTGTAGGTCTCGGCGCTGATCGACTCGACCCGCGCGTCCCAGCTCTCGAGCAGCGCCACCGCTTCCGGCCCGAGCTCGGCCATCGTCTCCTCGTAGGCGGCGAGCAACTTGCCGTCGCCATCCTCGACCGCCTGGGCAGCCTCGTAGAGGTGCTGCGCGCGCGAGGCCAGCCCGGCGAGGCGCTCGACCTCCTCGTTGATCGCCCGCCCCTGCTCGGCGATCTCCGCCAGGTAGCGGACCCGTTTGGCCGGGATCAGGACGTTTCCGAGCGGGGTCCGGTTCTCGGGCTCGGGGCCGGTGTCCCAGCGCTCGGGGCTCTGCCCGGGCAGCTCGCCGAGCTGGCGGCAGAGGTTGGTCCACATCCAGGTCAGGCCGGGGTCGTGGAACTGGCTGGCGATCGTCGGGTAGACCGGGATCTCCTCCTCGGCCAGCTCGAAGGCGACCCGGTTGCGGCGCCACTGTTTGCGCACGTCGCGCAGCGCGTCCTCGGCCCCGCCCTTGTCGAACTTGTTGATCACGACCAGCTCGGCGAGGTCGAGCATGTCGATCTTCTCGAGCTGGCTGGCGGCGCCGAACTCGCTGGTCATCACGTACATCGGCAGGTCGACGAGGTCGACGATCTCGGAGTCCGACTGGCCGATCCCGGCGGTCTCGACGATCACCAGGTCGAAGCCGGCCGAGCGCAGGAAGGTGGTCGCGTCGGCGAGATGGGCGGCGGTCGAGAGGTTCTGGCGGCGGGTCGCCATCGAGCGCATGTAGATCCGCTCGTGGCGCAGGCTGTTCATCCGGATCCGGTCGCCGAGCAGGGCGCCGCCGGTCCGCCGCCGGGTCGGGTCGACCGCCAGCACCGCGACCCGCAGCTCCGGGAAGCCGGCCATGAAGCGGGAGAGCAGCTCGTCGGTGACCGTGCTCTTGCCGGCGCCGCCGGTGCCGGTGATCCCGACCACCGGCACGCCCTCGCCGCTCGCCCGCCAGCTCTCGCGCAGCTGGTCGAGCTGCTCGGCGGGGATCACCTCGTCTTCGAGGGCCGAGAGCATCCGCGCCACCCAGAGGTCGCCGCCGGACTCGCCCTCGGGGACCCGCGAGGCGACCCGCTGCGCGTTCGCGCGCTCGATCAGGTCGTCGATCATCCCGACCAGGCCGAGCGCCGAACCGTCGTTGGGGTGGTAGATCCGCTCGACCCCGCTGGCCTGCAGGTCGGCGATCTCGGCCGGCGTGATCGTCCCGCCGCCGCCGCCGAAGACGCGGATGTGGTTGGCGCCGTACTCGTCGAGCATCTCGATCGCGTACTTGAAGTACTCGGTGTGGCCGCCCTGGTAGGAGCTGATCGCGATCCCGTCGACGTCCTCCTGGATCGCCGCGCGGACGACGTCGCGGACGCTGCGGTTGTGGCCGAGGTGGACGACCTCGGCCCCGTTGCCCTGGATCAGGCGGCGCATCACGTTGATCGCGGCGTCGTGCCCGTCGAACAGCGAAGCCGCGGTGACGAAGCGCAGCGGCAGCTCGCCGGCGCCCGCGTCGGAGGCGGCTTGAGTGGCCTCGGTCAGCGTCGTCACGGCCCTAGCCCCGCCTTTCCTGAGATACGTGAATCACAGATAGTAGGAATACCACGTATTTCCCGGGAGGGCAAATCCGCGGCCTCTCAGGGCGAGAAGTCCTCGGCCCCCTCGCGCAACTTGCGCAGGGTCGAGAACAGCGCCGCGAGGTCGTCCTCGGCGAGCGGCGCGGTCGCGAAGTCGGCCGCGTTCAGAGCCTCGGTCGAGGCCTCGGCGACCTCGCGCCCCTTCGGCAGGATCTCCGCCAGCACCGTGCGCCGGTCGGTCTCGTGCGGGACCCGGCGGACCAGGCCGATCCGCTCGAGCCCGTCGATCGTGTTGGTGACGCTGGTCCGGTGGACCTGCAGGCGCTCGCCGATCTTGCCCAGCGGCAGCGAGCCGCGGCTGGAGAAGTGGAGCAGCATCAGCGCCTCGTAGCGGGGGAAGGTCAGCTCGAACGGCTCCAGCAGGTCGTTCAGCCGCGCCATCAGGATCTGGTGCACGCGCATGATCGAGGTCACCGCGACCATCTCGGTCGCCGCCGGCTCAGACCAGCGAGCCAGCCAGTGGCGGCGGGCCTCCTCGATCGGGTCGAAGGGAAGTTGCGGGGGTGGCACGAGCGGGGAGTGTCTCAGCCGCCGCCCAGCAGCGACTTCAGCGCGGCCACCGCGGTCACCTGCTGCAGGGCGGCGACGCCGAGCTCGCCGAGCAGCTGCTGTTCGCGCCGGGCCATCCTGCTAACCGTCTCGATCTCTTCCGGTTCGATCGTCGAGGCGGCCGCCGCGGGAGGCAGTTCGGGCAGTGGCGCGGCCCGCGTTTCCATGTAGCTGAGGCAGCCGAGGATCCCCTCGGCGATCAGCTGGGCGCGGTAGTCGGCGCCCTCTTCGGAGGGGTGCAGCTTGTCCGGCTGCAGGAGGTCGAGGCGGGTGTTGGCGACGGTCGCCCAGTCGGGCGTCTGCGTGCCCGGCCGCGAGGCGGCGAATTCGTGCACGACCCGGTTCTTGCCGCGATTGTTGGCGCCTTCGACCGTGTAGCCGTGGATCGTCGGCACGACCATGCAGCGGCTGCCGACCGTGGCCGCCACCTTGGAGAGGTTTTCGGCCAGGATCTCGGGATAGTTCGGGTTGTCGTTGGTGCCGCCGTCGAAGACGATCACCGACATCGCCGGGTCGTAGCTTTCTTCGAAGAGATCGAGGATTTCGTAGGTGTTGGAGCCGCCGACCGCGTTCACGGTGACCTCGACCCCGGGCAGGTACTTGGGCAGGTTCGGGCCGGTCGATTCCTCGAGGCTGTCGCCCACGACCAGGACCTTCGGCGCCGCCGCGGCGCCGGCCGGGACGAGGAGCGCGAGCGCCACGAGTACTCCCGCGACCCCCGCCGCCGCATGCCTACAGGCTTTCCGCATCCGCCAACTTCTACATTACGGGCATGATCCTGGCTTCACGGGCGGCGTCCCGGATCACCTTTGCCGGCTGCGCGGCGGGGCTCGCGGTGCTCGCGATCGTCCTTCCGGGCTGCGGCGGCGACACCGCCGCGAACGCCCGCAACACCCCGGTCAGCTCGGCCGCGAACACGACCGCCCCCGCGCCGCCGGAGAAGAAGTCGGACGCCGCCGCGATCGGCAAACGCTGTCGCGGTCAGGTCGGCGCCTTCCTCGACACCCTCTCGACCCTGCGCGAGCTGCTCGTCACCGGGCTCAGCTACGAAGAATACGTCGGCGAAATCGGCGTCATCCGGGCCGCCTACGAGGAGGTCCCGGTGCGGAAGCTGACCCTGCCCTGCCTCTCGGCCACCGGCACCCCCAGCGAGCTCGCCCTCAACCAGTACATCGTCGCGGCCAACTCCTGGGGCGAGTGCATCGAAGAAGACGGCTGCGACGCGGCGAAGATCGAACCGGTGCTGCAGAAACACTGGCGCCGCGCCTCGCTGCTGCTCGACGAAGCCCGCTCCGGGCTCGACGTCTAGCGGCCCAGACGGCGGGCGGCGGCCGGCGGCCCGCCGTTGGCCGAGGGCTCGAGCCCGATCAGCGCCAGGTGCCGCGGCACGTAGAACTCGGCGACCTTGTCGAGCCCGAGGATGCCGCCCGGTCGGTACCAGTGCCAGACGCTGTTGTAGAGGCCGAGCACCGCCCGGGTCAGCAGCTGTGGATCGGCCTCGGGGACCAGGCCCTGCGCCATCCCCCGCGTCAGGTGGGTCGCCCAGACGACCTCGTAGTCGCGGATCCGGGCCCGCGCCACCTGCCGCGCCTCCTCCTCGCGCGGGGACTTGCGGCGCTCGCCGATCCGGCCCTGCTCGGCGACCCGGACCCGGTTGGCCTGGACCTCTCTCTCGCTCAGCTCGAAGGCGGAGCGCAGCACCTCGTTGAGACCGACGACGAACCCGTCCTCGGCGGCCACGATCCGGTCGAAATCCTCGCGCAGGACCTCGACCGCGTCGGCCATGATCACGTACAGGCAGTGCAGCTTGGACTCGAAGTAGTGGTAGAGCGCGGTCGAGCCGACCCCGACGGCGCCGGCGACGTCGGCCCACTTGGTGTCCTCGTAGCCGCGGTGGCCGAACTGCTCGGTCGCGACCGCGAGGATCTCGACCCGCTTGTTGCGCGAAGACGGCCGCACCTGACCGGAACCGCTCGACACCTTCTGCTCTGCCGACGAACTCACTGACACCCTCCTGTCGTGCCCCCCGCTGGAGCAGGACCGGACTCTATCCCTCCCTACCCGCTCGCCAGTCAGCCGATGCTCGACCGGTTAAGGCGGCTCATGCAATAGCAAGGGCCGCCCGAAGGCGGCCCTTGCCTGGTGCTTGGGAGCGAGCGCGGAGATGTCCGTCGGGCGGGACAAGACCCGACCCCCTGACGCTCACCGGTGCCCGGGTTGGATTCCACCGGGCGCCCGAACCAGTGCGGCGCCTAGCGGCCCTGCACCTCCAGAGTCCCATCAAGCATGTCAATCAACTTAGGACCACCTCCTTTCTCTGGTCACCCGATTGAAGCAAACCGGGAGGTCGGGCTGCAAGCGTCGCCGAGGCAGGTTGGGGTGGGGATACCCCCTCACTCGCTTGCTCGCTGGATCCGCAGCGGCCGTCCGAGAGCCATCCCGCGGCTGAGCTGTGCGGGAGGGGGCGGTGTCCCTCCGAACGTTTTGCGCAACTTTGCCGCCGCGGCAGCGCGGACGAGCGCAACCGCTCCTCAAAGGATGCGAGAGAGGAGGAACACCGCCCCCCTCCCGCCTCGCAAAGCTAGAGCGGGATGTTGCCGTGCTTGCGCTTCGGCTGCGCGACGCACTTGGACTGCAGCATGCGCAGCGCCCGGATCAGCTTCGGCCGCGTCTGCCGCGGCTCGATCACGTCGTCGATGTAGCCGCGCTCCGCCGCCGAGTAGGGGTTGGCGAAGTGGGCTTTGTAGTCGTCGATCAGTTTCTGGCGGCGCTCGTCGGGGGTCGGCGAGCCGGCGATGTCTTTGCGGTAGATGATGTTGACGGCGCCCTCCGGCCCCATCACCGCGACCTCGGCGGTCGGCCAGGCGACGTTGTAGTCGGCCAGCATGTGCTTGGAATTCATCACGTCGTAGGCGCCGCCGTAGGCCTTGCGGGTGACCACGGTGAGCTTCGGCACGGTCGCCTCGGTGAACGCGTAGAGCAGCTTGGCGCCGTGGCGGATGATCCCGTTCCACTCCTGGTCGGTGCCCGGGAGGAAGCCCGGCACGTCGGTGAAGGTGAGGATCGGGACGTTGTAGCAGTCGCAGGTGCGCACGAACCGGGCCGCCTTCTCGGAGGCCTCGATGTCGAGCACGCCGGCGAGGAAGGCGGGCTGGTTGCCGACGATCCCGATCGGATAGCCGTCGAGCCGCGAGAACCCGCAGACGATGTTTTTCGCGAAGTGTTCGTGGACCTCGAAGAACTCTTCGTCGTCGACGATGCGGGCGATCACGTCGCGCATGTCGTAGGGCTTGGAGGGGTCGTCGGGGACGACCGTGTCGAGCTCCTCGTCTTCGCGCTCGGGGTCGTCGGAGGGCTCGAAGCGCGGCGGCGCCTCGAGGTTGTTCGAGGGCAGGAAGCTCATCAGGTAGCGCACGTCCTCGAGGCAGCTCTCCTCGTCCTCGGAGGCGAAGTGGGCGACGCCGGACTTCGAGTTGTGGCTCATCGCGCCGCCGAGCTCCTCGAACTCGACTTCCTCGCCGGTCACGGTTTTGATCACTTCCGGGCCGGTGATGAACATGTGCGAGGTCTCTTTGACCATGAAGATGAAGTCGGTCATCGCCGGCGAGTAGACGGCGCCGCCCGCGCAGGGGCCCATGATCAAGCTGATCTGCGGGATCACGCCGGAGCACTGGACGTTGCGGACGAAGACGTCGCCGTAGGCGCCGAGGCTGACCACGCCCTCCTGGATCCGGGCGCCGCCGGAGTCGTTGATCCCGATCACCGGCGCCCCGACCTGGGCGGCGAGGTCCATCACCTTGCACATCTTCTCCGCCATCACCTCACCCAAGCTCCCCCCGAACACCGTGAAGTCCTGGGAAAAAACAAACACAGTTCTTCCATCGATCGTCCCGTGCCCGGTGACGACGGCGTCGCCCCAGGGCCGGTTCTTCTGCATCTCGAAGTCGTAGGTGCGGTGGCGGACGAAGGTGTCGAGCTCCTCGAAGGAGCCGGGGTCGAGCAGCTTCTCAACCCGCTCGCGCGCGGTCATCTTGCCCTTCGCGTGCTGCTTCTCGACCGCCGCCTCGGAGGCGGAATGGACCGCCGCCTCGCGCAACTCGCGCAGGTAGGACAGCTTCTCCTCGTGGGTGATCGGGTTCTTCTCTCGCATCGCGGCAGGGGCCGGAGTCAGGGGCGGCGCGGGATTCTATTTAGGGGCGGCTTCCGGTGCCTTGCGGGGCCTTGGCGACCCCTCCAGTTCGGCCCCGAACGTGCGAGAGGGTCCGCTCTCGCGGACCCTCCCAGGGGCAAATCTTGGTGTCGCTTCGCGCCTAGAGTTCGGCGCAGACGGCGAAGGCGACAATCGCCCAGTCGCCGTAGGGGCCGCCACCGGTCTCGTGGGCGATCCCCGTCCAGCCGTTGTGGATGGAGCCGTTGTAGTAGGGGTAGCTGCCGGTGATCGCGACGTTGGCGAGTTCGCCTTCGAGACGGGCGCCGCCGGCGATCGCCTGCTTGCCGGAGGGGCACTCGACGGTCGCCGTCTTGTTCTGTTCGCCGTTGGTGACGCTGTTGCCGTTGTAGTAGGTCGGATTCTTGATCAGCTGCGCGTAAAGTGAGCCGGCGAGCTTGGGGACGGTGATCGCTTCCGAGCCGATCTTGGCGCCGGTCACGACTTCCGGACCGAGCTGCGCGGTCCCGACGGCTTTCTTCTTGATTTTGTTGCCGGCAACAGCTTCTTTGCCGAGTTTGCCGGTGACGATCGCGCTGCCCTTGATCTTGCCGGTGACGATCGTGCCGTTGGCGATTTTCGAAGAGGTGATCCCGAGGTTTTTCAGCTTCGGGTTGGAGACCGCTTCGTTGGCGATGTTGACTTCTTTGACCTGGCCGGGGCCAAGTTTCGTCGCCGCAACCGCGGTCGCGCTGAGCGCGATGAAGACCGCGACGATGGAAAGAACATTGGCAACCGTGAGGTGCCGCTTCAGGGTGTTCACTCTCCGGACTCGCTTTCTGGGGCGGCCTCGGCCGCCCATGTCGACTGGAAATGCACGTTCACGCTTTGGGCTCGTTCAGCTGAAAGGTCGGCGCTGCGGTTCCGCCAGGCGGTCGAGGACCGCCTCGAGGTCGGCCTGGTCGAGGCCCGTCTCCTCGGCGGCGCGGATTTCGACGCGGGTCCCAAACCCCTTCTCGGCCATCGTCACCTCGACCCCCTCGACCGTGGCGATCAACTCCGCCAACTCGGGCTCGGACTTCATCAGCGTCCTGGAAACCTCGATCATGCGGGCGCTTTCGGCTACGGGCGGACCGTTCCTGCCGCGCGAGCGCCGTGAAACGGACCGCCCAAGGGACGCGGGGGGAGAGTGAGGCGCGTCTCCGACATTGACCCAGCTCAGGTGTGGTCAATGTCGGAGACGCGCTCAGCTCAAACGTGGAGGTTGGTTGCTCGGCAGCACGGAATCGTGGCGCGGGCGCAACTGCTGGCGCTCGGCTATAGCGCGGCGGCCGTTCAGCACCGGATCTCCTACGGCCGGCTCCATCCCATCGCGCGGGGAATCTACGCCGTCGGCTGGCCTTATCTGGACCGCCGACGGCGCTGGGCCGCCGCCATCCTCGCCACCGCGGCCGGAGATCAAGCAGCCCGCTCCCCTACCCAGCCCTACCTGGGGAACGGCGCCGCGCTAAGCAACGGCAGCGCCGCCGCGCTCTGGGGCATCGGCGAAGAGAATCGCGACCAGATCGACCTCTCGATCTGGCGCTACCGCAGCGTGAGGCGCCCGGGCCTCCGGGTCCGAGGACGCCCAGCACTCCCCGCCTCGGAGATCGTGATCCACGACGACCTCCCCGTCACCAGTCCCGTTCAGACCCTCATCGACCTATCCACCGAACTCACCCCGATCGAAGTCGAGCGCGCCGTCAATGACGCCGACAAGCGCGACCTCGTCGACCCCGAGGTCCTGCGCCTGGCCCTCGACGACCACGCTGGCGAGCCCGGCGTCCGTACCCTGCGCCAGATCCTCGACCGCCTCACCTTCAAGCTCTCCGACTCCGACCTCGAGATCTACTTTTGCCCGATCGCGAGGGCAGCCGGGCTCCCCTCGCCACTCAGCAAACAGTGGGTCAACAGCTTCGAAGTCGACTTCTACTGGCCGGACCTTGGCCTCGTAGTGGAGACCGACGGGCTGCGATATCACCGCACGCCGTCCGCCCAGAAGCGAGACGCGCGCCGCGACCGCGCCCACACCCTCGCCGGCATGACCCCGCTGCGCTTCACGCACTACGAGATCCGCTACGAACCCCGCCGCGTCCGCTCCGAACTTACCCGCGCCCTAGCCATGCTCCAGAAGCGTCTCCGACATTGACCACACCTGAAGTGGGTCAATGTCGGAGACGCTTCGGACCCTCGCTTAGAAGAAAGCCCCGCCCCTGTATTCGCCGAAGACGGCGCGCATCGCGCCGCAGACCTCGCCGATCGAGGCGTCGGCGGCGAGGGCGGCGCGGATCGGGTGCAGGAGGTTGCCGTCGCCGCGGGCGACGTCTTCGAGCTCCTGCAGCTTGGCGTCGACGCCGGCCTGGTCGCGGTTCTCCTTGAAGGCCTTGAGGCGGGCGAGCTGGCGCTGCTCGGACTCCGGGTCGACCTTGAGGATGTCGACGTCGTCGACCTGGTCGGTGACGAACTTGTTGACGCCGACGATCACGTCCTGACCCGAGCGGTAGCGCTCGTGGTAGCTCAGGGCCGACTCCTCGATCTCCCGCTGCATGAACTCCAGCGCCTCGACCGAGCCGCCGAGCTCTTCGACTTTCTCCATCAGCTCCCAGGAGCGCAGTTCGATCTCGTCGGTCAGCGACTCGACAAAGTAGGAGCCGGCGAAGGGGTCGACGGTGTCGGCGACACCGGACTCGTAGGCCAGCACCTGCTGGGTGCGGAGGGCGATCCGGGCCGAGCGCTCGGTCGGCAGCGCCAGCGCCTCGTCGAAGCCGTTGGTGTGCAGCGACTGGGTGCCGCCGGCGACCGCGGCGAAGCCCTGGAGGGCGACGCGAATGATGTTGACCTCGGGCTGCTGGGCCTGCAGCGTCACCCCGCCGGTCTGGGTATGGAAGCGGATCTGCATCGATTTCGGGTTCTCCGCCCCAAACCGCTCTTTGACGATTTTGGCCCACATCCGCCGGGCCGCCCGGAACTTGCCGATCTCCTGGAAGACGTTGTTGTGGCAGTTGAAGAAGAAGGCGAGCCGCGGCGCGAACTCGTCGATCTTCAGCCCGCGCACGAGCGCCGCTTCGACGTAGGCGATCGCGTTGGAGAGCGTGAACGCGACCTCCTGCACAGCCGAGCACCCCTTCTCGCGGATGTGGTACCCGGAGATCGAGATCGTGTTCCATTTCGGCACGTTCTGGTTGCAGTACTCGAAGAGGTCGGTGGTCAGCCGCATCGTCGGCGCCGGCGGGAAGATGTAGTTGCCGCGCGCCATGTACTCCTTCAGGACGTCGTTCTGGACCGTGCCGCGCAGCTTCTGGGAGGGCACCCCCTGCTCCTCGCCGACCAGCTCGTAGAGCAGCAGCAGGACCGAGGCGGGCGCGTTGATCGTCATCGAGGTGGAGACGCCGTCGAGCGGGATCTGGTCGAAGCAGATCCGCATGTCCTCGATCGTGTCGATCGGGACCCCGGTGCGGCCGACCTCGCCGTGGCAGAGCGGGTCATCGGAGTCGCGGCCGAGCTGGGTCGGCAGGTCGAAGGCCATCGAGAGGCCGGTCGAGCCGTGCTCGATCAGGTAGCGGTAGCGCTCGTTGGTGTCCTCGGGGGAGGCGAAGCCGGCGTACTGGCGCATCGTCCAGAGCCGGTCGCGGTACATCCCCTCGTGGATCCCGCGGGTGAACGGCGGCTCGCCCGGTTCGCCGAGCCGCTGCTCCAGCCCGGGGGCGACGTCGTCGGGCCCGTAGAGCTGTTCGATCTCGATCCCGGAGTCGGTGAAGACCCGATCGTCGTCGGGCCCCACCAGGGGGGCGATCGTGCGGTGGGTCTCCTCGGACGCCGTGCGGTCAGTCGCGGCCATCGTGGGCAGGATATTGCGGATCGCCCTCCGGCCGCTTCCAGAGCCGCCGACCGGAACCTTGGCTGGCCAGCCGGGTTGTTAATGACGGCAACCGAGAATAGGCTTGGCTGCAATACGACTTTGCCGCGCGTCGCCAAACTGGGACCGTAGGGGGCGGCAAACAACGGAGGAAATACATGACTGATGCATCCCTGCCACGTTCGGCTAGGGGGAAGCTGCTGCCCGCCGGGATTCTGGCGACGGCGCTGATCGCGCTGCTGGCGTTTGCCCCCCTTGCCTCCGCGGCTTCTGATCCGGTCGGCAGCGGCACCACCACGGTGACCCTCAACGGCGGCTGGGTCAACTACCTGAATACCTTCGGCATCAAGGTGCAGAAGGAAGGGTCCGTGAAGCTCAAAGGCAAGAAGGCCACCTTCAAAAACGTCGGCGGCTCGGTCGATCCGACCACCGGCAAAGGCGAAGTCCAGCTCGGCGGCGGCCTCAAATTCAAGGCCGGCAGCAAATCCGCCAAGGTCAAGGGCCTGGTTCTCAACACCAGCAAGAAAGCCCTGTTCGGCAAGGTCAACGGCAAGAAAGTCAAGTTCGCCACGATCGCCTACTCGCAGAAGCGCAACGGCTTCGGCGTCAACCTGACCGTCAAGAGCATGAAGCTGACCAACGCCGCGGCCACCCAACTGAACAAGAAGACCGGCTACGAGAGCGGTAATCCGAAGCCGTTCCTCAAGAACAAGCTGATCGGCAAGGGTGCGAGCGAAGTCCAGCCGGCGACCGTCACGGTCCTCCCAGGCGGCCTGATGAGCCTCGCCACGGACGCGACGACGATCAACAAGCTGAAAGAAGTCGGAGTCACGATCCCGGTCACGGCGCCGACCACGGAACCGTCGCCGGGCCTTTACGCATTCCCGATCACCGGCGGCTCACTGTCCCCCGCCGGCAACGCCGGCACCGCGCAGTCGAGCGGCGGCCTGCAGCTGCTGCAGAAATTGCCGACCAATCCGGAAGAAACGACGTTCATCGAAACCGAAATCACCCTCGGCAACGTCTGGGCTGACCTCAGCGCGAAAACGCTGACGGTGGAAGTGGTCGCCAAATCGACCGCGAGCAAAGACCTCAACCTCGGCAACCTCGGGCGCAGCTCGATCGCCGACATCACGGTTGGCGGTCTGGTCGCGGACCCGGCGACCCGTACGATCAGCGTCAACGCCTCGGCCGTCCTGCAGCCGATCTCGGCGGAAGTCCTCGACGGCTTCGTCAAGGTCTACGCGGGTTACGTCGAAGCGGGTGCTTACGCCCAATACTGCGCCAACCCCATCGCTTCTCCGGGGGCTTGCGCGGAACCGGCTGAACAGGAAACCGCCAAAGCGTTCGCCAAAACGGTCGCCGAAGAAGAAACCAAAGACAAACACATCGCCGCCGGCGCCCCGCTGGGGACGGTGTCCTTCACCGCCCAGACGCAGTAGTTCGGGCACGCAGAGAAGTCTCGGAAAGGGCGGCCTCCGGGCCGCCCTTTCCTTTGCCCGCGTCAAAGCGCGCGCCCAGGGCAACGAACGTAAGCGGGTAGCGCCGCGGCTTAGTCGGAGGCGCCGACGAGACGCTCGACGCCGGCCTGATCGATCGTCCGGCGCAGACCCTCCGAGAGGGCGATCTTCGGTTCCCAGCCGAGCAGGTCGCGGGCCCGGCCGATGTCGGGGCGGCGCTGCTGGGGGTCGTCGGTCGGCAGCGCCTCGTAGACGATCTCCGAGCGCGACTCGGTCACCTCGATCACCGTCTTCGCCAGTTCCAGCAGCGTGAACTCGTCCGGGTTGCCGACGTTGACCGGCGTGTGGACGTCGGACTCGGCAAGCGCGACGATGCCCCGGATCAGGTCATCGACGTAACAGAAGCTGCGCGTCTGGCTGCCGTCTCCGAACACGGTCAGGGGCCGGTCCTGCAGCGCCTGGCGCAGGAAGGTCGGGATCGCGCGGCCGTCGTGCGGGCGCATCCGCGGACCGTAGGTGTTGAAGATGCGGACGATCGCCGTGTCGAGCCCCTGCTGGCGGTGGTAGGCCATCACCAGGGCCTCGGCGTAGCGCTTCGCCTCGTCGTAGACCCCGCGCGGGCCGATCGGGTTGACGTGGCCCCAGTAGTCCTCCTTCTGGGGATGGACCTGGGGGTCGCCGTAGACCTCGCTGGTCGAAGCGGTGAGGAAGCGGGCACGCTTGAACTTGGCGACGCCGAGCATGTTGTGCGTGCCCTGCGAGCCGACCTTCAGCGTGTGCAGCGGCAGCCGCAGGTAGTCGATCGGGCTGGCCGGCGAGGCCAGGTGGTAGACGAAGTCGACGTCCTCGGGAATGTCGACGTAGTCGGTGATGTCGATGTTGCGGAAGTCGAACGAGTCGTCGCGGATGTGCGCGATGTTCTCCAACGAACCGGTCTCGAGGTTGTCGATGCAGATCACCCGGTGCCCCTGGCCGAGCAGGTGCTCGCAGAGGTGGGATCCAAGGAAGCCGGCGCCGCCGGTGACCACGCAAGTGCTCATCGCGCCCGATGCTACCGGGGATACCGGTAGGGCCGCCGTCGCGTTGGTCGGCGCAATTTGCGCGCTTTCTGCGCAGGGTCGCGCCGGGAAAGGGGGAGAGACGGCGCATTCGCGCGGCTTTCCGTGCCATGTTTGGGTACACAAGTGTTTAGTGGCCAGGAGGTGGCCCACCGTTGAGCAAAAGCCTTGAGCAGGGGGACGGCGGCGCGCCTGCGACCGCCAAAGAAGCCGCGCCGGTGGCGGCGGGCGCCGATGAGATGGCGGCGCGAAAGCGCTCCGCGGTGGAGACCTACGCGCGCCACGAGCAGACCCTGCGACGCCAGGCGCGGCGCTACTCACTCTGCGCCGACGATGCCGACGACGCCCTCCAGCGGGCGCTCGAGATCCTCCTGCGCAAAGCGCCGACCACCGACCCGCGCGAACTGATCCGCTGGACCCAGACGGTGGTCAAGCACGAGGCGCTGGCGGTGCGCCGCGACCGCGAGCGCCTGCTCAGCGGGGCGCCGACCAAGAGCGGCGAGGACGAGGTCGACTGGATCGCCCTGATCCCGGCCGAGGGGGCCCGGCGGAGCGGGCCGAGCGCCAGGAAGCGATCGCCCGCAGCCGCGAGGCGCTGCAAGCTTTGAAGCCGCAGGAGCTGCGCGCCCTCAGCCTGCTCGCCGAGGGCTACTCCTACCGTGAGATCGGCGAGATCACCGGCTTCTCGCAGACCAAGATCAACCGCTGCCTGGCCGAGGGACGGGAGCGCTTCCGCAGCCTGATCGCCCGCAGCGAGGATGGGCGCCGCTGCGCCGAGCTGCGGGCCAGCCTCTCCGCCTTCTGCGACGGCGAGGCGAGCGAGGCCGCGGCGGCGGAGCTGCGCGAGCACCTGCGCGCCTGCGCCCACTGCCGAGCGACCCTGCGCGCCTACCGCGCCGTCCCCGCCGCGGCCGCCGCGCTCGCCCCGACCCTGCCGCTGCACCGCTCGCTGTTCGAGCGCGCCCACGAGGCCGCGGTCGGCCTCGCCTCGCGCTTCGGCGGGGGCGGTGGCGACTCGGCGATCTCCGGCGTCGCCGCGACGGGCGGCTCCCGCGGGGCGGGGATGGCGGCGCTGGCGAAAATCCTCGCGGTCTGCGCCGGCACGGTCGGCGGCGCCGCCGCCTGCGCGGCGACCGGCGTGATCCCGGCCCCGGTCGCCCTGGTCTCCGAGGGCGAGAAGAAGGAGGTCGAGCGCCCCGCCGAGACCACCGCGATCGAGGTGGAGGCGACCGCCCCTCCGGTCGAAATCGAACCGCAGCCGTCACCGGAAGTGGCGACGACGCCAGCCCCCGAAGCGGACGCGAAGCAGAAGCAGGTGGCCGAGCCCAAACCTGAACCCGAACCGACGCCGGAACCGACCGAAAACGGCGCGGTCGAATACACGCCGCCGCCTCCCCCGCCCCCCGCCGCCGCAACCGCGTCGAGCAGCGGCAGCGCCGGTGGGGGCGATGCCTCCGGGGAGTTCGGACCTTGAGCCGCCGGCCGCTGCTCCTGGCGCTGGCCCTGCTCGCCGCCCTCTTGCCCAGCTCCGCGGAGGCGAACACGAAGCCGTGGCTCACCGACCTACGGATCGACGGCTACAGCGGTGGCTGGACCGCCGAGTCCAGCTTCAAGCTGCGCTGGACGCTCAAACCGCCAGATATCCGCGCTGTCGCCGACGTCCGCCTGCGCCTGCTCCGCGGCTCGACGGGGGAGGAGATCGGGACGATCGTGGTGCCGGTCGAACCCGAGGACCGACTGATCGACGGCAGGGCGATGTGGCAGGTGGTGACGATTCCCGCCGCGAGCGACGAGAGCGGTCCGGCCCCCGGTGTCTACGCGGTCGAAGCCTGGGTGCGAAAGACGACCGGCGACACCCCCGCCGAACGAGTCGAGCTGTGGCTCGACAACCGCAGGCCGGGGCCGGTCGCTCCGCGCCTCGACTCAGCCTGGTTCCGCGCCGACGTCGCCCCGCTGCTGCGGATTGCCCACCCGGCGGGACCGCTGCCGGACTCGGGGATCCGCGGCTACGCGGTCTCGCTGCAGCCCGGCGAGCCGGCACCGCCCTGCGCCGGGAACGAGCGCTGCAGCCCGCAGGAGACCGACCTCGATGGCGGGGTCGGCGACGACACGCTCTCGCTCGGGCTGCTGCCGGAGGGCGAGTACGTGGCGAGCGTGGTCGCCGTCTCCAACACCGGGATGCGCTCGGCGACCGCCTCCACCGTCCCGGTCAGGGTCGATGCGACCCGCCCCGAGATCACCCTGACAGGGGTCGACGGCGAGTGGTCGAGCCGCCCGCTGCGCGTCGCCGCGATCGCAACCGACCCGCTCTCGGGAATGGCGGCGGCAGGAGCGACCGGGCCGCGGACGACGATCGCGGTCGACGGTGGGGTGCCGACCGTCGCCCAGGGCGGCGAAGCGGTGGCCACGGTCAGCGGCAGCGGCGTCCACAGCGTCGCCGCCAGTGCCCGCGACGCCGCTGGCAACCTGCGCGGCGAGGGCGCCGGCTCGCCGCCGGTCACCGGCCTCGTCCGGATCGACGAAGAGCCGCCGGCGCTGGCCTTCGTCCGCGCCGCCGACCCGGAGGACCCGGAGCTTTTGGAAGCCGCCTTGAGCGACCCGCTCTCGGGCCCGGCTGGCGGCTCGATCGGCGTGCGTCCACTCGGCTCCGAGCAGGCCTTCGAGGCACTCCCGACCAAGCTCACGAACGGCCGGCTCAGCGCCCGCTGGAACTCCGACGCCTATCCGCCCGGCGGCTACGAGTTCCGGGTGAGCGGGCAGGACGCCGCCGGCAACTCCACGAGCTCGGTCCGGCGCGGCAACGGAGCGCCGCTGGTGCTGACCAATCCGATCAAGACGGCGAGCGCGGTCCGTTTCGGCTTCGGCGGGCGGCGGCTGGTCTGGCACCGCTGTGTGCGCAGCGGGGAAAGCCGGCGCTGCCGGCGCGAGGTGATCGAGTCGTTCGGGCGGCGGCCGACGACCCGGGTCGTCCCTTACGGCCGCAGCGTCCAAGTCGGCGGCCAGGCGATCTCGGCCGCCGGGGCGCCGCTCGCCGGGGTCACCGTCGAGCTGGTCGAGAGCTTCGATGCCGGGTCGCGGGTCTCGACCCGGGTGACTCGCCTGGAGACGGCGGGCGACGGCACCTTCTTCGCCCGCCTCGCCCCCGGGCCGAGCCGCGTGCTCGAAGCCCGGTTCGGCGGCAGCCGACTGCTCACCCGTTCGAGCAGCCGCTCCCTGCGGCTCGGCGTCCAGACCCTGGTCCGCCTGCGCGCCTCCAGCGCCCGGGTCGCCGTCGGCGGTCGCCCCGTCGTCTTCAGCGGTCGCGTCCTCCGCAGCGACGCCACGATCCCCGAGTACGGCCGCCCGCTGCAGCTGCAGTTCCGGCTCCCGGGAATGCCCTGGACCGAGTTCCGGACCGCCCAGACCGACCGCCTCGGCCGCTTCCGCTTCCCCTACTCGTTCAGCGACGACGACAGCCGCGGCGTCCGCTTCCTCTTCCGCGCCTACGCCCCACCGCAGCCCGGCTGGCCCTACGAACCCGCCGCCTCGCGCCCGCTCGCCATCACCGGCTACTAAGTACAACTCTACGTCTGTACAGACAATCGTCTTACAGACATTAAGTTGCGCTTAGTTGTACTCTTCACCGGTGAGCGCGATCGGACAACCACCGGTGGTCGCCTACATAACCGCGGCCCTGCTCCTCGCCTTCGGCCTGGTCCAGCTGGGGCACCGGGTCCTCGACCTGCTGCGCGATCTGCGCGAGTTCCGCAACGGTCGCTGAACGACGAACGCCCCGGACGAGCCGGGGCGTTCGGTGCTGCCAGATACTTGTGCTGCTTAGCGAAGAGACGCCAGCTGATCCGTGACCTGGTCGACGAGACCCTGGGCGCGGGAGGTCTGCTCGTCGATCGCTTTGCGGACGCGCTGCTCGACCTCGTTGCGGTTGCGCTTGATCGTCGTCTCGACGGTGCGCTGCCGTTTGCGGGCTTCGCGCTCGACCCGGTTGCGGGTCTTGCGGACCTCGGTGGTCGCTTTGCGGCGGGCGGTGCTGCCGCGGCGCTCGGTCCGTTTGATCGATTTGCGCAGCTGCGTGCGGTAAGCCTTGATCTGTTTCTCGGCGCTCGAGCGGCCGGTCCACGGCTCAACCAGGTCGGAGACCCGATCGCTGACGCTGAGGACGACGCCGACCGGGAAGTCCACGGCGGTCTCGGCGACGGTCAGGACCTGGTTCTTCTCCGCAGCGACGGTCTTCTCCGCAGCCCGTTTGCTGGCTTTGGCGCTGGCTTTGGCCGATTTTTTCGCTTCGGTCGTCGCGCGTTTGGCCTGCGTTTTGGCTTTGCTGCTGCTTTTCTCTGCCATGAAGTGTCGAAATCCCTTCGATTATTCGGTTGGCTGCCTCGGATTTCCGAGTCTAGCGAACATACGTTTCCACGAACAGACGTTTGTAAACACTTTTTGGCAGTCGGTTACACGACTGTCGCAAAGAGCGTTCTTTTCGTGTCAATCCGGGCTCAGGCGGACTGGGCGGCGAGGACGATCGCGAGGCCCGACTCGTCGTTGGCTGCAGCCATCGGGTAGCGCGAGTCGAGATCAAGCAGCGCCTGATCGAGCTCGAGCTCGCCAAAGGCCACCGACCCACCGGCCTCGCGCACGAACAACTGGGCCGCGGCGGCGTCGACCGAGCGACACGGCCGCAGGCTCAAGAAAGCGTCGAAGCGACCCGCCCCCACGTAGGCGGCGGTGATCGCGATCGAGCCGACCACGCGCAAGCGGTAAGCCTGACCGTCGAGCGCCGCCAGCGCCGCCTGCGACCACTGCGGCTCGGCCGACTCCAGGCCGACGACCTCCATCCGCTCGCCGCTGGAACTCACCCGGGCCGATGCGCCGCCGACCTCGGCCCCCTCCCCGCGCCGCGCGACGAACTCCTCGTCGGCGCCGAAGTCGTGGACGAAGCCGAACTCGACGTCGGCCATCGCCGGGCCGGAGGCGACGGCGATGCTGAGGCTGTGCGAGGGGATCGTGCGGCGCGCGTTCAGCGAGCCGTCGATCGGGTCGACCACGACCCGCGCCGGGCCGCCGTCGCCGAACCCGACCTCGCCGCGCTCCTCGGAAATCGCGACGAAGGAGGCGCCCTGGGCGGCCAGCGCCTCGAGCTCGACGAAGACCGCGTCCTCGCATTCGCGGTCGATCACCAGGGTGTGGTCGCCGCCCTCGCCGACCCCCTCGTAGACGGTGCGCTCGGCGCTCCCGGGCGTCGCCGCGAAGATCTCCCGTTGCGCGGCCACGGCGCGGCGGCAGATTCCCAGCCAGTCTGCGGAGATAACGTCCATCGGCCGGACTCTAGACGGGACGCCGGTGGCGCTAGCGTTCGGGTGGTGAACGAGGCGCGCTCAGCGATCGAGACCAGCGCCGGCGAGCGGATCGCCGGACACCGGAACGGGCCGCTGCTCGTGGTCGGCGCGCCGGGCACCGGCAAGACCGAGCTGCTCGCCCTGCGGCTCGCCAACCTAGCCGCGGTCGAGGGTCCGGAGCGGGTGCTGATGATCGGCTCGACCCGGGCCACGGCGCGGCGCCTGCGCGAACGCTCGGAGGCGCTGATGAGCGGCTCCTTCGAGGAGCTCTGGATCGGCAGCTGGGACTGGATCGGCGAGCGGCTGCTGCGCGAGCACAGCGAGGCCGCCGGCCTCGACCCCTTCTTCGACGTGCTCGGCCGGGCCGAGCGGCTGGCGATGCTGCTCGACCGGCTCGACCAGCTGCCGCTGCGCCGGCACGAGATCCGCGGCAACCCGGCGGGACTGCTGGCCCGGCTGCTGGCCCGGATCGACGAGCTGAAGGCGGACTCGGTCGGCGCGACCTCGCTGGAGCGCCAGGCGCGCGAGGACGAGGCCGCGGCGGGCGGCGAGCCCGAGCGTGAGGCGGCCCGGCGTGAGCGCGAGTTCGCCGAGTTCTTCAGCGCCCATGACCGCATCCTCGCCGAGGCCGGCAGCCTCGACCGCGGCGACGTCTTCCTCGCGCTCGAGTGCCTGCTGGTCGAGCGGCCCGACGTCCGCGCCGCCCTGGCGGCGCGCTTTCGCTACCTGATGGTCGACGAGCTCGAGGAGGCGACGGTCGCCCAACGGACCCTGCTGCGCACGCTCGCGGCCGAGAACCCGAACCAGCTGTTCGCGCTGGAGGACGACAGCGCCGCCGAGCTCTGGTTCCGCGACCTCCACCCGAGCGGCGAGGTGGTCGAGCTCGAGCGTCGCTTCCGCGATCCCAAGCTCGGCTTCTGGAGCTGCGCCAACGAGCGCGCGCAGGCGCAGGCGGTGGCGCGGGCGGCCGAGCACCTGATCGCCACAGGCTCCGCGCCGGAGCAGATCTGCGTGCTCTTCGACGATCCAAGCAGCCACGGCGGCGCGGTCGCGGCGGCGATGGAGGAGCGCGGCATCCCCTTCCACCTCTCCGGCGCCACGGCGCTCTTTCAGCGGCCCGAGGTGCGCGACGCGATCGCCTGGCTGCGGGTGCTCGCCGACCCCGACGATTCGGCCGCGGCGGCGCGGGCGCTGACCCGGCCGCCGGTCGAGCTGCGCTCCGGCGACCTGGCCCGGCTGACGACGATCTCCCGCCGCCGCAAGCTCGACCTCGTCGCCGGTTGCGAAGCGGCGCTCGAAAGCCCCCAGTTCCAACCCGAGGCGCGGGAGCGCTTCCAGTCCTTCCTCAAGCTCTACAACACCGCCGCCGCGGTGATGGAGGAGCGCCGCGCCGACGTCTTCGTGCGGCGCCTGATCGAGGCGGTCGGGCTGCGTCGCCAGCGGCTCTTCGCCGCCCAGCCGGAGGTCGCCGAGCGGCTGCTCGGGCTCTCGCGGCTGGCCGAGCTGGCGACCGCCTGGGCGCGGCGGGAGCCGCACGGCTCCACCCGCGGCTTCGTCGCTTACCTGAGCGCCGTGGTCGAGGCCGGGGTCGAGCCGGAGGAGGGCGAGGACCCGCGCTCGCGCGGTGCCGTCCAGGGGATGGCGGTCGAGGCGGTCAAGGGGATCGGGTTCGACCACGTCTTCGTGCTCGGGCTCGAGCAGGAGGGCGAGTGGTCGCGGATCGGCTGGCCGGCTCGCGACGGCCTGGTGCTCTCGCGGCTGCGGCGGGGCGAGGACGGCGAGGCGCGCCCGGCCCGCTACTACGAGCGGGCGCTGGCGGCGGCCGAGGCCGAGGGGGAGCCGCACGAGGAGGGGCTGGTCGGGGCGGGCGGGGGGGTGGACGCG
>Ga0081539_10002385_pt1 | contig 26809 bp, 13 predicted proteins | sample TabmetS4T2R2_FD_71023 | JGI IMG/M metagenome (GOLD analysis project Ga0081539, IMG submission 71023) | Tabebuia heterophylla rhizosphere microbial communities from the University of Puerto Rico - S4T2R2 | ecosystem: Host-associated > Plants > Roots > Rhizosphere ...
CTTGAGGAAGATACTTTTTCAGAAACGCCTGGTTGACGATCACCGCTCGGGGACCGTCGCGCCGGTCTTCGGGGCCGAAAAGACGCCCTTGTAATAAGGGAATTCCCATCGCCGCAAAGTAACCTGAGCTGACAATTGAAAATTCGGTATACAAGCGCCGGGAAGGCTCCGGCTCCGGCTCTCCTTCGAAATAAAATCCCGTCCCGCTATTGAAACCGCCTGTTGGGAGCAGATGGATGATTCCGGCGGCGCGGGCGGCAGGCAGAGCCGCCACTCTCTGGGTGATCTGTTCACCCAGGCCCGCTCTCCTCTCATCATCTCCCGACAAGAAGAGGCGCATCGTGAGTGCCTGCTCCGGTTGGAATCCCAGGTTGACTTGCAGCAAATGGGAGAAGCTGCGGAGCAAGAGGCCGGCGCCCACCAGGAGGATGACTGCCAGCGCCACTTCTCCGACGATCAGGGAGCTGCGGAAGCGATTGTGGCTGCGATCACCCGCCGCGCTTCTTCCATATCCCTTGAGCACCGTCTGGATGTCCATTCGTGAGATCTGCCAGGCCGGCAGCAGGCCAAAGAGTAGAGCTGTCAACGCGGAAACTCCGATGGTGAACCCCAACACAGTGAGATCGGGATGTACTTCATCCATGCGCCCAAAAGTAACTGCATCTTTTGAGATCAAGAGCAGCAACCGTGTGCCCCAGACTCCGAGCAACAGTCCCACCGCGCCTCCGATCGCCGACAAGAGGAAGCTCTCAACGACCAGCTGCCGGATGATTCGGAAGCGGCTGGCTCCGAGCGCGGCGCGGATTGCCAGCTCGTTCCGGCGGCCAACTCCGCTCGTCATCAAAAGTCCGGCCAGGTTGGCACACGCGATCAACAAGACCATTGCCACCACGCCCATCAGGATCGGAAGAATCGAGCGAGCTTCTTTGGCCAGATACCGGTGCAGATCGAAGACCATCACATCCCAGCCTTTATCGGCCGGATATTGCTTGGAGAGTTGGTTCGCGATGACCGACATCTCAGCCTGGGCGGAGGCCAGACTAACATTCGGCTTAAGGCGGCCATAGCCGACGAAGGAACGCCCGCCGATGGATTGCGGGTTGCCGCGGTCAATCTGCATCGGCGTGTAGATCGCGGCCGCCGGAGAGGTCACCCGAAAACCCGCTGGCATGACTCCGATCACCGTGCGTGTTTGTTTACCGAAGCCGAACGAGAGAGTCTTTCCGATTACTCCGGGATCACCGGCGAAACGGCGCTGCCAGAGGTCATGACTGATGATGACGACGCCGCTGTCGCCTCCGGCCTTCGTCTCTTCCGGAGTAAAGGCGCGGCCCAGCGCGGGCGCGACGCCGAAGACATGAAAGAACTCGGAGGTCAGCGAGAGATTCAAGAGCTGCTCCGCTCCTTCCGGCGCCATCGTGTTCAACGGAAACGACTGTGTCAGAGTGATGGCCTCGAAGGATCGAGCGCGGTCGCGCCATTCGATAAAGTTGAGGGGCAGCACCATGTTTGGGGTTGCCGATCCCGGCGCTCGCTCCCAGATCGCGACGAGATGTTCAGGATCGGGATAGGGCAGCGGCCGAATGAGAATGGCATTGAGGAAGGTGAAGACCGTGCTGTTGGCTCCGATGCCCAGCGCCAGAGAGAGGGTCGCGACCGCCGTGAACCCCGGCTTGCGGCGCAGCATTCGCAAGCCGTATCGCAAGTCCTGCCAGAGTTCTTCAATCGGCCTTACGCCGCGCGCATCACGACATTGTTCCTTGGCCCGTTCCATGCCGCCGAAGTCTTTGAGCGCGGCCTGACGCGCATCTTCCGGGCTCTTCCCGCGCCGAAGATTCTGCTCGATCTCTCGCTCCAGGTGGAAACGCAACTCTTCGTTGAGCTCATCCTCGACCTCTCGCTTGCGCCATAAGGCGCGCAAGCGTAGCTTCAACCATTCAAGCATCGCCTTCTCCTCTCTCCTCTCAAGCATAGATAGGACGAGAGTGTAGCGAGCGACATGTCGTCTGTCAATAGGAGCCGGCCGGCCCTTTTCCGACCTCTAGTCTCTGGCACCTGAGATCGATAAAAGAGTATCGGAGATCAGGGATCAGTCTTCTCTCAACGCGATCAGCGGATCGACTTTCGCCGCGCGCCGCGCTGGAATGTAACAGGCCAGGAGCGCGACGGCGGCCAGCGGCAGCGCGGTCACGGCAAAAGTCAGTGGGTCGATGGCGCTCACACCAAACAGCAGCCCTTGCATCAGCCAGGTGAGGGCAAGTGAAGCGGCGATCCCGCTTCCCACGCCGCCGATCGCCAGGGCCATTCCTCGCCCGATGATCAGCCTCAAGACATCCCCGGCCTGTGCGCCCAGTGCCAGGCGAATGCCGATCTCTTGCGTCCGCTGTGTGACGGAATAGGAGACGACGCCATAAATTCCCATGACGGCCAGGATGCCAGCCAGCGCGGACAAGAGATTCAACAGGAGCGCATTGAAACGCGGGCGGGCGAGCGCCGCCGAGACGAGCTGTTCCATCGTCGTCAGACCTGTGATGGCTTGATCAGGCCCCAGCGCCGCCACTTCGCGCCGCGCCACTGCGATAAACGACGTCGGATCGGAGGTGGTGCGAACCGTCACATAGAGGACGGGAATGGGAAACTGCATGTAAGGAACGTAGACATCCCAGCGCATATCTCTCAACCCTCGGTAGCGCGCATCGCCCGCGACTCCGATGATCGTGCGCCACCCTTGACCACCGAGTTTGATTCGCTTCCCGACGGCATCAACTCCCGGAGCGAAGATGCGGCGCGCCATCGTTTCGGTGATGATGGCCACCTGCGGCGCATGCTCATTGTCCTGCTCGGTGAACTCGCGTCCGGCTTTGAGCGGAATGCCCATCGAGCGGAAATAGTGGGGAGTCACGGATTCACAATTGAGCACCGCATTCCGCCGGATCTCATCCTCCGATTGTCCATCGGTCAAATAACCCACATCCCAGCCGACAATTCCCTCCAGCGGGCGAAGCAGAACCGCGCCGGCCGCAACCACGCCGGGCTGCGCCTCAAGGCGTTCGATCAATTCGCGGAAAAAATCTCTGGACTTCTCGATCTCCCGGTATTTTGGGCCATGTAATCGGAGTTGGAATGTCAGGACGTGATCCGGATTGAATCCGAAATCGACCCGTCGCAAATTCAAAAAGCTGCGAGAAATGAGCCCCGAGCCGATGAGCAGCATGAGCGTGATGGCGATCTCCGCGACGACCAGCGCGTTGCGCATGCGGTCTCCGCGCCGCTCCCCTCCAACCCTGCTGCCGGCGATGAGCGCTTCGTTGATGTTGATCTTTGACGCGATGAGCGCTGGAGCCAATCCACAAACGAACGCCGCCAGCAATGTCAGGCCGCATGTGAAGAGCAACACCATGGCATTGATTTGAACGGCTTCGATCCGCGGGATGTCCATTGGAGCGAGTTTCGTGAGCGGATCGATCAACCAGAGAGCCAGTAAAACTCCCAGTCCGCCCCCGGTGATTGCCAGCAACAAACTCTCGATCATCAACTGGCGCACGATCCGGCCGCGAGTGGCTCCGAGTGCGAACCGCACCGCCATCTCTTTGCGCCGCGCGGTCGCGCGGGCCAACAAGAGATTGGAGATGTTGGCGCAGGCGATCAGCAGCAGCAATGCCGTCGCCGCCAACAATAGATAGAGCGCCGTCTGTGCGTCACCGGTGAGATACGTTGCCAACGGAGTAATGACGGCGTGATGGCCGCTTGCCTTCGTCTCGGGATGCTCGACAGCAATCCGTCTGATGATCGTGTCGAGTTCAGCTTGCGCCTGCTTGCGGGTCACCGATGGTTTCAACCGTCCGACAATCTGGAGAAAACCGTACTGGCGATCATCAACTATGCTCTTATCGCTGGTGGCCGCAAGCGGCGCCCAGAGGTCAACTCCATTGGGAAATTGGAACTCCGCGGGCATCACTCCAATCACCGTGAAGCTGCCGCCGTCGAGCGAAATCGTCTGCCCGACCAGATCTGGAGCAGAATTGAAACGGCTCTGCCACAAGCGATGGCTGATGATCACCGTGCCGCCCATGCCGACGCGGTCTTCATCTGCGGTGAAAGCGCGTCCGAGCGCGGGCCGCACGCCAAGCGTCTGAAAAAAATCGGCTGTGACCCGCGCGCTCTGGAGCTGCACCGGCTCGCCTCGTCCAGTCAGCGCGAAGTCGTAACCCTGCACCGTCGTCGTCATCGCCGCGAGATGTTCAAAGACCTGAGTTTGACTGCGCCAGTCATTGAACTCCGGAATAGAGACTTCAACGAATGGATGATTGGTCGCCGCATCGCTCTTCCAGATGACGGCCAAACGCTCCTGCTCTGCAAACGGCAGCGGTCGCAAAAGCACGGCCTGCACCACGCTGAAGATCGCCGTCGTTGCGCCGATCCCCAACGCCAGCATGGCGATGGCAATGACAGTGAAGAACGGCTTCTTCAACAACACCCGCACGCCGAAACGAAGGTCGAAGGGTGAAGAAAAGACGAAGGATGATGAAGAAAAGGATGAAAGATGGAACTTGTTCTTTTCTTTATTTTTCATCTTTTATCCTTTCTTCACTTACGCTTCATTCTTGTGTGGGATTTCCATCCGTGCATGTTTGTCCGCCGAGCGATTGGCCGTTAAGACGGAGAGGGCCGATCTCATGGCCTTTTCAGGGCCGCACCGCACCGGGGTGCCGGTCCTGACGGAGGCGCAGAATTCCGCGATCTCGTTGCGATAAGCGAGTCCTCGATCCGTTTGGGCTTGAGTCGTTGCGTTGACTGTGCGGCCGGGCGACTCGGCCGGCCGGGTAGCGGAGGCATCGGCGACCGGTCCGGCGGATGTCCCCGATGGTGGCGGCGAAACCTCGATCTTGGTCGATTGATCTTTGCCTTCGTTGAAGAGATAGACCTCTGTCTCATTTTGCAGGATGAGGGTTCCTTTGGTGCCGAGAAACATCTCGTAGTGATCTTCGAAGGCGTTTGATTCGATCGAAGAGAAGGTGGCCGTGCGCCCGCCCGGATACTCGAATGTCGCGTAGACATGATCGAATACTTCACGCCCGTCTTTGAAACGAGAGATGTTGCCGGTCGTGTAGACTGACTGGGGGGCCGCATCGAAGAACCAGTTGGTCGCCGTGATCAAATGACTGCCCAACTCGGCGACCAATCCCTCAGAGTATTGTTTGTACAGCCGCCAGTTCAAGAGATGCTCCCAATCCGGATAACCCCATTTGCTCGGGTCGAACGATGAGGATGGAGCCTCTTCCTGGCGCCGCCAATTGGCATTGCGGTGCCAGACCAGGCGGGCGAAGTAGATCTCGCCCAACAATCCCGGCTTGACGACATTGTGGTAGGCGGCCTGATAGATCGGATTGTAGTATCGATGATAGCCGATCTCGAGTACTCGCTTGTTCCGGCGCATGGCCTCGATCATGCGTAAGCAGTCTTCCTCGCTTTTCGCCATCATCTTTTCACAAAGGACGTGCTTGCCCGCATTGAGACATCCGACCACAATCTCGGCGTGAGACCATAACGGCGTGGCGATGATGACGGCTTCGAGGTCTTCCTTTCCGAGCATCTCGCGCCAATCGTCGTACTCTTTCGGTTGCGGCCAGCCGGCCTTGACCATCGTTTCAGCCACCGCCTTGCGACGCCTGGGATTGATATCGCACAACGCCCTGAGATCGGTGAACTCCTTCTGACATTGCGCGATTAAACCTCTGCCCATGCCGCCGGTTCCGATGACGGCCGCTTTGACCGGGCCGCCGCGGATCGGGCCGCGAGTGGCAGCCGCCGCGCCCAGTGCGACCAGCGCCGGCGCGCCCGCAATTGTCTTGAGAAAATTGCGCCTTCCTTGCTCTTTTTGTTCTTCTGTCAAGTTCACTGTCGATTCTCCATTTGTCTTGAGCGCTCGATTAACTTTGATTCGACTTGGGATTCGTCGCTTCGCGAGCGATGAGGTCCGCAGCCGGCACCTGTGGAGCGACGCTACTCTTGAGCATCCGCCGTTGTCTTCTTTTGGCCAGCCAGAGGTCCAGCCCGGCGATGGTCCCTGTGTCAAAAGCCAGCAGAACACCGGCGGCAACGCCTTCGATCAGCGTTTTATTGACGATCAGGTATGTTCCTTCATTTCCCGGCTGATGAACTCCCGTCACCGGGATTGAGAGCAGATAAAAAAGCGTCAGAAAGAAAAGCGCCCCCCAACAACCGGCCTTCGTCCATAACCCGAGGATGAGCGAAAGTCCGATCAAGAAGAGGCTGATCTTGACCGCATTGTCGATCCAGCCGATCCAGCCGGCATCGATCATTTTCTGGAAGATCCGGGCGAGCGGCCCGATTGCCGCTCTCAGATAACCGGCGGAACTCCACGGTCCAAGCGGGGTTCCGTCCGGACTCCATCCCGGAAGCATCAGTTTGTAATAGCCTTCGTACAGGAAATGCCAGCCGATCAGGGTCCGCAACGTTATCAACGATACTTGTTGTGTTGAAGAGTATGGTGTCCCACTAACCATCGATGATCTCCATCTCGTATCGATCCTGGTCGCCGAATACAATCGGGCGCTCCGATCCTTCCTCGAGCATGACGACCAGAATCTCCGGGTGAGCAGAAAAATAATGTTCGGCCAGTTCAGGCCCGCCGACATAAAAGGCGGTAGCCAGGGCGTCGGCGACGGCGGCCGATGGCGCAATCACCGTGACACCCGTCACGCGCTGCGCGGGCAGCCCCGTTCGCGGATCGATCACGTGGCCATAACGTTGGCCGCCGTGTTCGAAAAATTGCTCTTCGCTCCCGCTGGTTGACAGGGCGGTATCGCACAGTCTTAACGTCGCCAGGCGCCGGTCTTTATTTCGCGGATGGCGTATTCCGACCAACCAGCCGCGGCGCCCATCGTCTCCGGCTCCGACCGCGCACATACTGCTCGATCCGGCGCTCAGGAGGGCCGTTCGAACCCGGCGACGAATAGTTGCGGCGAGGCGATCGAGCGCATAACCTTTTCCGATGCTCCCCAGATTGAGCTCCATTCCAGGGCGCTCGAACTGAACCGTGCGAGATTCACTATTCAAGAGCAACTTATCGATGCCGACCAGGGATTTCGCTTCTTCGAGTTCGCGCTGATCGGGAATCCGGCCCGCTCTCTTGACAAACCCCCACGACCGGCTCAAGGGACCGGCCGTGACATCGAACGCGCCTGCGGTCGCGCGCGACAACTCCCGGCATAAGAGCAGCAGCTCAAAGAGTGACGGTTCGACGCGGACCGGTTGCGATGCGGCATTTCGATTGATGGCGCTTACTTCACTGTTTTCTCGGAAAATTGTCAACTGCTGTTCAAGTCTTTCGGCCTCATCCAGCGCTTGACCGGCGATCCGCACGCCGTGTCGCTCCGAACTCGGCACAGTCACCTCAAACCGGCAAGCCATGATCGGACGGCTCAGATGAAGCCGGGATTCCGCGGCCGGCAGCGGCCGGCTTGGAGAAAGCCGGCTCGGAGAAAGCTTGATAAACTCGCGTCTCTTCATGTGGTTTCGTTTCTGTCGATTGGTGCTACTGTGTCACAAAGTCCAGCAATTTCCGAGCAAATCCGCGCGATCGAAAATTTTTTCTGAAAGATCCTTGAGCGGGCGATCACTACCACATGAACGCTATTGGAAGGATGTTGAGTGCGTTGTTGCCGCCCGGCTGCGACGGAGATCACTACTCCCGTTGTGATCTAATCTTCAACGCACTCGATTAATTCCACGACCAGTCTAGAACTTCTGTTTGGTTTCAACACGGTTTGGATATTGATCGATTACAGATGGTCGGATCAAAATTAAGGGAAGAAGGATTAAAGGATCAAGAGCCTGGTTGGTGCGCTTGATCACTTTGTTCCCTTGCCCCTTGGCGATCAAGATGCCCAGGGACGTGAGCTCAAGGCGATCTTGGCGTCTCGCGTCCGAATCATCAAAACTTTCCAGGTCGTGTTCCATAGTTCAGATTAAGGAGAGAGAACGCGAAAGCGGGCGGACATCGCGAACAATTAACTACGGTTCGCGCGTTCCGCTCGCTTTTGTATCCCCAATCTTTTGTTTTTTCTTTTGGATCTGAAGGCTCGGCGGAAACTGCTCAAGGCAGTAGCAGGTCTTTATCAATCTTACTGTTTGAATGCCGTATTTTGGGTGATCTTCTTGGCTTGATGATTGGCCGTTTATCGTAACAGACTGGAAATGCACGGAGTTCTAGCGACCAAAACCAAAAAGGATAATAGTCTCACTCAAGCGTCGTTAGACAAGTTGCTCACCCGACTTGATCGTGACCGCGAGAGCGCGGCAGTGACTTACGAGCGGATTCGTCAGGCCCTGGTCGCTTACTTTGAGTTTCGCGGCTCGCGAAATGCGCACGACGATGCCGATGAGACCATTAATCGCGTGGCGCGCCGACTGAGCGAAGGGCAATTGATCACCACGCCCAATCCGGCCAGCTATTTTTATGCCGTTGCGCGCAATGTTTGGCGAGAACGCCTGGCGGAATCAGCCACCGAGATGGCGCTCGATGAGAGCCTCTCATTGAAGATCAGCCCCACGTTAAATCCCCTCGATCTGATGATGCAAAGAGAAGAGCGTCGAATGTTTGAACGGCGGCTCGCTTGCCTCGAACAATGCTTACAGGAACTCTCCGCAGATGATCGTGAATTAATCACCGCCTACTATCGAGGCGAAGGACGGGTCAAGATTGAAGCAAGGCGTGAATTGGCGGCGCGGCTCGCGATCTCAATTAGCGCTTTGCGGATCAGGGCCTGTCGGATCAGACACAAACTCGAAGTCAGAGTCGATCGTTGCCTCAAGCTGAAAAACAAAGCCCGAGAGTGAAATGTTTCAGTCCCCTGCTCATTTATGAGTGGAAATGTTGCCCCGGAGCGTTGTGGTTGAAATTCTCAAAGCGCGAGGACGACGCTCACGGTGGAAGAGTCGGCATATGAACGAGGATTTAGTGCAACGGGAACTCATCACCAGATACTTGTTGGGCGAGTTGTCTGAGACTGAGCAATATCAATTCGAGAAGGTCTATTTCACCGACCCGGCGACTCTTCGCGAGTTGCTGGCGATGCGTGATGATTTGATCGATGCGTTTGTCCGCGGCCAGATGGACGCACCGCAAAAAGAGCGCTTCGAACGGCGCTTACGCTCATCTCCGGCCCTCCTGCAGAAAGTCGAATTTGCCAAAGCCTTGCTCCAGGCTGTCGACTCAGTTCGCCCTGTCCGGGAACAGACCGGAATGAGCGCGGTGAACTCCAGCCGGCGAGTGGGACGCCGGCTGAGCCCCACATCGCGATTGTGGCCGACATTGTCGGCCCACCCCTGGCGAGGCTTGATGGCGGGATTGTTGATCGTCGCCAGCGCTTTTTGGTTCGCCGCACAACGCCCGGAAAGGTCGGCTCCATCGCGCGCCATTGATCAGACCGCCTTCGCCTCGCCACCGGCCCCACCCCCCGAGCCAGGTGGAGAGTTGGCTCGAGAGCCTGAAAAGATCTCAGATTTACCCCCGCTGCTAGCCGTTCGTCAGCCAGGCATTGCATCCGGCCGCCATTCCCCGAACGTGATCGCCCGATCGGGCGCTCCCACCAAATTGGCCGCCTCCGTTGCCGGCTTCCTGCTTACAACAGCGGTCAGCCGCACAGACGATGATCTCTGCGAGCTGGCCATTCCCGCCCATACCACTATTGTGCGCCTGAGACTTGAGATCGAAGAACATGGCGCATCGCATTACCAGGCCGTGCTGCAAACGCCGCAAGGGCAGAAAATCCGGGTCAAAAATAATCTGCCCTTGCGGCGACTGCCTTCCAGCTACGTCGTAGTCTGCGACCTGCCCAGCGCCTTGCTCGAAAATAGAAATTACCTCCTCCGCCTCCGCCCGCTGCACGCTAAAGATGCGGCCGATTTCAGCTATTACTTCAAAATCGTCAAAAGATAAAAAAGATAAAATTTTACTGAAACGTTTTCTCGTCTTCCTCATCTATCGGCAGGTATCGGAATCCGGCTGTTCAGCCGGCTTAAACCCTATTCTCAAACCGAGAGAACGACAGAAATCCAGCCACCAGAAATAAACACCCAGCGAGTGACCCTATCATGACAGGTAAATTTGTATCTCAATGCCCTCTTCCTCACTATCTGCGCAAAGCACTGTTGATGCTTTGTGCGCTCAGTTTACTGCTTCCGGTTCCGATCTCTGCCCAGCAGCCGAGAGCCTCGGCCAAAAAACCGCTGACACACGGCGATTATGACAGCTGGCGTTCGATCCAGGGCCGGCAGATTTCACCGGACGGCAAATTCATCGCTTATGCCATCGGTCCTCAAGACGGCGACGGTGAAATCGTCGTCTCTCACCCGGCGACTGGGAAGGAATGGCGTTACGGACGCGGATGGCGTCCACCGATGCCGATGCCCGAGATCTCTGACCCGGCCGTCGCCGCCACCTATTTAAATCAGATCAACCGCCTCACCCGGCCCTCTTTTACTGCCGACAGCCGTTTCGTCGTCTTCATCATCGAACCGAATAAAGCCGAGATTCTGAAGGCCAGAAAAGAGAAGAAGAAATCGGCAGAGATGCCAAAGAATGCGCTCGGAATCATGGACCTCTCAACCGGTTTTGTGACGCTCATCGATCGCGTCAAGAGCTTTCAGCTGCCGGAACAAGGCTCGGGCTCGATCGCTTACCTGCTCGAAAAAGATCCTGCCGAAAAGAAAGATGAGAAGAGACCGGCAAGTGGGCCGGCGCCCGTCAATGTCACGGAGAATTTAACTTCCCCGACTAAAAAAACGCGCGAAAAGAAGAAAGAGTACGGCTCCGATCTGGTCTGGTTGAACCTCGCCGATCACAGCGAGCGGACGTTCGCTGATGTGATCGAATACAGCCTCACCAGGGATGCGAAGAGCCTGGTCTATACCGTGTCGGCGCTGAAAGAAGAGACCAATGGCGTCTATGCCGTCACCTCGGGAGGCAATAACGTTCCCACGCCGCTGGTGACAGGCAGAGGAAAGTACCAGCGGCTGGCCTGGAATGACGATCAAACACAATTGGCATTCATCGGGAGCCGGGATGAGGTCGGCGCCGAACAATCGACTTTCAATCTTTATCTCTGGGACCGCAAAGCGCCGAGAGCGGAGGCGATCGTTTCGGCCGCCACTCCCGGTCTTCCCGCCGGATTTGCGATCAATGAAAAAGCTCCGCTCAACTTCTCATCGGATGGACGCCGCCTCTTTCTGGGCACCTCTTCGCGGCTCAGACTTGAGAAAGAGCCCGATCCCGATCTGCCCGTCAGTGAAAAAGTGGCTGTCGATCTCTGGCATTGGAAGGATGACTATATCCAGCCGATGCAGAAAATGTTCGTCGAACAGGAGCGTAATCGCTCGTATCGTGCCGTCTTTCATTTGAAAGAGAAGAAGTTTGTTCAACTGGCCGATGAGACGATGCAGGAGATCACGCCGTCCGCCGATGGCTTGTGGGCGATCGGAACGGATGATCGTTCATACCGCACCTCCGTCGGATGGGAATCTTTCGGCGGCCTGGCCGACATCTATCTGGTCAACACGGTCGATGGCTCGCGCAAACAACTGCTCAAGAAATGCATGTTCGGCGTCACCCTCTCGCCTGGCGGCAAGTACGCATTGTTCTACGACGGTAAGGATTGGAATACCTTCTCGATTCCGGAAGGAAAGGTCACCAATTTGACCAAAAACCTCAACGTCAAATTCTGGCAGGAAGATCATGATTTCCCTCAGACGCCGCCTTCATACGGTCAGGCCGGATGGGTCATGAACGATAAGTACGTTCTGCTCTATGATCAATACGATATCTGGCGGATTGCGCCGGATGGTTCTTCGGTCAAAAATCTAACCGATGGTCTTGGCCGCAAAGAAAAGACGGTCTTCCGCTATGTGCGCTTCGATTCGCAGGAGAGAGCGATCGATCCGGCGCAACCCATGCTGCTGCGTGCCGAGAACCAATGGCGCTTCGATTCGGGCTTTTACCGCGAGAGCATCGACGGCGGTCCGCCCGAGAAGTTGATCATGGCGGCGAAAAACTTCAGCAGCCCGATCAAGGCTAAATCTGCCGACGTCCTTCTGCTCACCGCCTCGCGCTTCGATGAATTCCCGGACCTGCTGATGACCGACCCCAGCTTTAAAGAGTTAAAGAAGGTCAGTCAGGTTGGAGCGCAGAAAGACCGTTTCTACTGGGGCAAAGCAGAGCTGATCCGTTATAAGAGTCTCGATGGCGTGCAGCTGAGCGGGATCTTGATCAAGCCGGATAATTTCGATCCGAAAAAACGGTATCCGATGATCGTCTATATCTACGAAAAGCTTTCGCAAAACCTTCATCAATTCGTGACGCCATCGCCGGGCACCTCGATCAATCCCGCCTATTATGCCAGCAACGGCTATCTGGTCTTTATGCCGGATATCGTCTACACGATCGGCTATCCCGGCCAGAGCGCGCTCAAATGCGTGCTGCCGGCAGTTCAGGCCGTAGTCGATCAAGGTTTCGTTGACGAGAACGCGATCGGCATTCAAGGCCACAGCTGGGGCGGTTACCAGGCCGGCTATCTGGTCACTCAGACCAATCGCTTTCGCGCCGCCGTTCCCGGAGCGATGGTCGGTAATATGATCAGCGCCTACGGCAGCATCCGGTGGGGGACCGGACTGCCCCGCCAGTTCCAGTACGAACACGCCCAGAGCCGGATCGGGGGGAATCTTTGGGAATACCCGATGCGCTTCATCGATAATTCACCGATCTTCCACGCCCATCGCATCCAGACACCGATCTTGCTCCTCCATAACGACAACGACGATGTCGTCCCCTGGTACCAGGGAATTGAGTTCTATCTGGCTCTGAGAAGGCTGGATAAAGAAGTCTACCTGCTCAACTATAACGGCGAGTACCATACCCTGCGTAAACGTGAAAACCAGAAAGACTATACCCGCCGCATGCAGGAGTTCTTCGATCATTTTCTCAAAGCTGCGCCTAAACCGGAATGGATGGAGAAAGGCGTCCCCTATCTCTTCAGAGACAGAGAGGAGCGGAAATATCAGGCGGCAACAGATAAGGATGATGGTGGGGAACCTTGTCCTTATTAATAAAGGAGTGTGCAAATAAAAAAACTTTGGAATCAACGGCGTTGATCGTCATGCCGCCGCATAGCGGCGTCTGACGATTCAAATCTCCAAACTTCAGGCATGCCGCTACGCGGCAGGTTAGAAGTTTGGAGATTTGAACTGGATGACTAAATGCTCAAACTCCTCGTCGCTCCGCAACGACGCGAGACGCCAAGTTAATAGCAGTCGGTGACAAATCCGAAGTTTATTTGCTAGTCATCCGATTCAAATGTCCAAACTTCAGACAAGCTATTGCTTTGACTCTAGTTTAATTTGCACACTCTTCTATTAATATTAAAAAGATGGTTTTCTTCCTCTTTCCAGCTTCATCCTTTCTTCCTTACCTTTATCTTCTCTCTTGTTCCTTCATCCTTCTTGTTCTCCTTAAATTTTTATAGCATCAATGAAGGTTTTGGGTTATGATCAAGGCTCCTGATTTTCCTCATCGCTAACCTCCCCAAAAAAATCAGGCAGAATCTCAGGCATCATTCCTAATTATCCGCGACCCCCGGGTAGTAACATCCACACGCCGCACTCCCCATGGGATTTTTGAAATAAGTCGAAATAAAGCACTTAGCTTCTTTCTCGTGGGGACAGTCACAACATCTTTCGGTAGCACTTAGCCACAGCGCCTCACGCTCTATTCAGCCATGGCGATCATTCGCTTCGATACCTTAAGTGCGTTCATTTTCGATGCTGCGAAAATAACCTGAGGGGTACATCCACTCACACAGATCGCAAATCAACAGTGGCAATTGCGCTCGTCTGCGATTAAGTCCGGAGTATGCCTATATGAAGTACGTGTCTAAGCATCTCGATCAGTTCGTCAAAACAAGATTATTAATAAGATTGTTGCTTTGTCTCTCGCTCATCTCAGTTATTGCCTCTCCTCCTATATTTCGTGCTCACTCGGTAGCACAGGAACTAGATGAGGCAGTGAGGCAGGCGAGTTCGATGACGCTCCCGGGCCGAATCACCGGATCGGTCAAAGACGGAAACAGAGCGGTCTATGAATTTGTTGACAGCAAGGGCCGGAAATATAAGATCGAGGATCTCTTCAAATTTGCGATCCCAGCCGGTTCGTCCAAACTGGTCGAGATCAAGCTGACCTCTACTAATCCGGCAGTCAATCTCGATCTCTTGCTCTTCAAGCAGCAGCCAAATGGCCTCTTGCCGCTCGCCGTCTCCAATAGTAAGACGGAGATGGAACGCCTGATTCCCGCGTTGACGCTTGAGCCCGGAACATATCTGATCGGAGTTTCGGCGATCACCGGCTCATCGGACTATATCATCGAAACAAAAGTCTCGAATAACCGGTTGCTCCGAATGACTTCGAGCAGCACGGCGCCGAACAGCACGGTGACGATCCCCCTCTCTCTGGTTTCAGAGGGAGGGGAGAACCGCCTCGCGTTCAGCCTCAAGTATGATCCTCTGATTTTAAGCCATCCTCAGTTCTTACCAGGCAGCGATGCGACCGCGGCAACGTTCAATCTCAACACCAGCAAGACCGAGCAAGGACAGATCGGTCTGGAGATCGCATTACCCGCGGGGCAGAAATTCGATTCCGGGATCCGTGAGTTATTGAAAGTAATCTTTGCCGTCAACGATCAGGCGAAGGTCAACGCGACAACGGTCGATTTCTCTGATCATCCGGTCGTTCGCAGCATCATCGATTTGAATGGCGAGACGGTGATCGCCGGTTACCATCCGGGCACAGTCATTCTGGTTCCGGGACTTGAGGCCGATGTCAGCCCGCGGCGGGCCGGCGACAACAAGATCACCCTGGCCGATTGGATCCAAATTGGACGGTTTGTGATCGGTCTGGATACTCCGGCGGACGACAGTGAATTTCAGCGCGCCGATTGCGCTCCCAAATCGACGCGAGGCGACGGCCAGTTGAACATCGCTGATTGGGTGATGGCAGGGCGTTACGCCGCGGGCCTTGAGCCGCCGGTTCCCGCCGGCGGACCGACAGCATTGGTCGATCGTCCGGCGGCGGTCACGGCAAATCAGCGTTCGAAGATCGCCTTGGAAGCAGATCGCGTCGTCCGAGTCGCGGAGACCGTTTTTCAACGCGGCCTGAATAATGAAGCCCGGGTTGAACTGGTATCGCAAGGTGACGAACATGCGATCAGCTTCAGCCTCAACTTTGATGTGACTCAACTCAATTTCGTCAGCGCATCGCTCGGAGACGATGCGCCCGGCGCGATTCTCAATGTCAACAACAGCAAGATGGACGAGGGGCGGATCGGCATCGCGCTCGCTTTGCCGGACATTCAAACTTTCACCGCCGGCGACCGTCAGATAGTCAAGCTCACTTTCAAAGCGCTGCCGTCCAGTTCGGTCAATTCGACAACTCTCAGTTTTGGTGATTCTCCGGTTGCGTCCCAGATTGTGGACGCGATGGCTATCGGGTTGCCGGCGGATTACACGCCGGGTGTAATCACGATCAATCCGCCGGTCGATCTGACGCCGACATTGACGAGCCTGGATCCGAACACGGTCATTATCGGAGGTCCATCAATTACCTTGACGGTCAATGGGACCAATTTTGTCGATGGCGCCATCGTGCTGGTTAATGGTTCGCCGCGCGCGACGACCTTCATCAGCAGGACTCAATTACGTGCCACGATGCTGGTCCAGGATCTCTCCAAGATCAAACCGATCAATATCACGGTTCAAAATCCACCACCCGAAGGCATCGTCTCGAACGCGCTCAGTCTGTCGCTGATCAATCCGGTTCCGACCCTCGCGAGTATCAGTCCGAGTCTGGTGGGGGCTGGGGAGCGCGGGTTCACCATGTCCGTGACCGGAGCCAATTTCGTGCCGGGCGCGACGGTCCAGTTGAATGGCAGCAATCGCGCGACGACCTTTGTCAGCAGCACTCAATTGTCCGCGCAGATTCTGGACTCTGACCTTGCCGTCGCCGGAGCGGCGGTCATCCGCGTTGTCAATCCCGAACCCGGCGGCGGTATTTCAAACACGTTGGAATTGGGGATCAACACCCCCAATCCGTTGCCGCGCATTACCGGCCTTAGCCCTGAATCGGTGATTGCCGGCAGCCCCGGTTTCACCCTGGCAATCAACGGCAGCAGTTTCGTCAACAACTCCGTCGTGCGCCTGAACAGCATTTCTATGACGACGAGATTCATCAACAGCACGCAATTGACCGTTGCCATCCCGGCAGAACTCATTGCCAGTCCGGGCACGGTCAGCGTGAGAGTCTTCAATCCAGCGCCGGGCGGCGGCAATTCCAACAGCGTTTCGTTGGCGATCACGGTTCCGCCAAATCCGGTGCCGATCATCAGCGCATTGAGTCCGAGCACCGTCAATGCGGGCGGTCCACAATTCACCCTGATCGTTCAGGGACAAAAGTTCCTCTCTACTTCGGTCGTCCGTTTCGAGGGTGAAGATCGTCCAACAACCTTTGTTTCGGCGACCGAGTTGCGCGCTGAAATTTCGGCGAACGACATTCAGAACGGCGGCAACGCTCGCATCAGGGTCTTCAATCCGTCTCCCGGCGGCGGTCTATCGAACGAGCTCACGCTCACGATCAACTTTGCCGCGCCGATGATTACAGCGCTCAGCCCGATTTCGGCGGTCTTCGGCGGCCCCGCATTCACTCTCACGGTCTTCGGCACAAATTTCGCGCCCGGCTCGGTCGTCCGCTGGAATGGCGCGAATCGACCGACCACCTCCGACGGCGTGACGGTCTTGAACGCGCAGATCCCGGCCACCGATATCGTCAATGTCGGCGCCGCGACAATCACCGTCTTAAGCCCGATCCAGGGCGGCATCGAATCGAACTCCATGATCTTCTCGATCAATCAGGCGGCTCGTCCATTGCCGCGAATCACCACCATCGCTCCCAATAGCGCCTTGGTCGGAAGCGCCGCGCTGATACTGACGGTTAACGGGACGAACTTCGTCTCGGATTCAGTGGTCCGCTGGAACAACTCTCCCCGGCCAACCACCTTTGTTAACAGCACACGATTGACGGCGCAGATCTCAGCTCAAGATCTCGCCTCGGTCGGCACTGCTTCGGTGACTGTCTTCACTCCGCCGGCGGGCGGCGGTCAATCGAATGCGGCCATCTTTACGATCGGCGAGCCCCCGAATGCCGTGCCGGCGATCGCGAACATCGATCCGGGTACCGTGATCGTCGGAGGCGGGACGTTTTCATTGATCGTTAATGGTTCGGGTTTTAACTCCATGTCGATCGTGCAATTGAACGGCTCCAATCGCCCGACCGTTTTTGTCAACGCCAATCAATTGACGGCGCTCATTTCAGCTGTGGACATCGCCGTCGCCGGGGTGGCCAAGATTCGTGTCGTCAATCCTCCTCCGGATGGAGGCACCTCGAATGAGATTAAGCTGGCAATCAATAACCCGGCGCCGTCGATCACGAGCATCAATCCGACGGTCATCGCGGAAGGCGGTCCGGGAGTTACCCTGGTAGTCAATGGAACCAACTTCGTCTCCGGCGCGGGAGTGCTCATCAACGGTCTCCAGCGCGTGACGACTTTTGTCAGCAGCACTCAACTGAAAGCCCAGGTTTTGGCCTCCGATATTGCGGTTGTCGCTCAATTGAGCGTTCAAGTAGTCAATCCTCCTCCGGGTGGCGGAAATTCGAATACCGTTACGCTCGAAGTTAAAAAACAGAACCCGCTGCCGCGCATTCTGAGCCTTTCTCCTGACACCGTAAATTCCGGCGGACCGACCTTTGTCCTGACAGTCAACGGGGCGAATTTCGTCAGCACTTCGATCGTCCGGGTCAACGGGCAAGATCGTCCCAGCAGCTTTGTGTCGGAGACCGTTCTTTCCGCACAGATTCCAGCTTCGGACATTGCCGTCACCGGAACCATGACCATCACCGTTTCAAGCCCTGCGCCGGGCGGCAACTCGAATCCCCTTCCTTTGGCGGTCGTCAATGCGACGCCTCGCCTGACAAGCCTCAGTCCCACCAGCGTGCCCGCCGGGAGCCCGGCATTCATCCTGACAGTAAATGGCGAAGGATTTATCAGTACTTCGGTCGTGCGGTTTAATGGGGTCGATGTGCCAACGACATTTGTCACCAACTCGCGGCTGAGCGCGCAGATTCCAACCGGGGCATTGATTGCGGGCGGCGCAGTCCCGATTGTCGCCGTCAATCCCGCGCCCGGCGGCGGAGTCTCGAACGCCTTGACGTTCGCGATCAATCATCCGGTTCCCGCGATTACGAGTTTGAGTCCCGACCAGACGCTTGTCGGAGCTCCGTTGACCCTGACGGTGAACGGCAGCAGGTTTGTGAACGGCGCTCGCGTTTTGATCAATGGCCAGGAGCGGCAGACGACATTCGTGAGCGGCACGCAGCTCACTGCCGCAATTTTGGCGGCGGATCTCGCCCAGGGCGGAGCCGCAAACATCACCGTCGTCAATCCCACGCCGGGCGGCGGAACATCGAATGCGGCGGTGCTGACCATCAACAACCGCGTTCCGACATTGACCAGCCTGAGTCCGGTTTCGGTCACACAGGGCAGCGCGGGATTCATGTTGACGATCAACGGAACGGGCTTTGTGAGCGGCTCTGCCGCGCAATGGAATAGCGCTCCGCGTCAAACAACCTTTGTCAGCGGCACGCAATTGACCATCCAGGTCACAGCCGGCGATGTCGCAAACGTCGGCACGGTGAGCATTGTCGTCGTCAATCCCACACCAGGCGGCGGAACATCGAATGCCCTGACCTTCACCATCAACACCCAGCCCAATCCAGTGCCCACGCTCACGAGCTTGAACCCGGGCTCGATTCAGGCGGGCAGCTCCGCCTTTAATTTAACGGTCAACGGCGCCGGCTTCGTGCCCGGCGCGGCCGTGCGATGGAACGGCAATCCGCGGCAAACGACTTTCGTCGGCCCGACGCAGTTGACGGCGCAGATTCCGGCAACGGACCTTCTCAATGTCGGTTCTGCTACCATCACGGTCGTCAATCCGGCTCCGGGCGGCGGGACGTCTGGTCCGCTGACCTTTACCATCGCGAAGCCCAATCCGTCGCCGACACTTGGCAGCTTGAATCCCAACTCAATTCCCGTCGGCAGCAGCGCATTTATTATGTCGGTCAACGGCACGAACTTCGTTAATGGCGCAGTCGTGCAGTGGAACGGCAATGCACGTCAGACAACGTTCGTCAGCTCGACACAGTTGACGGCGCAGATTCCGGCGACGGACGTCGCCAGCACCGGCTCAGCCACCATCACAGTGGCCAATCCGGCTCCGGGCGGCGGGACCTCGAATGCTCTGCCCTTCACGATCGGCCCACCCAATCCCGTACCGGCGCTGACGAGCTTGAGCCCAAATTCGGCAGTTGGTGGAAGCCAGGCGCTGACCTTGACTGTCAACGGCACAAATTTTGTTAACGGCGCGGTCGTGCGATGGAACGGCGGCGCGCGCCAGACGGCATTTGTCAGCAGCACTCAATTGAAAGCCCAGATCACGGCGGCCGATCTCGCAACCATGGGCACGGCCAATGTGACGGCCATCAATCCGGCTCCGGGCGGTGGGACATCGGGGACTTTGACGTTCACTATTACGGCGCCGCCGCCTCCGCCGCCTATCGTGACGGATTTGAGCCCCGCCTCGGTCACCGAAGGAGGCGAAGCCTTTACCTTGACTGTGACGGGAAACAACTTCGTCACAGGGATGATCGTGCGATGGAATGGCGGCGCGCGTCAGACGACATTTGTCAGCAGCACTCAACTGACCGCGCAGATTTTGAAGACGGATATTCCGACTGCCGGAACGGCCAATATCACGGTCTTCAATCCCACGGGTAGCGTTCAATCCAACAATTTGACCTTTACGATCAAACCTCTGTTGCTGGAATGCACCACGATCTGTTTACAATCCGCGGCCTATTTCTCCCTCAATAAAAACCGGTGGCCGCGAGGCTCGGTGATCATCGGCGGGACCAATTTCAATAAACCGATTTTGATCCAGAACAATATGGTTGCCGTCTCGAACGCGCTGGCGGGAGGTTACGATCCGCTGCAAAAACTCAATCAACAGTTCGTCGCCATGCAGTTGAGCGTATTGTCCTCAGGGTTCCAGCCCTCGTCGGAGAGATTACGCAGCAGCCGCCTGATCTGTTATGGACGCACGTTCAACCCGGCGCCGCTCAGCAATGGGATTACTATTACGACCAATACTTCGTTCGGCGATCTGATGGATCAAACGCTCCTGGCAATCATCGAGGGCAGGACTCAAGACATGATCAAATTGACGGCGATTCTCAATCTTCTCAACGGTGACGATCCGTCGGGTATTTGCAGGTGAGCATCCTCTGATCGTTGATCCCTGATCCCTGACCCCAGATCCCTGAAGCTCTCTTATAAAGTTTCAAGGATCTGGGACCAGAAGTGGGTTCACAGCTCCAGGCTGACGCGCAAGGCATCTTCGACCTTGCGGAGGGTCTGTGGCTTGATCGCGCCCAGGCGCTTCATCAATCTTTCTCTGTTGATCGAGCGAATCTGATTGAGCAGAACAAGGCCATCCGTGGCCAGACCGCCTTCAGGAGCCTTCAGGAAGACTTCAGTCGGAAAGACTCGCTCATCCAATTGAGAGGTGATGGCGGCAACGATAGTGATTGGGCTGTATCGGTTGCCGACGTCATTCTGGATAATGAGGGCAGGCCCCGTCTTTTTAATCTCTGCTGTTCTGGTCGGTTCGAAATCCACGAGGTAAATCTCGCCGCGTTTGGGGTGGCTTACTTTTGCTTTTTTGGCCATCTCTCTTCCTCAAGGGCGAACCATTCACCAGCCAGGTGCAGGTCGCGTTCCGCCCGCGCGACCGCTCCTTCCTTGAGAAGTTTTTTGAGCTTCGATTTTCCAATGGCTTCCACGTAATACTTGACCGCGCGGTCGATGAACCGGCTCCGATCACCTTTCTCGGCGATCCGGTCGATCAATCCCAACGTCTCTTCCGGCAGCGTGATATTGATTCTCTGATACATCGCAATTAACTCCTTATTACTGATCGGTCGATCATACACACCGATAATGTGTATGTCAAAAACGCCGATCCGGCTGGGGCCTGACGGCCCTTCGTCTTGCAAGCAGGGGCTCATCTGCTATAATCCGCGCACTGCAATACATAAAAGAGAGATCTATCTAAGGAAGTCAGACATCATAACTTCCGTTCGTTTCGTGCTCATCAACTAGGCGGGCGATTGTCTGCCCTCCGTGGTCGGGGTTTTCAGGTCACCGCGGAATTCATCAGTCATTAATCACAAGAAGCGAGATGCCACCTGCCAGGTACGGTTGAGCATACTTCGCCGATCTTGCCTGTCTTTGCCTGTTTTTGCCTGTTTTGGGAGGATACCGCATGAGATACGAGTCGAAGATCTTTTCGTTGCTGTTATCAGTTCTAGTTGTCTCTCTAGTTTCACTCAGCGTTTTGGCACAGGGCATTCGAGCAACGGTCACCGGGCATGTGACCGACCAATCAGGAGCGGTTGTCGCTCAAGCCAAGCTCATCATCACCAATCGAGGTACAAACGATACGCGCTCGGTCCAGACGGGCGACGACGGCGAATACACGATTCCCCAGATTCCGCCCGGCGATTACATCTTGTCGGCGGAAGCCACCGGTTTCAAAAAGACCATTCAACGCTTCTCGTTGGAGACCGGACAGGAAGCGCGAATTGACATCACGTTGCAGACGGGCGCCCTCACCGAGCAGGTGGAAGTTACCGCCGTCACGCCGGTCGTCTCATCCGAAGACGCGGCGCTGGGCAACGTCGTAGATCAAAAGAAGATCGTCGAGTTGCCGCTTAATGGGCGCGACTATCTGCAACTGGCGCTGTTGCAGCCCAATGTTTTCGCGCCCGCCCAGAACTCCACGCTTGGTTTTCGCGGCGGATTCAATGTCGCGGGCAATAGCGAGATCGCTAACAACTATATTCTCGACGGCATCGACAACAACGACGAGACGACCAATCAGCCTTCGCATCGCCCGATTCTGGACGCGGTGCGCGAGTTCAAAGTGCTGACCGGAACCTACGGCGCAGAGTACGGGCGGCAAGCGGGCGGACAGGTGATCGTCACCACCAAATCGGGAACCAATAGCTTGCACGGTTCGGCCTTCGAGTTTCATCGCAACTCGGTCTTTGACGCGCGCAACTTCTTCGCGCGGCAGTGCCTTAAACAGGACGCGAGCGGCAACTGTACCAACTACAAGCCGAGTTTTCGCCGCAATCAGTTCGGCGGCGTGCTCGGCGGACCCGTCATCAAGAGCAAGACATTCTTCTTCGCCGGATATGAAGGGCAACGGCGCGGACAGCAGGAAGCAGGTCTGGCGAACGTCCCGACGCTGGCCATGAAACAGGGAGATTTCAGCGCAGTCCCCAATCTTTTTCTACGCGATCCGCTCAAGACGGGGAACTGCAATGCTACCGACAAGACGGCATGTTTCCCTGATAATAAGATTCCCTCGTCACGCTGGAGTTCACAGGGCGCGGGATTGCTCGCGCTCTATCCGAATCCGAATGCTTCCGGCGCCAACAACTTCGTCTCGTCGGGCGCCGGGCGATTCAACATCGATCAATTCTCCGTGCGGATCGATCATAAGCTGCGCGAAGACATGAACATCTTCGGCGCATACCAGTTCGCCGACAGCGGCGAGTTCTATCCGATCACCAATCCTCTCTGTTCGGCGCGCGACGTGCCCGGATTTGGCTGCGATGAGCTGCAACGGACGCAACATTTCTCGCTCAATTGGACATGGACGATTAGCCCCAGGTTGATCAACGAGGCGCGCGCCGGCTATTCGCGCTTCGGTTTTTACCGGCTCCAAGAAGACCGTAATGCCGATGTGATCAGCAGGCTTGGCATCAAAGGGTTGACCGATGCCGGAGTCACTCCATTCAATAACGGAGCGCCTCAATTGCTCCTCTCCGGTTTCGTCACGATCGGCGGGCCGACCAATCTGCCGCAGGGCCGTCACGACAACACCTATCATTATGTCGAGAGCATGACCTTTACCAACGGCCCACACACCATGAAATGGGGCGCGGATATTCGCCGCTTCCTCTACAATTCTTTCTTTACTTCGTTCGGACGCGGAAGCTTTAACTTCGATGGCCGTTTTACAGGCAACCCCGTCGCAGACCTGTTGCTCGGCGCTGCATTCCAGGGCGATCGCAATCTCGGCGAACCGTTTCACAACGCCAAGACCTTCAGCTCCGGTTTCTACTATCAGGACGATTGGAAGATCACCCCGAAGCTGACCTTAAATCTCGGATTGCGTTATGAATTGAATCTGCCGCCGATCGAGAACGTCGATAAGATGGCTTCGTTCGATCCCAAGACCAATACAATCAAGGTCGCGGGCGGGCGCGAGGCGTTCATCAATCCGGCGACGAACTTGTTGGAGATTCGCCCGCGCGCCGATGTCGGGCGGCGTTTGTGGAAGACCGACAAGAACAACTTCGCGCCGCGCATCGGTATTGCTTACCGGCCGTTCAACGATACCAAGACCGTGATTCGCTCCGGATTCGGGAGTTTCTATAACTACCAGATCGTCGGCAACGGCATCACGCCGCTCTCGCGCAATTCGCCGTTCCGCCAGCGGCAGACGGCCGGACCTTACGCCGCGACCCTTCGCCCGTTGCCAAACATCGCCGATATCTTCGCGGGCAATCCTTCGCCCGTGCCGCCCGGCATCGATGAAAATTTCAGAACGGCATATACCAATCAATGGAGTTTCGGCGTCCAGCGCGAATTGGCCCAAAACCTGGTGCTCGATGTTTCGTACCTGGGTTCGTCCAGCCATAAACTGCCACTCGGAGTGAATATCAACCAGGCTCTGCTGCCGTCGGCGCAGTGCGTCGCGACGCCCAGCGCGGCCGGTTGTTCGGTCAACGCGCGGCGGCCTTTCCAGGGATTCGGCAGTATCACCGGCGGATTCATCGAATCGGCCGGCAATGCCAATTATCATGGCCTGACCTTCCGCATCGAACGCCGTTTCAACAATGGCCTCAGTTTTCTCTCCTCCTATGTCTGGTCGAAAGCGATCGACGATGGATCGGGAATCTCGACGGGGAGCGATTCGAGCGGCGTCGCTCAGAACGCGCGTAATCTGGGGGCTGAGCGCGCGCTCTCCGATTTCGACGTTTCGCATCGGTGGGTGCTGAGTTACGTTTACGACCTGCCGTTCGGCAAAGGGAAACGCTTCGAGGCATCGAACAAGATGGTGAATCTGTTGGCCGGTGGCTGGCAGATGACGGGGATCTTGACCATGCAGACCGGGCGTTCATTCACAGTCCTGACCGGAACGGACCAGAGCGCTACCGGCGGCGGCGCCGACCGCCCAAGGCTGATCGGAGAGTGGCGCGTCGAGAATCCGGGACCAGATCGCTGGTTCAACCCGTGCACGCGATTGGCCAACGGTACGCTCCGCAACTGCGCATCGGGCGACACTCCGGCCTGGGAACAGAATGCGGCAGGCACGTTCGGCAACGTCGGGCGCAACTTTTTACGCGGCGACGGATTGCACAACTTCGATCTGGGCGTATCACGGTTCTTCCGCATCACCGAACGTCATCAATTGCAATTCCGGACCGAGGTCTTCAATCTGACCAATCATCCGAACTTCTTCTTCCCGACCGCCAGTCTGGCCAGCAGCGCCTTCGGCACTATCACGCGCTCAGCCAACGCCGGCACGGGGGCGCAACGACAGATTCAGTTCGCGTTGAAATATCTGTTTTGAATCATCAAACTCCGAATCAATGAGGCTTCAAAAAATGAATCCACGACGATTTGTCATCTTGCTCTGCGGCCTGGCACTTGTTTCCAGCTATGTTCAACCGTCTGCTCACAAGGCTGAGAGCAACGATCGAGAAGATATCCTGCGTAAGATGGACGAACGCGCCCAGCATTTCGGCGAAGTATCGCGCCGCATCTGGGAGTTCGCCGAGGTCGGTTATAAAGAGAAACAGAGTTCTGATCTGTTAAAGTCGGAACTCCGCACCGCCGGCTTCCAGATTCGCGAAGGTGTTGCGGAGATTCCGACGGCCTTTGTTGCCGAGTACGGCCAGGGCAAACCGATCATTGGAATCCTCGGCGAATACGATGCGCTCCCCGGCCTCTCGCAAGAGACCCTCACCGAAAAGAAGCCCAGGACTGCCGGAGCGGCCGGTCATGGCTGCGGCCACAATCTTTTTGGGGTCGCGTCGGCTTATGCCGCAACGACGATCAAAGACTACCTGGCGGAGAAGAAGATCTCGGGCACGATTCGTTTTTACGGAACGCCCGCCGAGGAAGGCGGCGCGGGCAAGGTCTATCTGGCGCGGGCCGGGTTATTCAATGATTGCGATGTCGTGCTGGCGTGGCATCCGGGCGACAGCAACGGAGCGAGCCTCCAGAGTTCGCTCGCCAACATCTCGGCCAAGTTTCGTTTCTACGGTCAAGCCGCACACGCCGCAGGCGCACCTGAAAAGGGGCGTTCGGCGCTTGACGGCCTCATTCTGATGAGCCACGCGGTCGATATGCTGCGCGAACACGTCCCACAAACCACGCGCATTCATTACATCATTACCAAAGGAGGCGAAGCGCCGAACGTCGTTCCGGACTTCGCCGAAATATATATCTACGCGCGGCACCCGAACATGCCCACCCTGGACGGCATCTGGTCACGGATCATCAAATGCGCCGAAGCTGGGGCGCTCGGGACCGAAACGCGCATGGAGATGGAACTGGTGCACAGCACCTATAACCTGTTGCCGAATGAACCGCTGGCCAAAATGTTCGACCGCAATCTGACCCTGGTCGGCGGCGTTAAATATTCTTCGGAAGAGAGAAGCTTCGCCGAGAAGCTGCGCCAGACCTTTCCGCTCGACGGCGCGCTCCCACTGAGCAGTGAAGAGAAGGTCCAGGAGCTTGAAGGCGGTCAGGGAATGGGCTCGACCGATGTCGGCGATGTCAGCTGGGTTGTGCCGACCGCTCAGTTTCGAACTGCAACCTTTGTCCCCGGCACGCCGGGACATAGCTGGCAGGCCGTCGCCTGCGCCGGATACAGCATCGGCCGCAAAGGCATGGTCGTTGCGGCCAAGACGCTCGCCCTCTCCGGCATCGATCTATACCAGGATCCGAAATTGATCGAGGCGGCGCGCGCGGATTTCAATAAACGGCGTGCGGGGTTTGATTACCGCTCGCGCATTCCGGCGAGCCAGAAACCGCCGCTCAACTACCGCGATAAATGAAATCCGGACCATCCAATTCAGGCAATGGTTGACAGGGCAAGTTACCAAACGATAGGTACCAGAGCGGATGTCACGATGGAAACGTCCTTGGTGAGGAGGGCGACCTAATGGCCAAGTCCGATGAAATGCATGGTCGTGGCGACGATCAGCCGGTCATGCATTTCCGGAACCGCTTCGGCTGTCAAACTCTGTTGCAGCACCTCGAATGTCAGAGGGTAGAGTTCCCAGGGCAATCGCACTATAAGGTCACGAGATCGAAAGTTTTACGTTGAGAACTGTGAGCAAGTAACTGCGGTCCCACCCAGCCTTACATCTCTTGGTCTTAATTCCGCGCTTCAAGGTCTTTTCCTGTTGAAGTAAGCTATGAGTAAGTTTTCTGATCAATGCGAGATTTTCCGGCGCATTGCCAACACGCACTCGCAGGTCATCTTCACG
>Ga0081539_10002386_pt1 | contig 26779 bp, 23 predicted proteins | sample TabmetS4T2R2_FD_71023 | JGI IMG/M metagenome (GOLD analysis project Ga0081539, IMG submission 71023) | Tabebuia heterophylla rhizosphere microbial communities from the University of Puerto Rico - S4T2R2 | ecosystem: Host-associated > Plants > Roots > Rhizosphere ...
GCTTCTACAATCTCGAGGCGCCGGTGATGCGCGTCACCGGCTGGGACACGCCCTATCCGCACGCCCAGGAATGGGACTACTTCCCCGGGCCCGCGCGCGTCGGCCGCGCGCTCAAGGCCGTGATGGAGGCCTGACATGGGGACCCGCATCGTCAAGCTGCCCGATGTCGGCGAAGGCGTGGCCGAGGCCGAGATCGTCGAATGGCACGTCGAGGTCGGCCAGTCGGTGCTGGAGGATCAGATCCTGGCCGCCGTCATGACCGACAAGGCGACCGTCGAGATCCCGTCGCCCGTCGCCGGCAAGGTGTTGGCTTTGGGCGGCGAGGTCGGCACCACGCTAGCGGTCGGTTCGGAGTTGGTCCGCCTCGAAGTGGCGGGCGAGGGCAATGCCGAAGTCGCGGCGGCACCGCGCGAAGCGGCGCCGCCGGCGCATCCGCCGGCCGAGCGGCTGACGACGCCGCCGCCTCAACCCAAGGCGCCGCCGTCGACGCCGGTCGAGACGGCGACGCCGGTTGCCCGCGGCTCGCTGGGACCGCCGCGGCCGGCCGGCGAGAAGCCGCTCGCGTCGCCCGCGGTGCGGCGCCGCGCGCGCGAGGCCGGCATCGACCTGCGCCAGGTGCGCGGCCGCGGCCCGGCCGGCCGCATCAGCCACGACGATCTCGACGCCTTCCTGCAAAGCGGTCCTCAGGCAGGGCGGTCCGGCGGCGGCCGCGTCGCCCGCACCGAGGTCGAGACCGTAAAGGTCATCGGCCTGCGCCGGCGCATCGCCCAGAAGATGGCCGAATCCAAGCGCCGCGCCGCACACTTCTCCTACGTCGAAGAAGTCGACGTCACGGCGTTGGAAGAGCTGCGCACCAAGCTGAACGCCGAGAACCCGGAGCGGCCGCGGCTCACTTTGATGCCGTTCCTGATGCAGGCGCTGGTGCGGGCGGTCGCCGACTTCCCCGAGATGAATGCGCTCTACGACGACGAGGCCGAGACCATCGAGCGTCATGCCGGCGTGCATATCGGCATCGCGACCCAGACGCCGCAGGGCCTGATGGTGCCTGTGGCGCGCCACTGCGAGGCGCGCGGCCTGTGGGATTGCGCCGCCGAGGTGCGCCGGCTGGCCGAGGCGGCGCGCAACGGACACGCCACGCGCGCCGAGCTTGCCGGCTCCACCATCACCATCACCAGCCTGGGGCCGCTCGGCGGCATCGTCACCACGCCGGTGCTCAACCGGCCCGAGGTGGCGATCATCGGCGTCAACCGCCAGGTCGTGCGGCCGGTTTGGCAGGGCGCGGAGTTCGTGCCGCGCACCATGATGAACCTCTCCTCGTCGTTCGATCACCGTGTGATCGACGGCTACAATGCCGCCCAGTTCGTGCAGCGCATAAAAGGCCTGCTCGAGGCGCCGGCGACGATCTTCATTGAGGCGTGAGATGGCCGACATCAATGCCAAGGTCTTAGTCATCGGCGGCGGCCCCGGCGGCTACGTCACGGCGATCCGCGCCGGCCAGCTCGGCCTCGACACCGTGCTGGTCGAGCAGAACGGCAAAGGCGGCGGCTTGGGCGGCACCTGCCTCAACGTCGGCTGCATCCCCTCCAAGGCACTGATCCACGCCGCCGACGCTTTCCATCACGCCGTCGAGCAGTCGCTGAGCGCGCCGCTCGGCATCAAGGTCGAGCGGCCGACCATCGACTTGGCGCTCACCGTCGAATGGAAGGACGGGGTCGTCGGCCGCCTGACCAGCGGCGTCGGCGTCCTGCTGAAGCGCCATCGGGTCAAGATCCTGCAGGGCCGGGCCGAGATGGTCGACGGCAAGTCCTGCCGCATCGAGACCGACACCGGCCCGCAGGTCGTGCGCGCCGAGCATGTCGTGCTGGCGACCGGCTCGCTGCCGGCGGCGCTTGAAAACCTGCCGTTCGGCGGCAAGGTCATCTCCTCGACCGAGGCGCTGTCGCTCAACCAGGTGCCGGACCGGCTGGCCGTCGTCGGGGCAGGCTATATCGGGCTCGAGCTCGGCATGGCCTATGCCAAGCTCGGATCCAAGGTCACGGTGATCGAGGCGCTGGACCGCATCCTGCCGATCTACGACGCCGAGCTGGTGCGCCCGGTGGCGCGCCGCCTGAAGGCGCTGGGCGTCGACGTGCTTTTGGGCACGCGAGCGGCCGGGCTTTCCGACGACGGCCTGGCGCTCGAGGGCGGACGAAGCATCGCCGCCGACAAGATCCTGGTCGCCACCGGCCGGCGCGCCCGGCTGGAAGGTTTTGGCCTGGAACGCCTCGACCTCACCATGAACGGCCCGTTCGTGCAGATCGACGAGCGCTGCGCGACGTCGATGCGCAACGTGTGGGCGGTGGGCGACCTCACCGGCGAGCCGATGCTGGCCCATCGCGCCATGGCCCAGGGCGTGGTTGTCGCCGAGATCATCGCGGGGCACCGCCGCGTGTTCGACGGCGGGGTGATCCCGGCGGTGTGCTTCACCGACCCCGAGATCGTCACCGTGGGCCTCTCGCCCGAGGACGCGCGCAAGGCCGGCCGCGAGGTTTTAGCCGCGCAGTTCCCCTTCCAGGCCAACGGCCGGGCCTTGTCGATGGCGGCGGACGACGGCTTCGTGCGCGTGACCGCGCGCGCCGACAATCACCTGGTGCTGGGCATCGCCGCCGTCGGCGCCGGCGTCTCGGAGCTGGCCGGCGCCTTCGGTCTGGCTCTGGAGATGGGCGCGCGGCTAGAGGATATCGGCGGCACCATCCATGCCCATCCGACCCTGGGCGAGGCCTTCCACGAGGCGAGTCTCAGGGCGCTGGGCGAGGCCCTTCACATCTGATCACCACACGCCTTGGATGACCGAGATGTTCATGCCCAGCCCGATCTTGAAGACGATGACGCAGAGGATCGTCAGCACGACCATGTTGCCGAGCACTTCCATGATCTTGAACTCCTCGTTGGCGAACGAGGAGATTGCGACCAGGACGACCAGCGCCGGCAGCATGCCCGCGCGCTCGAACAGGAGGGCGAAGCAGATGATGCCGATGGTGACCAGCGTGATCGGCTTCCACTTGGGCGCCTCGGCCGCCTCGCTGCCGCTCACCAAGGCGACCACGCAGATGATGCCGCCCAGCCCCATCAGGATGAAGGACAGCGCGCGTGGCACGTAGCCCGGCCCCATGCGCACGCCGGTGCCCACGGCGAGATGGCGGCCGAAGTAGAGCGCCAGCATGCCGAAGGCCAGGAACATCAGGCCGGCCAGGAAGTCCTTGGTCAGGATGCGAGACATGGAGAAGGCATACGGCGCGTTACTTACGGCGACCTGACAGGGGCGTGCGACCAAGGCGTCGTGACCCGCATGGCGATTGTCCATATGCAAGCCTTGCAGGCGTTGTGAGATCGGTTCTTTGCGTCTATTTTCGCAGGCATCCCGAATCGCCTGGGTCATCGGTCGAGGCGCGGCGGGCAAGAAACGTTATTCGACGTCATGGGAGGCAAATAATGGTCAATCGACTCGTCGCGTCGATCGCGACGGCATGTGCCGTCGTGTCGGCCGGAAGCGCGTTCGCGCAGGATCTGCCCAAGCAGTCCTTCAAGGTGGTGGGCACCTGGTCCAACCTCACCAACTGGCAGCAGAACGAACAGCCGTTCTGGTCCAAGACCGTGCCCGAGGCCTCCAAGGGCCAGATCACCGCGAACATCCAGTCGCTGAGCGAGCTCGGGCTCAAGGGCACCGAGATCGTGCGCATGGTGAAGCTCGGCCTGTTCGACTTCGCCCATGGCGTCGCGATCTACATCGCCGAGGACGCCACGGTCGAAGGCGTCGACATCGCCGGCGTTGCCAAGACCTTCGACCAGGCGCGCAAGATGGTCGACGCCTATGCGCCGGTGCTCAACACCACCTTCGAGAAGAAATACGGCGCGCGCGCCATGAACTACTACATCTGGCCGTCGCAGATGTTCTACTGCAACTCGGCCATCAAGGGCCTGGCCGACATCAAGGGCAAGAAGGTGCGCGTGCAGGGCACCTCGCAGGGCGACCTCGTCGAGGCGCTGGGCGGCACCGGCGTCACCATCCCCTTCGCCGAGGTCGTGCCCGCCCTGCAGCGCGGCACCGTCGATTGCGGCATCACCGGCACCATGCCGGCCTTCAAGGCGGGCTGGCACGAAGTGACCTCGCACGTGCTGACCCTGCCGGTCGGCTTCTCGGTGTCATTCACCATCGCGAGCCTTGCCAGCTGGAACAAGCTCGACGACAAGACCAGGACCTTCATCGACGGCGCCATCAAGGGCGCGACCGACAAGTGGTGGCAGGTCATCATAGACGAGGACACGGAAGGGCTGAACTGCACCACCGGCACCGGTCCGTGCAGCGTCGGCAAGCCGGGCAAGCTCGTCAAGGTCGAGCCGACCGCCAACGACAGCACGATCCTCGAGACGGCGATGAAGGACGTCGTGCTCAAGCGTTGGGCCAAGCGCTGCGGCAGCGATGCCGCCTGCATCAGCAACTGGAACGCCACCGCGGGCAAGGTGGCCAACCTGACGGCCGCGCCGTAACGCCGAGCGTCGGATGCAGACCGTGTTGAAGTGGTTCGGCTCGGTGTCGCGAGCGGGAGCCATCGTGGCCGGCTGGGCCCTGATGGCCATCTCGTTCGCCACCGTCATCGAGATCCTGGGTCGGAAGTATTTCAACTTCTCGTTCAGGAGCCTCGATGAGATCGGCGGCTACATGCTGGCGGGGGTCAGCGCCTTCGGCTTCGCCTATGCGCTTGCCAAGCACTCGCACATGCGCGTGACCTTGCTGTTCCCCTACGTTCCGGCCGCCGTGCAGTCGGTCCTCAATGCGCTCGCCATGGTCACGCTGGCGGCGATGGCGGCGTTCTGCGCCTGGCGCGGCGGCGCGGAGGTCCTCGAGCTCGTTGAGACCGGCAAGCGCTCCAACACGCCACTGTCCGTCCAGCTCTGGATTCCGCAATCGATCTGGCTCGTCGGCATGGTGCTGTTCGCCGCGGGCGCCGTCGCCATGGCTTTCCACTCGCTAGCGCTCCTGTTCAGCGATCGCACGCGCCTCAACCGCCTCTATGGGCCGCAGTCGCTCGAGGAGGAGATCTCCACCGAGATCGCCCACGCCGGCCTCGCTGACGCCAAGGAGGCGAGCCGGACATGATCGACATGGCCGCCGTCACCGTCGGCTTTCTTCTGCTGCTGGGGGCGATGACGCTCGGCCTGCACATCGCCACCGTAATGTTCGGCGTGGGCTTCATCGGCGCCGCGCTCTATCTCGGCTCGCCCGGCGCCAACGCGCTGGTCGTCGTCTATCTCGGCTCGATGGACGAATCGGTGCTGCTGCAGCTGCCGCTGTTCATCCTGCTCGGCGAGATTTTAGTGCGCTGCGGCGCCACCGATCGCATGTACCGCTCGCTGGCCGACTGGCTCAATCCGCTGCCCGGCGGGCTTCTGCACACCAACGTGGCGGCCTCGGCCCTGTTCTCGGCCGTGTCGGGTTCCTCGGTGGCGACGGCGGCCACCATCTCGACCGTCGCCCTGCCGTCGTTCCGCAGGAAGAGCTACGACACGCGCATGGTGCTGGGCTCGATCGCGGCCGGCGGGTCGCTCGGCAACCTCATCCCGCCCGGCATCGCCTTCATCATCTACGGCGTGCTGACCAACACCTCGGTCGCCCGGCTCTATGCCGGCGGCGTCTTTCCCGGCCTGGCGCTCACCCTGATGTTCATGGCCATCATCGTGCTGCTTGCGCTGTGGCGGCCCTCGATCGCGCCGCGTGAGGTCAACAGCGATCCCCTGGCGGTCCGGCTCAAGCGCCTGGTCGACCTGCTGCCGCCGCTGATCATCTTCGTCGTCGTCATGGGCTCGATCTATACCGGCTGGGCGACCTCGACCGAGGCGGCGGCGCTCGCCGTGGTCGTGTCGCTGCCGATCGCCGCGTTCTATGGCAAGCTCACCATCGACATGCTGCACGATGCCTTCCTGTCGACGGTCAACCTGACGGCCCTCAGCATGCTCATCCTGGCCGGCGCCTTCGCCATGAACTTCGTTCTCGGCCTGCTGGGCGTCACGTCGGCTCTGACCAAGCTCGTCGCCTCGATGAACGTGACGCCGCTCGAGCTGATCTATGTTTTGTTCGCCTTCTACGTCATCCTCGGCACCTTCTTCGAGACCTTGCCGATGATGGTGGGCACCTTGCCGCTGGTCCATCCGCTGATCGTGGCGGCCGGCATCGATCCGGTCTGGTTCGGCGTCTTCCTGGTGCTGATGTGCGAGATCTCGCTGATCAGCCCGCCGGTCGGCATGACGCTCTACGTCATCCAGGCGGTGCGCAACGAGGGCTCGATCGGCGACGTCTTCCGCGGCACCGTGCCGTTCTTCCTGACGATGCTGGTCATGACGATCCTGCTGATCCACTGGCAGGACCTGGCGCTGTGGCTGCCGCGCGTGGCCTTCGACTAGTTGCGAGCGCCGCGTCGGCATTGCTGGTACCCGGGTCGAGCGACACAAGGCGTGGTGGTGTCGTCTGCTCCAGCCGCCAATGCATGGCTCTCCATGGCACGAAAAAATTCGCGAAAACGAAATTGACCACAGTTCTTGACATGAGCGAACTTGGGTTATAAAATGGGGTTCGTTGCGCGGCTTCCGCGCTCCCGCTCTATGCATCGTTTATCCGAAGCCAAAAGCGTGCAGCAGACCCTGCACGTCCCGTCGGGCTGCTTGCCCCCGGACGGGACGGGGCCTCGCACCGCTGACGGCAGTGCATGCATCGCCGCTGGTCGCGCCAGCACCGTCTTGCGCTAAGCCGTGGCCGGGCGGCTCAAGGCCACGACATCCGGGGCGAAGATCATGTCTTCCTGTCCGACGAGCGTCGGGTCGCGCGGCGAGGTGAGATAGCGCGCGAAGAGCCACATCCCGTCGCCCGGGTTGGTGACGATCTCGGCCTCGGCGCCGTCGGCGAGGACGACCAACGTGCCGGGTGCGAGCTCTCGCACATTGATTGCGCTCATTCCGCCGCCTTGCGCGCGCTGCCGCGCCACGTGGCGAGCTGCGACCAGTCGCGGGCCTCCATGAATTCGGCCCAGCGGCGGTAGAAGTTGCGCATCGGCTGCTCGCTCGACTGCGTCTCGGTGAGGTCGATCACCTCGCCGGGCACGCGCAGGCCCTGGTATTCGTAGTCGGTGACGGCGGTGCCGCTGCCCTGGTCGTAGTTGTAGGGATAGCGCCGCGCGATCGTGCCGCGACTGGCGGCATGCGCGTAGTTCCAGTTCTCCATGTCGTCCTGCTCGGTCATGCCGGCGGGGCCGGAGTAGCGGATGTAGTAGTCGCGCAGGAAGTGCTTCACCTCGCTCGGCGCATCGCGGTCGACGAAGAACCAGCGCCAGCATTCGGTCTGATGCGGGCTGCGCGGGTGCCACACCGCCATCGTCCGCGGCTGGCGCGAGAGCAGGGCGGTGTTGGGGAAGATCTCGCCGGGCGCGCCGACCAGCCGAGCCTCGTCGCCGCGCAGGCGTCGCCGCTCTTCCTCGCAGTGGCGGAAGTACTCGGCGACGATCGGCGCATTGAGATAGGCGGGTGGCGGCGGCTTGCCGGCCGGAAGGACGTAGTGGATCGTCTGGTGGCCGCGATCGGGAATGCAGACATGCAGCTTGCGGCTGACGTCGCGTTCGCCCATGTCGCGCCGGCCGGCGCCCGACGGCCCGATGCCGGCGAGGTCGACCGAGCGGTGGCTGATATTGTGATAGGTGTCGCCGCTGAAATTCTCGGCCGGGAATTTCCAGTTGCAGGGCACCAGCCACTTCTGGATGCCGCCTAAAACCTCGGCCTGGCCCTCGCGGCCGTCCCAGCCGTCGAGCTGCAGGTCGAGATAGCGGGTGAAGTCGCCGAGATACTCTATGAAGCCCGGCGCCGCCGGATCCCAGGTCGCCCAGATCGAGCCCTTGTAGTTGTGCATCTGCGCGACCTCGACCAGGCCCCATTTCTCCTTGTCGAGCCGCGAATGGTAGGCCTCGCGGAAGTACGGCACGCCGACCAGCTTGCCATCGGTGCCGTAGCTCCAGCCGTGATAGGGGCAGGTGAAGACGGGCGTAGAACCCTGGTCGTAGCGGCAGACCTTCATGCCGCGGTGGCGGCAGGAATTGAGGAAGACGTGGATTTTGCTGGCGCGGTCGCGGCACAGGATCACGGATTCCTCGCCCATCGACGACACGAAGTAGTCGCCGGGCTTCGGGATCTGGCTTTCATGCCCGACATGCAGCCAGGCGCGGGCGAAGACGCGCTCCTGCTCCTCGGCGTAGATGTGCTCGTTGACGAAGATCTCGCGGCTGATCTCGCCTGCCCTGAGATCGACCAGGCCGGAGCGATAGCCGCGCTTGTCGTTCATCGCCTGTCTCCTCAAATGAAGAACGTCAGGTTTTTCGACAACAACACGTTCTGATCGAGGATAATCTTGCGTCGGGCCAGAAGCCAGCCCGCGCCGTTGCGCCTGAGCTGATCCTCGCGGCGGCCGACCAGGATGTCGGTCTCGGTCTCGACGCGGTTGCGATAGATCAGGAAGCGGGAGGTGACCGAGACCTCCCGTGGCTCGGCAAAGGAAGGCTCGGCCTTCTGCACCTGCACGTTGGCGACGAGATGCGACAGTCGCGAGCGCGGCTCCTCGGCCCAATGAATGCCGGTCTCGATCTGCTTCACGCGCCGGCCGAGCGTCTCCTTGCCCTCGTCGAACCAGTTGATGTCGCTCTGGGCGCGGGTGAACTCGCTCTCGTCGCCCAGCTTGACGTTGCGCCGGATCGGCATCCAGTAGCGGACGTCGTCGGCGAGCAGGTCGAGCCATTCGCGATAGCGCCGCTCGTCGAGCAGCTCCGCCTCCCGATAGAGGAAATCCGCGATCTCCTGGCTGAGCAGCAGCCGGTCGATGCGCGCCTCGCGCTCAGCCATGGTGCGCCTCCGGCTTGGATGGCAAACCGCCTGGGTGCATCATAGCGTGTCGATGCAGGTGGGGGAGGGGCTCCAATGACGGGATCTTCGGTCAAGCTGGACGGTGACATGGTCAGCCGCCGCGCGCTCCTGGCTGGCGTCACCGCGGCGTGCGCTGCCGCAGCGACGCGCGCCTTCGGCCAGACGGCCATCCCCGCGCCGTATCGCACCGCCGGCGAGCTTTTGGCCGACCTCGCGGCCCGCCGCGTCTCGTCGGTCGAACTGCTCGACCAGGCCATCGCGCGCATCGAGGCGCTCGACAAGTCGATCAACGCCGTGGTGGTGCGCGACTTCGACCGGGCCCGCCAGGCCGCGATCGCCGCCGACCAGGCGCTGGCGCGCGGCGAGCGGCGGCCCTTGCTCGGCCTGCCGATGACCGCGAAGGAGTCGTTCAACGTCGCCGGCCTGCCCACGACCTGGGGCATCCCTGCCTTCAAGGACTGGCGGCCAACGGAGGATGCCGTCCCCGTGCAACGGCTGAAGGCCGCCGGCGCCGTGATCATCGGCAAGACCAACGTGCCGGTGGCGCTCGCCGACTGGCAGTCGACGAATCCGATCTATGGTACGACCAACAATCCCTACGACAAGGAGCGGACGCCAGGCGGGTCGTCGGGCGGCGCGGCCGCGGCGCTGGCAGCGGGCTACGTAGCGCTCGAGCTCGGCTCGGACATCGGCGGCTCGCTGCGCGCCCCGGCGCACTTTTGCGGCGTGTTCGCCCACAAGCCGACCTACGGCGTCATCGCCAGACGCGGCCACAACTTCCCGCGACAGCCGGCCTTGCCGTCGTACGGCGACGGCTTGGCGGTGGTGGGGCCGATGGCGCGCAGCGCGCAGGATATCGCGCTCGCCTTCGGCGTGATCGCCGGACCCGACGAGCAGCGCGACGGCATCGGCTGGCGCATGGCGCTGCCGCCGCCGCGCCATCGCGCGCTGCGCGACTTCCGCGTGCTGGTGATCGACACCCATCCGCTCTGCCCCACGGCCGACGTGATCCGGACGGCGCTCGCGCAACTGGCCGATAAGCTCGGCAAGGAAGGCGCGACCGTGGCGCGGCAGAGCCCGCTGCTGCCTGACCTCGCCGAGGGGACCCGCAACTACATGCGCCTGCTCGGCCCGGTGATGACCAACGGTCGCCCGCCCGAGTTCTACGAACAGATGCGCTCGCTCGCGGCGACCCTGAAACCCGACGACCAGAGCCTCGATGCGATCTACGTCCGCAGCGCCAATTTCAGCTGGCGCGAGTGGGAAGCGGCGAACATGGTTCGCACCAGGCTGCAGCACCAGTGGGCGGCATTGTTCAAGGAATGGGATGTCGTGCTCTGTCCGACGATGCCGACGCCGGCCTTCAAGCACGATCATGCCGAGGCGAGCGTCCGTCGCCTCGACGTCGACGGCCAGTCCCAGCCCTATGTCAACAACTTCGTCTGGGCGGGCCCGGCCACGCCTGTCGGATTGCCGGCGACCGTGGCGCCGATCGCGCGTACGGCGACCGGGCTGCCGATCGGCGTGCAGATCATCGGACCTTATCTCGAGGACCTGACGCCCATCCAGTTCGCGCAGCTCCTGGAGCAGGCATATGGCGGCTTCGTGCCGCCCGTGCTCTAACCCAAGAGCGAAGCAATGCCCCGTGCACGTCTGCGCGACCTCGGCCTCAAGGTCGGAACCCTGCCGCCCGGACCGTTCAACGCCATCACCGACGTGCCGGGCGTCAAGGTGGGCTACTCGACTGTCATCCAGGATCGTCCGCGGATTGCCCGGACCGGCGTCACCGCGATCTGGCCGCGCGGCCCGGAAATCTGGACCGACTACGTTTTCGCCGGGACGTTCTCGTTCAATGGCAACGGCGAGATGACCGGCCTGCCGTGGCTCGCGGAGCAGGGCCTGCTCGGCGCCCCGATCGGCATCACCAACACTTACCAGGTCGGTATCGTCCGTGACGCCATCACCGCCATTGCGGTTCGCGACGGCGCGTCCCAGGCCTTCCATCTGCCGGTCGTCGCCGAGACATACGATGGCTGGCTGAGCGACATCCAGGCTTTCACCTTGACCCAGGAGCACGCCTTTGCGGCGTTCGACAGCGCGGTCGGCGGCTGTCCCATCGCCGAAGGCAATGTCGGCGGCGGCACCGGCATGATCTGCCACGAGTTCAAAGGCGGGACGGGCACGGCATCGCGCGTCGTCGTCGAGCACGGCGAGCACTACACGGTCGGTGCGCTGGTGCAGGCGAATTATGGCGCGCGCGATCTGTTGCGCGTCGATGGCGTGCCGGTCGGTCGCGAGATCGGCCCCGACATGGTGCCGGCGCATCGCTCGGGCAGAAGCGCCGTCGCACCGCACACGACCGAAGGGTCCATCATCGTCGTCCTGGCGACCGACGCGCCTCTCATTCCACTGCAATGCCAGCGGCTGGCCCGCCGGGCCACCACGGGGCTCTCGTGGGTTGGCGGCATCGGCGCGAATGGCAGTGGCGACATCTTCATCGCGTTCTCGACGGGCAATCACGTCGGCCAGAACGAGAGGATCAGCACCGTGAAGATGATCGCGCCCGACGCGATGACGAGCCTCTTCCGGGCCGCGGCCGAGGCCACCGAAGAGGCGATCCTGAACGCCATGTGCATGGCTGAAACCATGTCCGGCCGGGACGGTCGCACCGTCCACGCGCTGCCGCTCGACCTCCTGCAGCAGGTGATGCGGCGTTACAGGCCCCAGTAACTCAGCGCAGGCTCGCGTTGATCTTGTCGAGCGCCGCCGAGCCCGGGCAGAGGTCGGGCGTGTTCAGCGTGTTGAGCGGCGCGTCGACCGTGTTGAGGTGGTGGTGCAGGTCCTTCGGCGTCGGATCGACGTAGAGGAGACCGGTCACGACCTCGCCGGCCTGCAGGCCCTCCTGGACGCGCTTCATCGCGGCGACCTTGTCGGCGGGATCGTATTCCTCGCCGAGCTTGCGCAGCCTGAGCCACGAGCCGTCGTGCTGCTGCACCGTCGTCATCGTGCCGGGGGCGTATTGGGTGGTGATCTCCTCGCGGCCCTCGATGAAGTCGATGCGGTTCAGGGCCTCGTTGTGCTCGCGCACATAGTCGTAGCTCTTGGTCGAGCCGGCGTGGTTGTTGAAGGCGACGCACGGGCTGATGACGTCGAGGAACGCCGCACCCTTGTGGCTCATCGCCGCCTTGATCAGCGGCACCAGCTGGTGCTTGTCGCCCGAGAAGGAGCGGCCGACGAAGGTGGCACCCATCAGGATGGCGAGCGACACCATGTCGATCGATTCGTCGGAGTTGGCGACGCCCTTCTTGCTGACCGAGCCCTTGTCGGCGGTCGCCGAGAACTGGCCCTTGGTAAGGCCGTACACGCCGTTGTTCATGACGATGTAGGTCATGTTCACGCCACGGCGCATGATGTGGGCGAACTGTCCGAGGCCGATCGAAGCCGAATCACCGTCGCCCGATACGCCCATGTAGATAAGGTCGCGGTTGGCGAGGTTGGCGCCGGTCATCACCGACGGCATGCGGCCGTGCACGGTGTTGAAGCCATGGCTGGCGCCGACGAAGTAGGTCGGCGCCTTGGACGAGCAGCCGATGCCGGAGAGCTTGGCCACCTGGTGCGGCAGGATATCGAGCTCGTAGCAGGCCTGGATGATGGCGGCGCTGATCGAATCGTGGCCGCAGCCGGCGCACAGGGTCGACACCGCGCCTTCATAGTCGCGGCGGGTATAGCCGGCCTTGTTCTTGACCAGCGAGGGATGGTGCAGCTTGGGCTTGGCGATATACGTCATGACGCCGCCTTCTCGAACGGAACGACCTTGAGCTGGGAGAGCTTCTTCGCGATGTCGGCCGCGATGAAGCGCGCGGTGATGGGCGTGCCGTCATAGTGCAGCACGGGAACGAGCTTGCGCGCATCGAGCGTGAAGTCGTTCATGATCATCGAACGCAGCTGGCCGTCGCGGTTCTGCTCGACCACGAACACGCGGTCATGCTCGTGGATGAAATCCTCGACCGCCTGGGCGAACGGGAAGGCCCGCACGCGCAGCGCGTTGACATGGTTGCCGGCTTCCTCGAGATGGTCGAGCGCCTCGGCCATGGCCGGACTGGTCGAGCCGAAGTAGATGACGCCGAAGCGCGTCGCCTTGGGCGAGGAGTAGCGCAGCGGCTGCGGCGCGATCCTGGCGGCGGTGTGGAACTTCTTCTGCAGCCGCTCCATGTTGCGGACGTAGACGGCGCCTTCCTCGGAGTAACGCGCGAACTCATCCTTCGTGGTGCCGCGCGTAAAATACGAGCCCTTGCTTGGGTGCGTGCCGGGATAGGTCCGGAACGGGATGCCGTCGCCGTCGACGTCGAGGTACCGGCCGAAGGTCTTGCCGGCGTCGAGGTCGGCCGCCGTCATGATCTTGCCGCGGTCATAGACGCGCTTCTCGTCCCACACGAAGGGCTCGCACAGGCGATGGTTCATGCCGATGTCGAGGTCGGTCATGACGAACACCGGCGTCTGCAGGCGATCGGCGAGGTCGAGCGCGTCGGCGGTGAAGTCGAAGCACTCCTTCGGGTCCTCAGGGAACAGCAGGACGTGCTTGGTGTCGCCGTTGGAGGCGTAGGCGCAGCTGAGCAGGTCGGACTGCTGGGTGCGCGTCGGCATGCCGGTCGACGGACCGCCGCGCTGCACGTTCACCAGCACGGCCGGGACCTCGGCGAAGGAGGCGAGGCCGATGAACTCGGTCATCAGCGAGATGCCGGGACCCGAGGTGCTGGTGAAGGCGCGCGAGCCGTTCCAGCCAGCGCCGATCACGATGCCGATCGAGGCGAGCTCGTCCTCGGCCTGGACGATGGCGTACTTGGCCTTGCCCGTCTCCTTGTCGTGGCGCAGCCGCTTGCAATGCGACTGGAACGCCTCGGCCAGCGAGGAGGAAGGCGTGATGGGATACCAGGCGCACACCGTGGCGCCGCCATAGACCGCGCCCAGCGCGGCGGCATTGTTGCCTTCGACGAAGATCTTGTTGCCGACGTTGTTGGCGCGCTTGACCTTCAGCTTCACCAGGCCCGGATCGAGGTGCTGCGTGGCCCAGTCGCGGCCGAGGTTCAGCGCCTTGACGTTCGAGTCCAGGAGCTTCTCCTTGCCCTTGAACTGCTCGCCGAACAGCTTCTTGATCTCCTCGGGGTCGATGTCGAGCAGGATCGACAGCGCGCCGACATAGATGATGTTCTTGAACAGCTGGCGCTGGCGGGCGTCGGTATAGGTGGCGTTGGTGATGGCGGTCAGCGGCACGCCGACGATGTTGATGTCCTCGCGGAACGCCGACGACGGCATCGGCTTGGTGCTGTCGTAGAACAGGTAGCCGCCGGGCTCGATCTCCTTGACGTCCTCGGCCCAGGTTTGCGGGTTCATGGCGACCATCATGTCGACGCCGCCGCGCCGGCCGAGATAGCCCTTCTCAGTGACGCGCACCTCGTACCAGGTCGGCAGGCCCTGGATGTTCGACGGGAAGATGTTGCGCGGACTGACCGGCACGCCCATGCGCAGGATCGAGCGGGCGAAGAGCTCGTTGGCGGACGCCGACCCCGACCCGTTGACGTTCGCAAACTTGACGACGAAGTCGTTAACGGCGGCTATTGCTTGCGGCATGCGTGCTCCGCGTGAGTCATTTCCACGTAGTACTTGCGCATGTCCCACGCGCCGGTCGGGCAGCGCTCGGCGCACAGCCCGCAATGCAGGCAGACGTCCTCGTCCTTGACCATGACGCGGCCGGTCTTGAGATCGTTGCCGATATAGAGGTCCTGGGTCGGATTGACCGCCGGCGCGTTGAGACGCGCCCGCAGGTCCTTCTCCTCGCCGTTCTCGGTAAAGGTGATGCAGTCCATCGGGCAGATGTCGACGCAGGCGTCGCACTCGATGCAGAGCGAGCCGGCGAACACCGTCTGCACGTCGCAGTTCAGGCAGCGCTGGGCTTCTTCGTAGGCGAGCTTGGGGTCGAAGCCCAGCTCGACCTCGGCCATGATGTCCTTCAGCGCCTCGGCCTTGGCGCGGTGCGGGACCTTGAAGCGGTGGTCGATGGTGGGAGCGTTGTCGTAGCTCCACTCGTGGATGCCCATCTTCTGGCTGACGATGTTGACGCCCGGGGCCGGCCGCTCGTCGGGGTCCTCGCCTATGAGCATCTTGTGGATGGAGATCGCCGCATCGTGGCCATGCGCGGCCGCCCAGATGATGTTCTTCGGGCCGAAGGCAGCGTCGCCGCCGAAGAACACCTTCGCTTGCGTGCTCTGCAGCGTCGCCTCGTTGAGCTTGGGCAGGCCCCAGCGGTCGAACTCGATGCCGGCGTCGTTCTCGATCCAGGGGAAGGCGTTCTCCTGGCCGATCGCCACCAGCACGTCGTCGCATTCGTAATGCTCCTCGGGCTCGCCCGACGGGATCAGCGAGCGGCGGCCCTTGGCGTCGTATTCGGCCTTCACCTTCTCGAACAGCACGCCGGTGATCTTGCCGTTGTCGTGGGTGACTTCCTTGGGCACCAGCATGTTGAGGATGGGGATGTCCTCGCCCATCGCGTCTTCCTTCTCCCAGGGAGACGCCTTCATCTCGTCGAAGCCGGACCGGACGATCACCTTGACGTCCTCGCCGCCGAGACGGCGCGCGGTGCGGCAGCAGTCCATCGCCGTGTTGCCGCCGCCCAGCACGATTACGCGCTTGCCGACCTTGCTGATGTGGCCGAACGAAACCGACGACAGCCAGTCGAGGCCGATATGGATGTTGTTGGCGGCTTCCTTGCGGCCGGGGACGTCGAGGTCGCGGCCGCGCGGCGCGCCCGAGCCCACGAACACCGCGTCGTAGCCTTCGGCTAAAATCTTCTTCATCGAGTCGACCTTCTGATGGCGGAACTCGATGTTGCCGATGCCGGTGATGTAGCCGACCTCTTCGTCGATCACCGACTCAGGCAGACGGAAGTGCGGGATCTGGGTGCGGATGAAGCCGCCGAGCTTGGGGTCCTGGTCATAGATGATGATTTCGTAACCCAGCACCGCGAGGTCGCGCGCCACGGTGAGCGAGGCCGGGCCGCCGCCGATGCAGGCGATGCGCTTGCCGTTCTTGGCCGGCGCCTTGGGCATCAAGGTGCCGATATCGTCGTCCTTGTAGTCGGCGGCGACGCGCTTCAGGCGGCAGATCGCGACCGGCTCCTTCTTGCCTTTGACGAGGTGCTCGTCCTCCACGCGGCTGCGCCGGCAGGCCGGCTCGCATGGCCGGTCGCACGTCCGCCCCAGGATCCCGGGGAAGACGTTGGACTTCCAGTTGATCATGTACGCGTCGGAGTACCGCCCGTGGGCGATCAGACGAATGTACTCGGGCACCGGGGTATGAGCGGGGCAGGCCCACTGGCAGTCGACGACCTTATGAAAGTAGTCGGGATTCTTGATGTCGGTCGGCTTCAACAGAAACTCCAGGCGCCGGTTAGCAGCCAGGTAAATGACAGTTCAGAGCATAGCCCAAAAGGGTCGCGCATTGGGTAGATTCACAATGATCACGTCAAGAACCTTGTGCGCTAACCGCTTGGGACGAAACAACAAAACCACAGTTTTCGAATGGCTTTTCAGGGCCGATGGCGATACGCGCTGGGCGAGGCGCCCGCGGCGCGCCGGAACATCGCGCTAAAGGCACTAACGCTGTCGTAGCCCAGATCGAGAGCCACCTGCGTCACTGGAGCGCCAGTTCCCAAGCGTCCCATCGCCTCGAGGACGCGCGCCTGCTGGCGCCAGGCGCCGAAAGAGAGCCCGGTTTCACTTTGGAAATGCCGCGCGAGGGTGCGGGCGCTGGCGTTGAGCGTCGCTGCCCATTCATCCAGCGTGCGCGAATCGCCCGGCGCATCGAGCAGTGCCTGGCAAAGCGCGCGCAGCCTGGGATCGCTCGGCATCGGCAGCTGCAGGGGCAGGGATTGCAGGCCACGCAATTCGGCGATGATCAGGGCCACGACGTGGCCGGCAGGTCCATCCTCGTCGTAATTCAAGGGCAGCTCGGTCGCGCGGACGATCAGCTCGCGCAGCAGCGGTGACACCGGCAGCACCCGGCAGACTTCGGGCATGAACGCGGCTGCGTCCTCGCGCAGGTAGAGGGTGCGCATGGTGAGGTCGCTCAGCATGACAATGCTGTGGCGCACGCCGGCCGGCATCCATAGCGCGCGCTGCGGCGGCACCATCCACATGCCATCGTCGGTCGAGACGCGCATCGTGCCGGCCGTGGCGTAGATCAGCTGGGCACGCTCATGGACGTGCGGCAGCACCTCGAAGCCCGAGGCGAAGTCCTTCGGCATGGCGGCCACGGCCCGCGGCACCCGCTGGTAGTCGAGCGGGTCGGTGGACCGGTTGGGGGCGGTTTGTCTCTTTCGCGACATAAGTTGGCAGTCTAGCGCAAGACAGACAGGGCCGCCATGCCTAGTCTCGGGGCTGGAGGAAACGCGTAATGAATCACAGCAGTCCGACGTCGATCCTGCTCAACATCGGCCACGCCATGGATCACTGGCTGATCGTGGTGTTCGCCTACACCTGGGGCGTGATCGCCGGGGTATGGGGCGTCGAATGGACCGAGCTCACGCCCTTCAACTACGGCGCGCTGTTCATGTTCGGCATGGGCTCGATCGTGAGCGGCCGGCTGGGCGACCTGTGGGGCCGCTGGATCATGATGGTGATCTTCTTCGCCGGCATGGGCGTGTCGGCGCTGATCATCGCGCTGTGCAGCAACAAGTGGCAGATCGGCATCGCGCTCACCCTGATGGGCGCCTTCGCCTCGATCTACCATCCGGTCGGCATCCCGATGCTGGTGCAGAAGGCCAGGAACTACGGCTTCACCATCGGCGTGAATGGTCTCGCCGGCAACATGGGCATCGCCATCGCCGCCGGCGTGTCGGTCTACATCGCCCAGCGCTTCGGCTGGCAGATGGCCTTCATCATCCCGGGCGTCATCTGCCTCGTCTGCGCCGCAGCCTTCGTCGCCCTGGTGCCGCGCGAAGAGGAGGCGCCGGCCAAGCGCAAGCAGAAGATGATCGACCTGCCGCCGTCGGTGATGGCGCGCGTGTTCGCCATCATGACCTTCACCGCGGTGACCGGCAGCATCATCTTCAACTTCACGACCAACGGCAACGGCGAGCTGCTGCGCGAGCGCGTCAAGGGCGCGGTGCAGGATCCGGCCGAGCTCGCGATCATGCTGTTCGTGATCTTCTCGCTGGCGTCGCTGGCCCAGCTGGTGGTCGGCAAGCTGATCGACCGCTATCCGCTGAAGAACGTCTACGTGCCGATCGTGCTCCTGCAGGTGCCACTGTTCCTGATTGCCTCGCAGGTCACGGACTGGGCGCTGTTCATCACGGCGATCGGCTTCATGCTGCTGGTGTTCGGCGCCATCCCGTTCACCGACGCCATGATCGTGAAGTACATCGACGACCGCATGCGCAGCCGCGTCACCGGTGCGCGTCTGGCGATCGGCTTCGGCGTCAGCTCGGTCGTGGTCGCCCTGATCGGCCCGATGGTGAAGGAGGCTGGCTTCCCGGTGATGCTGATGGTGCTGGCGGGCTGCGCGTTCCTGGGCTTCTGCGCCATCTCGATGCTCCCGGGCGAGCGCGACATGAGCAAGGCGACGCTGAAGCCCGCCGAGTAACAGAATCGTCCTGCCGAGAACCAAGGCATATTGGTACGGTACATCCGTACGCACACATTCTCGGTATGGCGACAATGTCAGTCGAAGAGATAGACACGCTCGTCGTGGGGGCGGGCCAGGCGGGGCTTGCCATGAGCGAGCATCTGAGCCAGGCGGGCGTGCTTCACATCGTCGTCGAGCGGCATCGGATCGCCGAACGCTGGCGCTCGGAACGATGGGACTCGCTGGTCGCGAACGGCCCGGCCTGGCACGATCGCTTTCCCGGTCTTGCGTTTTCCGATGTCGACCGGAACGTTGGTCCCGACGATTTCCCATCCAAGGAAACGGTGGCGGACTATTTCGTCGCCTATGCCAGGAAGATCTCGGCCCCGGTCCGTTGCGGTGTCGACGTCCTGAAGGTCGTAAGAAGGACCGGTCGTCCCGGCTTCCGTGTCGAAACCTCCGCAGGCGTGATCGAGGCCAACAGCGTCGTCGCCGCTACCGGCTCGTTCCAGCGTCCCGTCGTTCCCGGGTTGGTTCCCCGGCAAGCCCCGATCGTGCAAATGCACTCCACGGGCTACCGCAATCCGGCCCAGTTGCCGGAAGGAGCGGTCCTCGTCGTGGGATCCGGCTCTTCAGGCACCCAGATCGCGGAAGAGCTGCTCGAGTCCGGACGGCGCGTCTACCTCTCGATCGGCCCGCACGACCGTCCGCCGCGGGCCTATCGCGGTCGCGATTACTGCTGGTGGCTCGGTGTTCTGGGCAAATGGGACGCTGTCGCCCGAGAGCCGGGCAGGGAACACGTGACGATCGCCGTGAGCGGCGTACGCGGCGGCCACACGATCGACTTTCGGCATCTTGCGGCGAAGGGAATGATCCTGGTCGGGCGGACGGAAGCCTACGCCGATGGCGCGATCAGCTTCGCGCCGGACCTCGTCGACAATCTCGAACGCGGCGACCTCAACCTTCGCTCTCTGCTGGATGAAGCCGACGCCTACGTCGTCCGCAACGGTCTCGACCTCGCGGAAGAGGCGGAGGCAAGGGCCATCGGGCCAGACTCCGATTGCATAACCAATCCCCTCTCAGTGCTCAATCTGGCGAAAACGGGAATCACCACCATCATCTGGGCGACAGGTTTTGTCCCTGACTACAGCTGGATAGCGCTCGATATCTTCAACCAGGACGGCAGGCCGAGGCATCAGCGCGGCGTCTCGGCCGAGCCGGGCCTGTATTTCCTCGGCCTGCCCTGGCAGTCGCGACGCGGCTCGTCGTTCATCTGGGGTGTGTGGCACGATGCCAAGTACTTGGCTGATCAAATCGCCACCCAGCGCAAATATTTCGACTATGACCTCGCAAGGCGTGGAAGCCGGCCTCAGCTGCGGTAGTCTGTCGAGCAAAGACAGGGTGGGAACAATGCTCAAGAGACGCAGCATGCTGGCGGGCACTGCCGGCTGGACAATCGTTGGTGCATCGGCGGCGCGCGCGCAGGCGTGGCCGAATGGGCCAGTCAAGATCGTGGTGCCCTACATCCCGGGCGGCGCCACCGACACGGCGGGCCGCCTGGTCGCCGAGAAGATGACGGCGCTGCTCGGCCAGCAGGTGATCGTCGAGAACCGCGGCGGCGGCAACACCATCATCGGCATGGAGCTGGTGGCCAAGTCCAAGCCCGACGGCCAGACCTTGCTGCTCGGCACGACGACGCTCGCGACCAACGCGGCGCTCGGGCTGAAGCAGCCCTACGATCCGCTGAAGGACTTCCAGCCGATCTCGACGCTGGCCGATATCCCCGACCTGATCGCCTACAACAACGACGTGCCGGCGAAGAACTGGGCGGAGTTCGCCGAATGGGTGAACAAGCAGCCGCAGAAGGTGCGCTTTGCGACCTCGGGCATCGGCAACCAGCCGCATCTCTGGATGGAGCTATTCAAGACCCGCAACAAGCTCAACATGGAGGTCGTGGCCTACAAGGGCGCCGCCGATGCGATCCGCGACGTGCTGGCGGGCCACGTGCCGATGATCTGCGACGTCGTCCTGCCGACCGGCAACCACGTCAAGGCCGGACGCATGAAGGGCCTGGTCGTTTCCTCGACCGAGCGCTCCCCGGTATGCCCCGACGTGCCGACGGTGGGCGAGCTCGGCATGCCAGACATGGTGAGCGCGGTGTTCTTCGGCGTGGTGGCCCCGGCCGGCGTGCCGCGGCCGATCATCGACCGGCTGAACGGGCTCGTGCGCCAGATCATCGCCGACCCCGAGGTGAAGAAGAAATTCGCCGACCTCGGCTACTTCACCACCGGCAGCACGCCCGAGGCCTATCTCGAGAAGCTGAAGTTCGAGACCGAGCGCTGGACCAAGGTGGTCAAGGACAACGGCATCAAGGTCGAGGGCTGACGCGGTTCTCCCTCGTCTGCCGCCCTTATCCTACTGACAGCTGTAACAGCATCCGCGGAAAAGTCGTCTCCTTCGCAGAGGGCCTGTCATCGCGCCGGAAGATAACTGAAGTGCTTGACAATAAATAACTGTAGTGTTATACAGTCAAGGCGCGCTGACCCGGCGCTGTCAGCACTGGTTTCAGGAGCCGTTCATGTCCAATTTCGGGTTCGATCCCCTCTGGCGTTGGCTAGGCACGCAATCGCCGCCGGAGGATCTGCCTGGTTTTCGGGTACGCCCGGTTGACGTCGCGCCAGCCGGCGCGCTTGGTCTGGCGGGCTGGCAACCGCCTGTGACGGCCACCGCTCAGCCTGCGCCGGAAAGCGCCTCGTTCGTCGCGGAGACTGCATCACAGCCCTGGTGGGAGCGATCAACCGGCCCCAACAACGTCTTCGAGGGCGGATCCGAGTCTTACTGGCCCTGGCTTCGCGCGCCTACCGATGACGTTCCGGGTTTCCGACTGAATCCCGACGGCTCGGTGCGGAGCGACAAGCAGGGCGGCGACGTCCGCCTGATGGCGGGGGCACCCAGCCCTCGCGAAGTTGCGCCAGTCGGTGGGCTCGGCCTGCATCGCTGGCAACCACCCGCGACAGGCGCTGCTCCGTTTGCGACGGACGACACTCCGGCTGCTACGGAAGTCGCGCCGCCCCCTTGGTGGGAGCGTCCAACCGGACCCGGTAACGTCCACGAAGGCGAACCCCGGCCACACTGGCCGTGGCTTCGTGCGCCAACCGAGGAGGTTCCGGGCTTCCGACTGAAGCCAGAGGAAGCGGTGCAGACTGGCGAGCCGGGTGGAAACGTCAGGCTGATGGCGGGGGCGCTTACTCCCGTCGAACCACAAGAGCAGCCGAATGAAGTCGCAGGCAGCAATGGCATGACATCCTCGGATATCGTGCCAACTCCGCCGCCTGGTGCACCGACGTCGACCATTTCGGCCGCTTCCGTTGCGCTTCCTGCGATCGCCAGTGGGGGTGTTGATCTTGCAGCCCTTGCTGCGCGCGTTGCCCCCGTACTGGCGGGCGCGGGATCTGCTGCCGCTGGCGCATTGCCATTCCTGTTCATTCCAACCAATACCCAGTCGGAGACCACCGATCTCGGCGATGGCCTTCGCGCCCGTGTCCGCCCGGGGCAGCGGACCGTGGAGATCGAGCGACGTGTCGACAACGGCCTGTTCGGCACTGGCTTCGGGGCAAAATGGGAGAGATTGCCGGTCGAAGCCCAGCAGGTCGTGGGCAGGGACGGGAGCGTCAATACTGTCATCAATCACGAGCAACTTAATCGAGCACTTGGACGGAGCGCACCGGTGGAATCGAAGGCCGCCGGTGCCAGCGCGATGGCGCAACCGCCGAAAGACGGGGAGCCGCAGAAACTGCCGCCGACTGGTATCGCTGCGGACGACGCCCGCAACACCGGAAGCGCGCCCGCCACGCAATCCCTGGCGCCAGCCAAGATCGACGCCAAGGCCCTTGAGGAAGCGAAGCAACGCGATCCTGAGGACGAGCGCTTGCTGGCGTGCCGCGCCGTCAGGGCGATTCCCGGACAACCAGCACCGCCGATACATTACGATGGGCGTGGAGGCATCGAGACCGCCACTGGAATTCGTGTGGCGCCAGGCTTTCCGTCGCCCAAAGGCGGTTACGATTACAGCCCCGATTATCTACGTCACTTGAACGGTTACAAAGGGGAACTCGAGCTCAAGAATCGCATCGAGAGAGCCGTTCCCTACGAGAAGTTCGTTCACTACGGAAACCCGGCCGGCGATCGAGGCCCGGATGTTCTGACCATTGGCCCCGACGGTCGGTTCATGGAATGGGACTCTCGTTCGCGCATGGCGACGCGGCGGCTTGGGCCGAGCATGGCCAGTTCTGCGTCCCTCCATCCAGACGACGCAAAAATCTATGTGTGGAACGCCATCCGGTCCCGCGCCATAGCGCCAGATACTGGTGCCAGAGCGCTGCAGGAATTGAATGGCGGAAACTACAACATTTGCACTGTCGGCACAGGCAACGCTTACGACGGCTATTTCGAATCTATCCGCAATCGTGTTTCAACAGGGCCACGGAGGTGAAGCGATGCTTCTTCCATTCGATCCAGTAGGCGAGCGTGATTTTTGGCTGCAAATGCGCCTTCAATATACAATCAACGACGAACCGCGTGTGGATGACAAAGGGTTGCCCGGGCTCGCGCACATTACTCACGTCTTGCATGCCGGCGGGCTCGTGACCGACTTGGTAAGTGGCTACCTTGTCGGCCTTTGGAACGAACTCAGGAAGACGACGGACAAGCACCTCGCATGGATGGAGAGTACTCTCGAGCCTGATCGTGCCATCTATCTACAGCGAGGACTCACAAGCGAAGGCTGGTGGGAATCACTGTACGACTGGCGGAAGGCGCTTGGGGTATGCCAGTGGCTCGGTCGAGGCGATCGCGCGTTCGCCTCCCTTACGGCCGCCGCGGCGGCAGATTGGCAGCTTCTGGAGCTTGCGAGTGCGGCGTTGGCTCCGCGGGCGCGGGCCACTCGGCGTGAATACATGAGTATCCATCTCGCAACAGCGCTCGCCGGCGACGCGCCGCTGATCGGGCTCAAGATCTATGAAGCTGCAGCAGCAAGGCCGCCAATGGGGCCGGCGACGTCACCCGTGCGGTTCGGACATTGGGCCTGTCGGCATCTCCTCGACAAAGGAACACGCGACGCCGAGTTCGTTGCTCGGGGCAAGGCGATGCTGACCGCCAACTTGCTTCCCACGTTTCGTCAAGGAGGAAGAATGATCGAATCGGCACTGTGGCTAAAGGCCATCTATTTCGACAGCGGCGTGGCGCAAACGCCGGAGCAGACCATTGCCAGGGCGTATGACTGCATGCCCGGGATATCGCGTCCTGATTTCATCCCCGCTTGACGACGCTTGTCTCGATTGCACGTAACAACAGCTTCTTCAGATCCGCCGCACTCAGCCGGTCGAGGTGCGCCAGCACCATCGGATAGCCGTTGTAATGGTCGGTGATGAAGAAGGTCTGCGGATCCGCGTGGAGGAGATGATCGCGCGTCTCGTTGCCGACCTTCAGCACGATCGATCGGCCGTCCTGGTGCAGGCGGGCCAGCAGCTTGTCTTTGTGGCGCCAGGCCGGCGTGCCGTAGGACGTGCCTTCCTCGACGCTCGGCAATGCAGAAACCGTGCGGCGAATGACGGCGAGGGAGAGCTTGCGCGTGGCCATGGCGGACCCGCAAAGTGCGCCGGCACGCTCCATGGGGGAAGAGAGAAATGGCGACCGCTTCGGCCGTTCCCGTTCCGGCATCGCATCTCGACGTCGCCCGTGACGCCGAGCCCGCCACCCGCGCCGCCAATGCGGCGCTGGCCGCCAAGCTGCCCTTTGCCGAGCAAGGTGATTTCGAGGCGGCCAAGCGCGGCCTGATCGCGCCGGTGCCCGAGGGCATGGTGAAGGCGGCGAGCGGCACGGTGCTGTGGAACCTCGGCGAATACGCCTTCATCGATGGCGAGCTGGCGCCAGCGACGGTGAACCCCAGCCTGTGGCGCATGGCGCGGCTCAACATGGCCAACGGCCTGTTCAAGGTCACCGACCGGCTCTATCAGCTGCGCGGCTTCGACATTGCCAACATGACGGTGATCGAGGGCGACACCGGTCTGATCCTGATCGATCCCCTGACCACCGCCGAGGTCGCGCGCGCCGGGCTGGCACACTACTATGCGCATCGTCCGAAGAAGCCGGTGGTCGCGGTGATCTACACCCACAGCCACGTCGACCACTACGGCGGCGTGCGCGGCGTGATCGACGAGGCCGATGTGAAGGCGGGCAAGGTTGCCGTGATCGCGCCCGACGGATTCATGGAGGCGGTGTCGGGCGAGAACGTACTGGCCGGCTTGCCGATGGGACGGCGGGCGCAGTTCCAGTTCGGCACCATGCTGCCGCGCGGCCCGCGCGGCCAGGTCGATGCCGGTTTGGGCAAAGGCATCGCCCGCGGCTCGACCGGCCTCATAGCGCCGACCATGAGCATCGTGCAGCCGGTCGAGGAGCACACGATCGACGGCATCAAGATCAACTTCCAGCTTGCCCCTGAGACCGAGGCGCCGGCCGAGATGCACATGTTCTATCCGCAGCTCGGCGTGCTCAACATGGCCGAGAACGCCTGCCCACTGCTGCACAACTTCATCCCGCTGCGCGGCGCCGTGGCGCGCGATCCGCGCATCTGGGCCAAGTACATCGGCGATGCCATCGCGATGTATGCGGCCTCGACGGACATCATGATCGGCCAGCATCACTGGCCGGTGTGGGGCCGCCCGGCTGTGCTCGACCACCTCGAAGCGCAACGCGACCTTTATAAGCACATCCATGACCAGACACTGCGCCTGATGAACAAGGGCTGGCGGCCGGCCGAGATCGCCGAGGCCATCGACCTGCCGCCCGATCTCGCCGAACGCTGGACGGTGCGCGGCTACTATGGCTCGGTCAGCCACAACGTGAAGGCGGTCTACCAGCGCTATCTCTCCTGGTACGACGCCAACCCCTGCAACCTGCATCCGCTGCCGCCGGCGCGGGCGGCCGCCAAGTTCGTCGAATACATGGGCGGCGCCACGGCGGTCATCGCGCGCGCCAAAGCCGATTTCGCCAAGGGCGAGTATCGCTGGGTCGCGCAGGTCATGAAGGAAGTGGTCTACGCCGAGCCCAGGAATATCGAGGCGCGAGCGCTCTGCGCCGATGCGCTGGAGCAGATGGGCTACCAGGCTGAATCGGCGACCTGGCGCAACGCCTTCCTCTACGGCGCGCAGGAGCTGCGCCACGGCGTCTTCCAGCTGCCGGTGCGCATCGCCATCGGCGCAGACACGCTGGCCGGGCTGTCGTCCGACATCTTCTTCGACCTGATGGCGATCCGGCTCGATCCCGCGAAGGCCGCCGGCCAGTCGATGGTGATCAACTGGCACTTCACCGATCGCGACGAGAAGCTCGCCCTTACGCTCAGGAACTCGACGCTGACGCATCGCCTGGGCGAATGGTCGGACAAGGCGACGGCGACGGTGATCACCACGCGCGACACGCTCGATGCGATGGTCCTGGGCAAGCTCACACCACCGCAGGCCATGCAGGCAGGCAAGCTCAGGGTCGAAGGCGATCCCACGCGGCTCGCCCTGCTGTTCACCGTCGTCGAGATGGCGCCCAACCCGCTGATGTTCGACATCCTGACGCCGGGCGAGGGGCGACCTTAGCCTTGCCGGACCGCGGGCCTCCAGGCCCGCTCATTGTCTTCCGGACCGCGAGCTTCCAGCTCGCTCATGATTCATGAGCGCGCAGGATGCGCGCGGTCCGGAAGACCATGACGCGCCACTGGAGTGGCGCGCCCCCAGCGATCACTTCTTCGCCTTCCCGTTCTCCGCGAACGGCAGCGCTTCGGTCTGATCCTTCGGCAGGCTGGGCTCTTCGCCGAGATCGACGTCGAGGATGCGCTGGCCACGTTTGGTGATGCGGTCGGCGGAGATGTCGATCTCGCGCAGGTCCTTCTCGGTCTGCCCGAAATGCGTCTTCAGCCGCTCGACGCGGTCGCCCAGCCGCTGGACGTCGCCCATCAGCAACCCGACCGTCTTCTGGATCTCGCCGGCCTGCTCGCGCATGCGCACGTCCTTCAGCACGGCGCGCACGGTGTTGAGCGTCGCCATCATCGTTGTCGGAGACACGATCCAGACGCGGGCGCGGTAGCTCTCTTCGACAAGGCCGGTGAAGTTGGCATGCAGCTCGGCATAGACCGCTTCGGACGGCAGGAACATCAGCGCCGATTCGGCGGTCTCGCCCGGCA
>Ga0081539_10002387_pt1 | contig 26756 bp, 27 predicted proteins | sample TabmetS4T2R2_FD_71023 | JGI IMG/M metagenome (GOLD analysis project Ga0081539, IMG submission 71023) | Tabebuia heterophylla rhizosphere microbial communities from the University of Puerto Rico - S4T2R2 | ecosystem: Host-associated > Plants > Roots > Rhizosphere ...
GGGGGGTGAGGGCGTAGGGGAGCGCGGGCCTCTGGCCCTCTCATGATCATGAGCGGGCCAGAGGCCCGCGCTCCCTTAAGGCCGGACCGGCTCCGCCGGCGGGATGGTGAGGCCGCGGGCCTCGATCACCGCCTGTGTACGCGAGCGCACGCCGAGCTTGCGCAGGATCACCGTGACGTGCGCCTTCACCGTGGCTTCGCCGACGCCGAGCTTGTAGGCGATCTGCTTGTTCTGGTCGCCCTGGATCATCAGCGCCAGCACGCGCCATTGCTGCGGCGTGAGCTGGGCGGCCCGTTGGGCAAACGAATCGGCGGGGACGTCCTCGGCGGGCGCGAAGATCTCGCCGTCCAGCACGGCGCGCACTGTGTTGGCGATCTCCTCCAGCGAGGCCGACTTGTCGATGTAGGCCGAGGCGCCGAACTCGTAGGCACGCCGGATCACGGCCGCTTCGCGCGCCGCCGACACGACGATGATCGGCACGGTCGGATGGTCCGAGCGCAGCAGCGCGAGCCCGGTCAGCCCGTCCATGCCCGGCATGTCCAGATCGAGCAGGAGCGCGTCGGTCTCGGGCTCGCGCTCCAGGGCCGACTGGACCTGCGCCAGGCTGCCGGCCATGGCGATCGCCGCCCCGGCGAACGCCTGGCCCAGCGCCGAGGCGAGCGCATCGCGCACCATCGGATGGTCGTCGGCGATCAGGAAGGCGAGCTTTTCTCCGGACATTTGCTGTTGTTTCGGTTGGTTGCCTGACAGTGACGACCCGCGGCTCGTTCGGTCAAGACCCAGCGTCTTCGCGTCGATGTTGCGTCGCGGCAGGCGTTTTTCGCGATGCACAATCCCATCCACCTTGGACGTTGGTCGAATTGCGGTCGGTGCGTCCGACACTTTACACCGACTGCAAGATGGGACGCTTGTAGGCGCCCGTCGCTATTGGGGAGCAAACAAAATGGCCATGGCAGCAGCGGCCGGCAGCGGCCCAGTCGTCACGCGGGAAGAGGAGCGTCGCGTCATCTTCGCGTCGTCCCTCGGCACCGTCTTCGAATGGTACGACTTCTATCTCTACGCCACCCTGGCGCCGTTCTTCGCGGCGTTGTTCTTTCCGCCGGGCAACGAAACGGCGGCGCTGTTGTCGGCCTTCGCGGCCTACGCGGCGGGCTTCCTGGTGCGTCCGTTCGGCGCCCTCGTGTTCGGCCGCCTGGGTGACCTGGTCGGGCGCAAGTACACCTTCCTCGTCACCATCCTGTTCATGGGCGCCTCGACCTTCGCGGTCGGCCTGCTGCCGACCTTCTCCGCGGTCGGCTGGCTCGCGCCCGTGCTGATGGTGTCGCTGCGCCTCATCCAGGGCCTGGCGCTGGGCGGCGAGTATGGCGGTGCCGCGACCTACGTGGCCGAGCACGCGCCGAACGGCCGCCGCGGCTACGCCACGAGCTGGATTCAGACCACGGCGACCTTGGGCTTCTTCATGTCGCTCGCCGTGATCGGCATCTGCCGCACGCAGATGGACGCCAAGGTGTTCGCCGACTGGGGCTGGCGCATCCCGTTCCTGGTGTCCCTGATCCTGCTGGTGTTCTCGGTCTATATCCGGCTGAAGCTGAACGAATCGCCGCTGTTCCAGCAGATGAAGGCCGAGGGCAAGGGCTCCAAGTCGCCCCTGACCGACAGCTTCTTCCGCTATCCCAACAACCGCTACGTCCTGCTGGCGCTGCTCGGCGCCACCGCCGGACAGGGCGTGGTCTGGTACACCGGCCAGTTCTACGCGCTCTTCTTCCTCCTGATCACGCTCAAGCTCGAGTTCGTGTCGGCCTACACGCTGGTCGCGATCTCGCTCCTGATCGGCACGCCGATGTTCATCTTCTTCGGCTGGCTGAGCGACCGCATCGGGCGGCTGAAGATCATCATGGCCGGCTGCCTGATTGCGGCCGTCACCTACTTCCCGCTGTTCCAGGCCCTGACGCACTACGTCAATCCGGACCTCGAGGCGTTCCAGAACAAGACCAAGATCACGGTCACGGCCGATCCGGCGCAGTGCAACTTCCACATCTTCGTCGGTCCGTGGTCGAAGTTCACGGAATGCGATCGCGCCAAGGATGCCCTCACCAAGGCCGGCCTGTCCTTCACCTCGGTGAAGGGTGCGCCCGGCTCGCCGGTCGTGATCGGCATCAACGACAAGAAGCTGGAAGGCTTCGACGCCAAGGAAGGCCTGCCGAAGCTCAACGCCGCGCTCAAGGATGCGGGCTTCGTCGCCGGCGCCGACCTCAAGAAGGTCAACTGGTTCATGGCCGAGCTGATCCTGGTGATCATGCTTGTCTATGTGACCATGGTGTACGGGCCGATCGCCGCCTTCCTGGTCGAGCTCTTCCCGACCAACATCCGCTACACGTCGATGTCGCTGCCCTATCACATCGGCAACGGCTGGTTCGGCGGCATGCTGCCCCTGCTGGCGACCGCGCTGGTCGCCTGGTCGGGCGACATCTACTACGGACTTTGGTATCCGATCGGCATCGCCGTGATGTCCCTGGTGATCGGCACCATCTTCCTGCGAGATACCAAGGACGTGGATATCACCAAGGGCGTCGATCTCACCAAATAGGTCCACGCACGATCCGAGAACTTACCGGCGGCCCCGTAAGGGCCGCCGGTTTCATTTTGCTGGGAGCGCGGCACTCCGTGGCGCTCATGTCATGTTCCGACCGCGGGCGTCTCGAATATGAGCGCCACGGAGTGGCGCGCTCCCAGCAGATCTGTTCTAGGATGCCGCCATGAATCTCGACGCCATCGCCATCGGCCACAATCCACCCGAGGACGTGAACACCGTCATCGAGGTGCCGATCGGCGGCGAGCCGGTGAAATACGAGATGGACAAGGCGGCGGGCACGCTGGTGGTCGACCGTTTCCTCTACACGCCCATGCGCTATCCCGGGAATTACGGCTTCGTGCCGCACACGCTCAGCGACGACGGCGATCCGATCGACGTGCTGGTCGCCAATACCCGCCCGATCATCCCCGGCGCCGTGATGAACGTCCGCCCTATCGGCGTGCTGCGCATGGAGGACGATGGCGGCGGCGACGAGAAGATCATCGCCGTACCGTCGTCACGCATCACCCAGCGCTACGTCAACGTGAAGACCCAGGCCGACCTGCCCGAGATCACGCGCCACCAGATCGAGCACTTCTTCGTCCACTACAAGGATCTCGAGCCGGGCAAGTGGGTCAAGCTCCTGGGCTGGGGCGACGTCACGGAGGCCCGCCGCCTCATCGCCGAGGCGATCGAGCGGGCGAAGCGGCAGAAGCAGCCCAGCGGCGAAAAGTCCGTCGTGTAGCCTCGTCCATCGGGAAGAAACTCTCGATGCGCAGCTCCTGCACCGTCACGTCCTGCGGCGTGCCGAGCGTAGCGATGGTCGTGAACAGGCGAAGCGGCACGCCATCCTTCTCGAACAGCATCGGCAGCACCGGCCCGTCGGCCGCAGGCGGCATAGCCTGGGCCATGGCCGCGCGCACGCCCTTGTAGCCGAGCAGGCGCCGCAATAGCGCCGCGGTCTGTGCCGTGCCGTCGACCGCGGCATCGGCCTCGACGCTGCGCACGAAGTAGCGCACGACCTCCGCCCAGTTGGTGAGGTGCGGCCGCAGCACGTCCGGCGCGACCAGGGCGTCGGCGAGATTGATGGCGGCGTCTGGTTCGACCGGTCCGACCAGGAACTCGACCAGGGCCACGGCGCCCTTGTTGGCCTGCAGGAGGTTCCAGCGGCGATCGACGACGACGGCGGGGAAGGGCTCCTGTTGCTTCAGCATGTAGGCGAGCGCATCGCGCACGGGGGCGAGGGAAGCGGCATCCAATGCGGCCTCCGTCCAGGCCGGCGCGAAGCCCGCTGCCAGCAGGAGTTCGTTGGACTGGCGCAGCGGCATGTCGAGCGCCGCGGCAAGGCGCACGACCATGTCGCGGCTCGGCCTGGTGCGCCCGAGCTCGAGGAAACTGATATGACGTTGCGAGCAGGGTGTCGCCATCGCCAGCTGGAACTGGGAAAGGCCGCGTCGGTTGCGCCACCGGGCGAGTCGGCCGGGAAAGGAAGACGAGGCTTTCATGACTACCTGGCATGTAGTTGATCGCAGAGGGCGCGGCCGGGATAGTGCAGCACAAGGAACGCGTGGATGAAGATCGTTTTTGCCGGGTTCTTCGCCGTCCGCCTGATGGAGCGGGTGCAGGCCCATCTTTCGATTCCCGGCGAGGCGATCGCCATCGACGAAGAGTCCGCCGCGCCGGCGAGTCTCGGCGATGCCGATGTGCTGGTGTCGATGGGCTTCACCAGGGCCATGGCCGAGGCCGGCTCGCGGCTCCGGCTGGTCCAGGTGCCGGGCGCGGGTCTCGATCGCATCGAGCGCGCCGCTTTGCCGGCCGACGCGCGTCTGGCCAACGCCTACGGCCACGAGGCCGGCATCGCCGAGTACGTCATGGGCGCCATGCTCGATCTCACGCGCGGCTACGGCCGCCTCGATGCCAGCCTGCGGCAGGGCCGCTGGGACAGCCAGTGGGCGGTCGGCGTGCCCATGCCGCCGCCGCATCCCGAGCTCGCCGGCAAGACGCTGGGCATCCTGGGCTTCGGCCATATCGGCGAGGCGCTGGCCCGTCGCGCGCGGGCCTTCGACATGGAGATCTGCGCCATCCGCCGACAGCCCCAGGCCAACGCGCCCGAGGGCGTGTCGTTCATCGCCGGGCCCGAGCGTCTCGACGAGGTCCTGCGCCGCTCCGACTATCTCGCGATCACGCTTTCGCTGTCGCCTGAGACGCGCAACCTGCTCGACGAGCGTCGTCTCGGGCTGATGAAACCGACGGCGTTCCTGGTCAATGTCGCGCGGGCCGAGATCGCGGACGAAACCGCGCTGTTTCGCGCGCTGGCCGACCGCAGGATCGCCGGGGCGGCGCTCGATGTCTGGTATCGTTATCCGACGGCGGCGGGACTGACCCTGCCGGCCACGCAGCCCTTCCACGAGCTCGACAACGTCATCATGACGCCGCACGTCTCCGGCTGGACGGAAGGCATGATCGAGGCGCGGGCCGCGCTGATCGCCGGCAATATCGAGCGGACGGCGCGGGGCGAGCGGCCCCTCAACGAGATCGCTCCCCGGTGAGTCACTGGCAGCAGCGCCTGCCGTTCTATTACGGCTGGCTGATCATCGGCATCGCCTTCGTGACCATGGCGATCGCCGTCACGGCGCGTACGTCCTTCTCGCTGCTGATGCCGCCGCTGATCCAGGAGTTCGGCTGGGATCGCGGGCTCACCGCCGGCGCCTTCTCTTTCGGGTTCCTCGTCTCGGCCGTGCTGGGGCCGTTCGTCGGCCGCGTCATGGACCGCAAGGGGCCGCGCATCGTGATCGAGTGCGGCGTGGCCATGGTGACGGGCGGTCTTCTGCTGGCGACTGTCATCGCCAGTCCCTGGCAGTTCTACGTTACGCTCGGGGTCATGGTGGGGTCGGGCGCCAACCTCATGACCTTCACCGCCCATTCGCAGTTCCTGCCGCACTGGTTCGTGCGCCGCCGCGCGCTCGCCATCAGCATCGCTTTCTCGGGCGTGGGCGTCGGCGCCATCGTGCTGCTGCCCTGGCTGCAGTCCATCATCGAACGCGAGGGCTGGCGGGCAGCGTGCTGGGTCATGGGCCTGCTCGTGCTGTTCGTGCTGGGGCCGCTCAATCTCTTCGTCTGGCGCCGGCCACAGGACATCGGCCTGCTGCCCGATGGCCAATCGCAGGCCGCCGCGGCGGCACCCCGGCCATCGAACGTCGTCGACGGCGCCTGGGCATCCGTCGACTGGACCCTGGCGCGCGCGCTCCGGACCGCGCGCTTCTGGTGGATCGCGCTGGGCTTCGTCTGTGCCCTGTTCGCCTGGTACGCCGTGCAGGTGCACCAGACCAAGTACCTGATCGAGGTCGGCTTCTCGCCAATCGTGGCGGCCTGGGCGCTGGGCATCGTGAGCGTGGTGGGCATCCCCGGCCAGATCGGTCTGGGCGCCCTGTCGGACCGCATCGGCCGCGAATGGATTTGGACGGCGGGTTGCGTGGGCTTCGCCAGCTGCTACGCCTGCCTGATCGCGCTGGAGGGCGCGCCGTCGCCCGTGCTGCTGTGGGTGATGGTGATCGCGCAGGGCTCGCTCGGCTATGCGCTCACCTCGGTGATGGGCCCGATCGTGGCGGAGATCTTCGAAGGGCCGCACTACGGCTCGATCTTCGGCATGCTCACGGTGGCCCTGATCGGCGGCGGTGCGGCGGGGCCGTGGGTCACGGGCGTCATCCATGACGTGACGGGCAGCTATCGACTGGCCTTCGTACTGGCCATCGCCCTCTGCGCGGTGTCGGCGCTGGCGGTCTGGATGGCCGCTCCGCGCAAGGTGCGTTTGGTGCCGGGCCGGGCGGAGCGGCTGGTACGGGAATAGGCCTGCGTCGCGCAGTGCAAGCAGGATGATAGAGCGGCCAGTTTCACGAACGTCAGGCATTACCTTTCACGATTAAGCGGTCATCAATCCATCCTATGGATCCACCCACCGACGCCGATTTCTGGGGCTTTTTCGGTGGCGCCTGTCTCGATGGGAAGGGGCAGAAAAGCGACAGAGATGAGATAGCGAACGACTGGAGGGTCGGGCCCCGTCATTCTTGCGACCATCGCCTTACTTTTTGTACCGGAGCGCATCCACGATGACTTTGAACGCCGGAGAATTCTGCCGCCGGCTGGGAAAGTAAATGTAATAGCCGTCGAACTTCGGCGACCAGTCATCGAGCACGAGCGCGAGCTGCCCTGAGGCAATGTAATGCTCAACGAGGTTTTCCGGGAGGTAGGCAATGCCGTATCCGGCAAGCACTGCATCGATCATCGCGTAGGAACTGTTGAAGGTAAGCTGTCCGTCGACCCTGACTCGCAGCTCTTGGCCACGCTTGGCGAACTCCCAGGCATACAAGCCGCCCGCCGTGGGCTGACGCATATTGATGCAATCATGGCCGACGAGGTCATGCGGATGTTTCGGGACGGCGTGTTTGGCGAAGTAAGCCGGCGATGCAACGGCAACCAGACGCCAATCCGGGCCGATACGCACAGCGATCATGTCCTTCTGTACGCTTTCGCCCAAGCGAATCCCTGCATCGAATCCATCTTCGACAATGTTGCGCAGGCCGCTATCGAGATTGAGTTCGACCTTGACGTCCGGATAATTCTTGAGCACCGGCTCGAGCCTGGGCCACACAACGCTTTGGAGCGCATGATCCGAAAGCGTGATCCGGATATGGCCCGAGGGCTTGTCGCGAAGAGCCATGAGATCGGCAATGTCGGTCTCGATCTCCGCGATGCGCGGGGCAAGTGATCGCTGCAATCGGTCACCAGCTTCTGTGAGAGAAACGCTGCGGGTCGTTCGCGTCAGAAGCCGTATGCCCATCCTCGCTTCCAGCCGCTTGATGGTGTGGCTCAAGGTGGACTGAGCAATGCCCAGTTTCGCGGCCGCGCGCGTGAAGTTGCGCTCCCTAGCGACCGTGAGGAACCAGAGGAAATCTTTAAAGTCCTGTTTCTCCATGCTTTTCTAGCTACACCCGGCGCATTCATGGTCCCCGTCGATTAGTCCAAGCGAATTATGACGGCTAATCGGCGTTATCGCCAATCCCTACCTTGGTGGCGCGATAGGACGCCAGGACATGCACTACCTCTTTGTAAGGACCACGTCGCGCAGCCTGGAGCACAGCAGCACCGACGGCCCTATCCGGCGCGGCTGCGGACGAAGAAGCAACGTGAGCAGGCGCAACGAACACTCGAGGTGTCATTCAAACCGACCGCGCCTTGCTGGGCGCCACGTAGCCCTAGCCAGGCAGCCGATCGGCGCGGCGCTCAGCCCGGCATTATAGGAGAATCCCACCATGCCCACTCCAAGACGTTTCGAAGGCAAGACCGCCTTCATCACCGGCGCCGCGAGCGGTATCGGCCGTGCGACCGCTATTGCGTTCGCATCCGAAGGCGCACGCGTGGCGATCACCGACAGTAACGAGGCGGCGCTTCAGGAGACCGCGACGCACGTGAACGCCTCGGGCGCTGACGTGCTGGCGATACCTTGCGATGTGTCGAAGCCGGATGACGTCGAGGCAGCAGTGGCACGGACTGTCGAGACCTTCGGGCGCATTGACTGCGCGTTCAACAATGCCGGCGTCGAGAACAAGGCGACACCGTTGGCCGAGATCGAAATCGCGGAATGGGACCGCATCCTGAACATCAATCTGCGCGGCACATTCGTCTGCATGAAGCACGAACTGGCCCAAATGCTCGAACAAGGTGGCGGCGTCATCGTGAACACGTCTTCCGGCGCCGGCATTCGCGGTGTGGCGGGCGGTAGCGCCTACGCCGCCTCGAAGCACGCAATCATCGGCATGACCAAGTCGGCGGCGCTCGACTACGCCAAGTCCAACGTCCGCGTGAACGCCGTTTTGCCCGGCAACATCGCGACGCCCATGATGGACCGTTTCACGGGCGGTGACGTCCAAAAGGCGGTCGATCTGGAGCCCGTTGGTCGTCTGGGAAAGCCCGAGGAGATTGCGGAGGCTGTGCTGTGGATGTGCTCCGACCTGGGCGGCTTCGTGACCGGGTCCTCCATCGTGGTTGATGGCGGCTGGTCGCTGTAGACGCGCGTGCGGAAACGAAACCGTTCGGATGCGGCAATGTATCCACCGTTAGCCCGGATTCCGGGAACACCTCGACGGGCGGAGCGTCATCTTAGAGACGGCCAGCGCCTTCCCGCCCGGGGTTTCGGCTGCGCTGATCTACACCGAGCGCGTGTTAATCCCCCCTTCAACGTGAGCAATAGAAGGTTAAAGCCATGTCTCACCGGATCGAACCTGGCGTCAATCGGCGGCAGTTGCTGCTCAGCACGACCGCTTGTGCGGCCCTGATCGCTGAGCCGCGCCTGTCCTGGGCGCAGGCTTCCTCGGCGGAAGCCCCTGTGACTGCGCCCGTTTCCTTGATTGTCAACGGCAAGGCGCACGATCTGACGCTCGACACGCGTACCACGCTGCTCGATGCGCTGCGCGAGCATCTGCATCTCTCCGGCACCAAGAAGGGATGCGATCACGGGCAGTGCGGCGCGTGCACCGTGATTGTCGATGGCCGCCGCATCAATTCCTGCCTGACTCTCGCTGTGATGCACCAGAACAGCGAGGTCACAACGATCGAAGGGCTCGGCTCTCCCTCCGGCATGCACCCTATGCAAGCGGCCTTCGTGAAATACGACGGCTATCAGTGCGGCTACTGCACGCCCGGCCAGGTGTGCTCCGCCGTCGCTGTAATCGAAGAGATCAGGGCGGGCATTCCGAGCCATGTCACGGATGATCTCGCAACACCGCCGCGCCCGACCAGGCTCGAGATGCGCGAGCGCATGAGCGGCAACATCTGCCGCTGTGGCGCTTATTCGAATATCGCCGATGCCATGGCGGAAGTCGCGGGAGTCCCGGCATGAAACCCTTCAGGTACGAGCGCGCCTCGTCGCCCACCGCTGCGGCGGCGGCCGCAGCGGCCTCGAACGGGGCAAAGTTCATCGCCGGAGGGACCAATCTGCTCGATCTCATGAAGTTGCAGATCGAGGCGCCGGTTCATCTGATCGACATCAACGGCCTTGCGCTGGATCGGATCGAGGCGACGCCTGAAGGCGGGCTTCATATTGGCGCACTTGTGCGCAACACGGATCTTGCCGCCGATGAGCGCGTGAGGCGTGACTACCCTCTGTTATCGCGGGCACTGCTGGCAGGTGCGTCGGGCCAGCTGCGGAACAAGGCGACCACGGCTGGGAATCTGCTCCAGCGGACGCGTTGTCCGTATTTCTACGACACCAACATGCCGTGCAACAAACGAATGCCCGGCAGCGGCTGTTCGGCCCTCGAGGGTTTCAGCCGGTCGCTGGCCGTGATCGGCGGCAGCGAAGCCTGCATCGCGACCAACCCCAGCGATATGGCCGTTGCGATGCGCGTACTCGACGCGGCTATCGCGACAGTGAAGCCGGATGGAACGACCCGGGCGATTGCGATTGCGGATTTTCACCGGTTGCCAGGCGACACGCCGCATATGGAGACCATCCTCACTTCTGGCGAGCTCATCACCGGCGTGACGCTGCCGAAGCCGGTGGGCGGCACGCATATCTACCGCAAGGTCCGCGACCGCGCGTCCTACGCCTTCGCCCTGATCTCGGTCGGAGCGATTGTGCAGAAAGACGGCACGGGCCGTGTTGCGCTCGGCGGCGTTGCCCACAAACCGTGGCGCGTGGAAGCGGCGGAAGCCGAAATGCCACGCGGCGCGAAAGCTGTGGCCGCACGTCTCTTAGCGGACGCCAATCCGACGAAGGACAACGCGTTCAAGCTCAAGCTGGTTGAGCGGACACTCGGCTCGGTCATGACCGAAGCGAAAGGCTAGGACCATGAAGTTTGACAAACCCGCCGAAACCAATCCGATCGACCAGTTGAAGGTCATTGGGCATCCCACGGATCGCATCGATGGGCGCTTTAAGGTGACAGGCACTGCGCCCTATGCCTATGAGCGCCATGACGTCATTGCCGACCCGGCGCATGGATTCGTGATTGGCTCTGCGATCAGCAAAGGACGCATCGCCTCGATGGATGTAAGCGCCGCAAAGGCTGCGCCAGGCGTCCTCGCCATCGTCACGGCGGAGAACGCGGGCAAGCTCGGCAAAGGCGCGCATAATACCGTCAAGTTGCTCGCCGGCCCGGACATCGATCACTATCACCAGGCCGTCGCCGTGGTGGTCGCCGAAACGTTTGAACAGGCGCGCGACGCCGCGCAGAAAATCCGCATCGACTATGTGCTCACCAAGGGCCAGTTCGATCTTGCGGCGGCAAAGGACGACGCTGGCATAGCGGGAAAAGGCTATTGGGGTGAGCCGGCGACGTCAGTCGGCGATTTTCCCGGCGCGTTCGCAGCCGCGCCGGTAAAGCTCGACGCGACATACACCACGCCCGATCAGGGGCACGCGATGATGGAGCCGCATGCGTCTCTCGCGGCTTGGAGTGGAGACCAGCTCACGCTTTGGACCTCAAACCAGATGATCGCTTGGGGTGCGGCGGACGTTGCCAAGACATTGGACATGCCACCGCAAAACGTGCGGCTGATCTCGCCCTTTATCGGTGGCGGCTTCGGCGGTAAGCTCTTCGTACGGGCCGATGCTTTGCTTGCGGCGCTCGGCGCGCGTGCGGCGCGGCGTCCTGTCAAAGTGGCGCTCACCAGGCCATTGATGTTCAACAACACAACGCATCGTCCCGCGACGATCCAGCGCATCCGGATCGGTGCGACGCCGGACGGCAAGATCACGGCAATCGGTCACGAGAGCTGGTCCGGCGATCAGCCCGGCGGCGCACCGGAAACTGCTGTCAGCCAAACCCGCCTTATCTACGCGGGCGCCAACCGTATGACGTCCATGCGGCTGGCGACCTTGCATCTGCCGGAAGGCAATGCGATGCGCGCACCGGGCGAAGCGCCCGGATTGATGGCGCTCGAGATCGCCATGGATGAGATGGCGGAGAAGCTAGGGCTGGATCCCATTGACTTCCGGAAGCTGAACGACACGCAGGTCGATCCCGAAGCGCCAAGGCGTCGGTTCTCGCAAAGGCAGCTGATGGAGTGTTTCCGCATCGGGGCCGAGCGCTTCGGCTGGGGCAAGCGCATGGCCCCAGGCCGAGCAAAGGACGGGCGGTGGCTGCTGGGCATGGGTGTTGCCGCCGCTCTTCGCAACAATCTGGTGATGCCGTCCGGCGCGCGCGTGCGGCTCGACAAACGCGGTATCGTGACGGTGGAAACCGATATGACGGATATCGGCACCGGCAGCTATACGATCATCGCGCAAACTGCCGCCGAAGTAATGGGACTGCCGCTCGGGCAGATCGTCGTGCGCCTGGGCGATTCCTCGTTTCCGGTGTCCTGCGGCTCGGGGGGCCAATGGGGCGGAAACAGTTCGACAGCCGGAGTCTACGCAGCATGCATGAAGCTGCGCGACGCGGTGGCCGCTAAGCTTGGCCTCAACGCGCACGACGTCTCTTTCGCGGACGGCAAAGTCCGTTCGGGGGGACGCTCGGTCGCTCTGGCGGAAGCCGCCGCTGTAAGCGACCTCGTGGCCGAAGACAAGATGGAATACGGCGACCTCGCGAAGCGCTACCAGCAATCCACGTTCGGTGCGCATTTCGTCGAGGTCGCGGTCGATGCCGCGACGGCCGAGGTGCGCGTGCGCCGCATGCTTGCCGTCTGCGCCGCTGGTCGTATCCTCAATCCGAAGGCCGCTCGCAGCCAGGTGATCGGCGCCATGACGATGGGCGTGGGTGCCGCGCTGATGGAAGAGCTCGTCGTCGACAAACGGCGCGGCTTGTTCGTCAATCACGATCTGGCAAGCTACGAAGTGCCGGTCCATGCCGACATTCCGTACCAGGAAGTGATTTTCCTCGACGAGACCGACCCGCTATCGTCGCCCATGAAAGCAAAAGGCGTCGGCGAGCTGGGTATCTGCGGTGTAGGTGCTGCGGTCGCCAATGCCATTTACAACGCAACGGGCATTCGCGTCCGAGACTACCCAGTCACCCTGGACAAGCTCCTGCCGCTGATGCCGGAAGCAGCCTGACGACGGGAGAGATCGACACATGCCGAAGCTCCTGATCGCTTTCGTCCTGACACTGGGATTGATGAAAATTTCCATGGCACAAGAGCGCATCACAATTTCCTCCGAGTGGGGCAAAGTCACGGCGGAACTCGTCGACAACGAAGCGACGCGATCGCTGATCAAGATGTTGCCGCTCACAATCGACATGCGCGATCACCTCCGTCAGGAAAAGACAGGGGCGCTTCCCTCATCATTGCCGGAGATCGAGCGGCAACTCGATTTTTCGGCGGGTACGCTGGGTCTTTGGAGTTCCAACCGCTTCGTGATCTATTATCGCGGTGGGCAAGTGCCTCAACCGGGAATCATCGCACTCGGCAAGACGACGGGCGATGTTTCGATCTTCGACCGGCCCGGCCCTATCGTCGTTCGAGTGGAGCGCTTGAACTGAGGAGGCTCCTGGCAAACAAGAATGACCCGCCACCGACGACAGACGGCAACGCCGCGACGGTCGAGGTCGCCTTGGCCGTGGCCGAACGCAGAGGTTTTCGCCTGGCCGTGATCGGCTTGACCTGTGCTCTTGTTGCTCTGGGCACTTTCTACTTGAGGCCTTCCCATGGCCGAACAACGTTGCGACGCCCTGATCGGCGGCGGTGCGGCGGGGCCGCTGGTCACCGGTGTCATCCACGACGTGACCGGCAGCTACCGGCTCTCCTTCGTGCTGGCCATCGCGCTCTGCGCGGTGTCGGCGCTGGCGATCTGGTCGCCGCGCCGCGCAAGGTTCGCTTGGTGCCTGGCCGCGTGTAGCCGCTCGGGATGACAGCAGGCGTCCAAGCGCTGAACGCATGCCGTTCAATGACTGCTTCGTTAGTTCACGGAACGTGCATCGTCAGTTATCCGGGCGCTACGATAGGTAGCACCTGACAATCCAGTTCGCCTTCTGTAAACGTTCGCAGCTAGAACGAATAGAGCGAGGGGGAACATCATGCGGGGAGTATTGGGCCGGCGTCTTTTCGGCACCATGATGCTGGCGTCGGTGGCCGGGTGTTCGGCACCGGTCGAGATCACCGGAACCAACCGGGACTCGTCGTACCAGCAGAAGATCACGCGCGTCCTGGTGACGACCAACCTGCGCGCGCCCGACCTCAGTGCCAGGCAGAACGAAGGCTTCGTGAGGGCCGACGAGATAAGACAAAGCCTCGCCGCAGCCTGGGGGCCGCTCGGTATTTCCTTCGAGGTCGTCGATCTCAATGCCGGCCAGGGGGCAGCCGCGGCGGTCCAGTTCGCCCCTCAGCAGATTCTGGCTCTGACGCTCCAGGGCTATCAGCTCTACAAGTTCGTCGTCGATGCCTACACGGTCGATGCCAGCCTTACGGATGTTTCGACAAAGAAGCGGGTCTGGCGGGGCGCCGTGCAGTTCAAGGGCATTATGGAGAGCGGCCGCATGCGCCATAGCGGCCTCGGCGGCGCGATCTCGCACCAGAACGACGCAGATGATCTGGTGCGGACCCTGACGGCAAAGCTGAAAGCCGACGGGCTTCTATAGGCCGGGGGCAAGCCATGAAAAGACGCACTCTTTTTGCCGCCACGGTCGGCGCTTTGGTGACGGCAGGCTGTGTACCCGAGGGAAAGGTGCTGCAGGTCTCGGCGCCTCCCAACGCGCCTCCGGCAAGAAAGATCGAACGAGTCCTGGTCTGGCTGCCGCCGCAGGACGGCCTCGCGAGTGCAAAGCTCGGCGATGCGTTCGTCACGGCCTTTGCGCCCTACGGCGTCTCCGTACGGGTCGGACGCGCGAACGCACTCGAGCTCAATCGTGGCGACGACCAGGCGCGCCTGATGAACGAACTGCAGGCGACGCATCGCCTGGAAGTCGAGATCGCGTACTACCGGAGCGGAGGCAGCTCGTCAGGAGGACCGACGTTCGCCGTGGTTGTCTACGCCGGCACCAGCCGAACGCCTCTCATGACGTTGTCCTATCGGGCCGGCGGCCTGTCCGACAATTCGCTTGCCGCGGCGGTCGTGCAGAAGCTGCAGGAGCGCGGATATCTCTGACCCTCCTTCGCGCTGCGCGCTTCGGAGGGCTAGCCCTCCTACACGACAGTTCGAAGGGCTGGCCTCCCTACACGGCGGTTCGGAGGGCTAGCCCTCCGTAGCTTTAGCGAAGGAGGGTAGGCCCGGCAGGATTCGAACCTGCGACATAACCGTTATGAGCGGCTCGTTCTAACCACTGAACTACGGGCCCGTCCCCGAGGCCCGCTTCTAGCTCACTATTCCGCGGGCGGCACGAACATATAGCCGATGCCGCGCACCGTGCGAATAACGGTGGGCTTGTCGGGCGTCGGCTCGATCTTGCGCCGTATGCGGGTGATGCGGAGGTCGATCGCCCGGTCGAACGGGTCGCGACTCCTGTGGCTGGTCGTCTCCAGCAGCCAGTCGCGCGACAGCGGCCGGTTGGGATTCTCGGCGAAGGTCTTCAGGATGTCGAACTCGCCCGAGGTCAGGGCGACGTCCTTGCCGCCCTGGTCGAGCAGCTGGCGCTTGGGCAGGTCGAGCGTGTGCTGGCCCATGCGCACGCGCTCGAGCAGCGAGGGCGTCGACTTGTTGACCGAGCGGCGCAGCACGCTCTTGCAGCGTGCAAGAAGCTCGCGCGGCTCGTAGGGCTTGGCGACGTAGTCGTCGGCGCCGCTCTCGAGGCCCAGCACTTTGTCGACGGAATCGCCCGCGGCGGTCAGCATGATGATGCCGACCTTGGTGCTGCTTTCGCGCAGCCAGCGGGCCAGCGCAAAGCCATCCTCCTGGCCGGGAAGCTGCACGTCGAGTAGAACGAGGTCGGGCATGGCGCGCGAGATCTGGCGACGCATCTGCGCGCCGTTCTCGACGGCAATGACCTTGAGGTCGTGATTCATCAGATAGGTCTCGGCCGCCTTGCGCTGAAACGCATCGTCCTCGACCAATAGAATGGAGGGTTGCAGCATGACTTGATCCGAAATAAATGTTTCTCTAATCCAGACAAAATACCATGATTTTTCAGCGTGATATAGTGGTTTGTTGATATATTTGATACAGTTAATCGCCTAATTCGCCACAGGCGCACCACATGTCTTTCCCACCCTTAGATCCGCGACCCGGGATCTTCTCTATCCCTAGTTCCAGCGATCCGGACTCTCTTGGGGACGGACGTTGCCGCGAGGCAAAGTCAGTCAGCCGATCGGCGCATGGGCAAGGGAGACGAACCGGGCCGCCGCGCCTCGGCGCGGACGAAGGACGATGACCGTCATTGCGACTGAGCCGGTTGCCCAGGCCGAGCCAGCCGCGACGGCGAGGCAAGAGGCCTTCGTCCGCGCCGAACTCATTCGCCGCCTGTTCGACGGCTCGGCGCAGTCCCGTTACTTCTCCTTCGTCCTGTGGCCGGTGATCGCGGCCATCTACTGGCGCCACATCGAGCTCATCGAGCTTGCCGGCCCGTTCGTGGCGCACATCGTCGTCACCCTGGGCTTCGACGTGCTGCGCAAGAACTTCAGCCTCGCCAATCCCCCCGACGAGGAAGTCATCCGCTGGGGCTGGTGGTTCGCCACGCTGTCGCTGCTGGCCGGCGCCTGCTGGGGCGTCGCGGGCTACATGCTCGCCTCCAAGGACTACGAGCTGCAGCGCATGTTGCTCGGCTTGGTGCTGCTGGCGACCATCACCACGGCTGTGCCGATCCGCTCCGCCCATCCGCCGACCTTCTACACCTTTGCCGGCGCGACGACGGCGCCGTTGCTCTTCGTGCTGCTGACCTCGGTCGATCCGTTCTACCAGCTCGTCGGCATCGCCGGCGGCGCCTATGTCGGCCATCTCATGGCCTATGTGCGCGACGTCCATCGCTGGCAGTACGACAACATTGCGCTGGCCTACCAGAAAGAGGACCTCGCGCGCCGCCTGCAGGTCGCCTACGACGAGGCGCGTCACGCCCGCGACATCGCCATCGACGCCCAGCGCGACGCCGAGAGCGCCAATCAGGCCAAGTCGACCTTCCTTGCCACGGTCAGCCACGAGATCCGCACGCCGATGAACGGCGTCTTGGGCATGATCGACGTGCTGGAGCGCACCGAGCTGTCGCTCGAGCAGCGCGAGGCGTTGAGCACGGTGCGCTATTCGGCATCGGCCCTGCTGCGCATCATCGACGACATCCTGGACTTCTCCAAGATCGAGGCCGGACGCCTCGATCTCGAGCAGATCGAGCTGTCGACCATCGAGCTGATCGAGGGCGCGGCCGAGACCTTGGCGCCGCAGGCGGTGGCCAAGGGGCTGAGCCTCTCAGCCTACGTCGCCGCCGACGTGCCCGATCGCGTGGTCGGCGATCCGCTGCGCCTGCAGCAGATCCTGTTCAACCTGCTGGGCAATGCCATCAAGTTCACCGAGACGGGCTCGGTGCGGCTGTCGCTCGAGAACGCGGGCGAGGGCATGCTGCGCATAAAAGTTGCCGACACGGGTATCGGCCTGACCGAGGAGCAGCGCAGCCGCCTGTTCCAGCCGTTCGTCCAGGCCGACAGCGCGACCACGCGCCGCTTCGGCGGCACCGGACTTGGCCTGTCGATCGTGCGTCGCCTCGCCGAGGCCATGCAGGGCGGCGTCGAGGTTTTAAGCACGCCGGGCGACGGGTCGACCTTCATCGTCACGGTGCGGCTCGGCGCGGCGGCGCCGGCGGCCCGCACCGATTCGACCTTGCGCGGCCTGTCGCTGGCCGTCGCCTTGCCCGATGCCGACGAGGCCTGCGCGGTCGCCCGTTACCTCGCGGATGCCGGCGCCGAAGTCGGGATCTATCCGGACAGCACGTTCGTCGGCATCCGGGTCGCCGGACATGACGCGGAGATCTACCTGCCGCGGCCCTATCGCCGCGATTCGCTGGTTCGCGCCGTCGCCCGGGCGACGGGTCGCGCCGCCGACGCCGTGGTCAGCACGCCGCCGCGCGGAGCGCCGCTCAACGGCCGCGTCCTGGTGGTCGACGACAATTCGGTCAACCGCAAGATCCTGGCACGGCAGCTCGAGCTCGCCGGCGCCACGACCGATGCCGCGTCGGGCGGCGAGGAGGCGCTCGAACTGTGGCGCTCGGGCCGTTACGACCTCGTGCTGGCCGACCTGCAGATGCCGACCATGGACGGCTTCGAGCTCGCCCGCCGCATCCGCGCCAGCGAGGCGGCCGAGCAGCGACCGCGCACGCCGATCCTGGCCGTCACCGCCAGCACGCTCGAGGACCAGGAACAAAGGAGCCGGGCGGTCGGCATGGACGGCTTCATCATCAAGCCGATCGGCATCGAGCAGTTGCGAGCCACCCTCGATGTCTGGCTGAAAGGCGCCAAATGAGCCAGGCATACGACCGCGACAAGCTCGTGGAACTGTTCGGCGACGACCCGCGGACCCTGGCCGAGGTCGAGCGCGAGTTCCTGGACACCGCCCGCGACGTCGCGCGCGAGATCAAGGACACCGACGATTTCACTGCGATCGCCCGCGCCGCCCACCGCCTGAAGGGCGCCTCGGGCATGATCGGGGCGCTGGCGCTGCGCCGGATCGCCGAGGCCATCGAGCGCGCCGCCAAGGCCGGGGACCTGCCGACCGTGCGCCGCCTGCGCGAGCTGTTCGACCCCGAGGTCCGCCGCGTCGCCGAGCAGGCCGGGCTTGCGGTAGAGTAACGCTGTCACCCCGAGCGTAGCGAGGGGCCCTTAGGCAACAGGAAAGGTCCCTCGCTACGCTCGGGATGACAGCGAGGGGGAAATCCAATGATCGAGATCCACCACCTCAGCAACTCGCGCTCGCAGCGCATCCTGTGGCTGCTCGAGGAGCTCGGCCAGCCCTACAAGATCGTGCCCTACCAGCGCGGCGCCACCACGCGCCTGGCGCCGCCCGAGCTGAAGCGGGTGCACCCGTTGGGCAAGTCGCCGGTCATCGTCGACGACGGCCGCGTGGTGGCCGAGACCGGCGCGATCATCGAGTACCTCGTGCGCAAATACGACGACGGCAAGCTCGCACCGCCGGTCGATCCCGACTCGGCCGACTATCGCGCCTGGCTGCACTGGATGCATTTCGTCGAGGGCTCGGCGATGCTGCCGCTGATGCTGAAGCTCTATGTCGGCCGGCTGGGCGACGCCGGCAAGCCCTTGTGGCCACGCATCGACGGTGAGCTGAAGAACCACTTCGACTACATGGAAGCGGCTCTGGGCGGGAACGACTATTTCGTCGCCAACCGCTTCTCGGCAGCCGACATCCATCTGTCGTTCATCCTCGACGCCGGCGCCGCGCGCGGGCCGCTCACGGCCTACCCACGGCTGACGGCCTTGCACGAACGGCTGAAGGCGCGGCCGGCCTACAAGCGGGCGATCGAAAAGGGCGGACCGTACGAGCTTGGCCGCTGAACTATTTCCTCCCCATCGCGGAATCCGCGATGGGGACGTATCGCCGTCTCACGGCGACGGAGGGGTCGGGAGCAGCGCTCGATGGCCCTTGACCCCTCCGTCAGCGTAAGACGCTGACACCTCCCCAGCTTCGCTGGGGAGGAATGAGTCCGATGCTGGCACTGCTGGCATTTGCGAATTTTGGCGCCTTATGGCGCGCAAAAATTATCGAACACCGACGAGCCCATTGCGCTCACCGGCAGCGCGTGATATAACCTGGGTTATCGATCGCGTGGCCGCAGTTTTATGGTCGCCGAATAGGACAGGAGCTTGCGGCCATCCTGCTCGAGCAGGCCGCGCAGGAAGGCGAGCGACTTGCCGTGGCGCGGCACCTCGACCCGGGTGGTGATGGGCGTCGTGGCGGTGCCGGCCGATAAAAACTCGGCGGCGAAGGCCACGGTCGAGGGCGCCATGCCGGTGGTGAGGCCGGCGGCGCGCGTCACCGCCGAATCGGCGAAGCTCATCATGTAGCCGCCGTGCAGCACGCCGCCCGAGTTGCACATGTGCGGCAGGGTGGGCTGCACCAGCGAGGCGCCGTCCGCTTCCTTGCGGGCATAGGAGGGGCCGATATGTCGGGAGTAGACGCTGGCGTTGGACAAGAGCTCGAAGCCGGCCGGAACGCTCTGGGTGACGATGGGCGCGACGGCTGCCGCCGCGTCCTTGCGCTCCATCGCCTTGCCGCGCGGGATGTGGCGACAGACGCCCGACCACAGCGCGATGGTGCGGCCGTGCTGGGTGATGCTGCCGCGTGCGAAGGCGAGCCGCCCCGTGACCTGCAGCGGCTCGCCGCTCGCCTCGAGCGGCAGGCCGACGCGGCCGGCGTCGAGGAATTCCACGGCGATGCTCACGGTCACGGCAAAAGCCGTGTTCGTGCCGCCGTCGGCGGCGCGGCCGGCGACCAGGCAGAGCGCGTAGTCGGCGAAGGTGAGCGTGGCGCCGCCATGCACGCCGCCGACATAGTTGCCGTGCCGCTCGTGCGTCGGCAGCACGCAATGCACGCTGCCGGCCTGCCGCGCGTCGCCCCGGATGCGGTAGTAGAACGGCCCGACATGATCCTCGAAAGGATCGGGCGGCACGAAGACAGAGTAGCTGCCGAGGTCGATGGAATCGGGCATGCGCAATAGGCTCTTGGGGTGGCTCTTGTGAAGCTTTGCTGCGGCGCTCTAATAGATGAAATTCCCCCACCGACAAAGAGCCACGGAGCGAAACGTCATGGCGTCAGGCGTCCATAAGGTCGACATCTCCTGGGACCGCCGGTCCGCCGGCACCGTGGCCAACGTCGTATTCGACAACGCGCGCCGGCTGAATGTGCTCAATCCGCCGGCATTGCTCGATCTCACGGAGGCGTTCCTGGGCCTCGCCCGTGAGGACGATCTCCGCGCCGTGGTCCTGTCCGGCGCGGGCGGCCGCGCCTTCATCGGCGGCGCCGACATCAACTACATGGTGACCATGAAGGCGCCCGAGGTCGGCCGCGCCTTCATCACCCAGGTCCACAAGCTCTGCCAGGCCATCCGCGACTGTCCCGTGCCGGTGATCTGCCGCATGGAAGGCTACACGCTCGGCGCTGGCCTCGAGGTGGCGGCGGCCTGCGACATGCGCATCGCCGCCGACAACGCCTTCTTCGGCATGCCCGAGGTCAAGGTCGGCGTGCCCTCGGTGGTCGAGGCGGCGCTGCTGCCGCGCCTGATCGGCTGGGGCCGCACGTCGTGGCTGCTGCTGACGGCGGAGAACATCGACGCCGCCACGGCCGACCGCTGGGGCATGGTCGAGCAGGTCGTGCCGTTGGCCAAGCTCGACGCGGCGATCGAGCGTTGCGTCGCCTCGATCGTCGAAGCCACGCCCAAGGCGGTGCGGGCGCAGAAGCGGCTGATGCGGCGCTGGGAGCGCCTGCCGCTCGACGAGGCGGTGCAGGCCGGCATCGACGCCTTCGCCCAGTCGGTCGCCGAAGGCGAGCACATCGAGCGCATGGGCGCGTTCGTCAATCGCAAGAGGAAGTAGCCATGGCCAGCAAGACCGTCCGCATCGGCTGCCATTCCGGCTTCTGGGGCGATACCGAGACGGCGGCGGTCCAGCTCGTGCGTCACGGCAACGTCGACTACCTGGTGAGCGACTATCTCGCCGAAGTCACCATGTCGATCATGGCGGCGCAGAAGATGCGCAATCCGCAGGCAGGCTACGCCACGGATTTCGTGCAGGTGGTGATGGCGCCGCTGGCGCGCGAGATCGCCGAGAAAAAGATCAAGGTTGTAACCAATGCCGGCGGCGTGAACCCGCAGGCCTGTCGCGATGCCGTGCTGAAGGCCTGCGAGGCGGCCGGCGTGACGCTCAAGGTGGCGGTCGTGCTGGGCGACGATCTGCTGCCGCGGGCCGGCGAACTGCGCGGGCTCGACATCCGCGAGATGGATACGGGCGCCGAGCTGCCGGGCAAGATCGTCAGCATGAACGCCTATCTCGGCGGCTTCCCGATCGCCCGCGCGCTGGCCGAGGGCGCCGACGTGGTGATCACCGGCCGTTGCGTCGATTCCGCGGTGACCTTGGGTGCGCTGATCCATGCCTTCGGCTGGACCATGGACGATCACGACAGGCTCGCGGCGGGCACGCTCTGCGGCCACATCATCGAATGCGGCGCGCAGTGCAACGGCGGAAACTTCACCGACTGGCGGCTGGTGCCCGACTACGACGAGATGGGCTTTCCGGTGGCCGAGGTCGAAGCCGATGGCTCGTTTGTGCTGGGCAAGCCCGACGGCACCGGTGGGCTGATCACCACCGCCACGGTGGCCGAGCAGATGCTCTACGAGATCGGCGATCCGCGCGCCTACATGGTGCCCGACGTGGTCTGCGACTTCACCCAGGCGACCTACGAGCAGGTCGGCAAGGACCGCGTGCGCGTGACGGGCGCCACGGGGCGGCCGCCGACCGACACCTACAAGGTCTCGACCACCTGGCCCGACGGCTACAAGCTCAGCACCATCTTCATGCTGGGCGGGCGCGAGGCGGTCGCCAAAGGCCAGCACAGTGCCGAAGCGATCATCAAGAAGACGCGCCGCATGTTCCGCGAGAAGAACATGGGCGACTATCGCGACCTCAGCATAGAAATCATCGGCGGCGAGGCGACCTACGGCCCGCATTCGCGCATGCAGGACGCGCGCGAAGTGGTGGTCAAGATCGCCGCCAAGCACGACCAGAAGGAGGCGTTGGGCCTGCTCGGCCGCGAGATTGCGCCCATGGCGACCGGCGGCGTGGTCGGCATGACCGGCAGCTTCGGGGCGGGCCGCGTCTCGCCTTCGCCCGTGATCCGCATGTTCTCCTGCCTGGTGCCGAAGACCCTGGTGCCGGTGACCATCGAGATGGACGGTCGTCGCATCGCGCTGGAGCGCGCGGCCAAGAGCGGCGGCTTCAGCGCGGCCGACCTGCCGGTCGAGGGGCCGGCGGCACCGCCGCTGCCGACCATCGGCCCGAACGCGGCGACTGCGACCGTGCCGCTGGTGGCGTTGGCCTACGGTCGCTCGGGCGACAAGGGCGACAACGCCAATATCGGCATCTTCGCGCGCCAGCCGGAGTACGAGCCGATCCTCGACGCCGAGGTGACGGAGGAGGCGGTGGCGAAATACTTCGCCCATCGCATCCAGGGCAACGTGACGCGCTGGCGGCTGCCCGGCATCAAGGGCTTCAACTTCCTGCTGCGCCAGGCGCTGGGCGGCGGCGGCATGGCCTCGCTCAAGGCCGACCCGCTCGCCAAGGCCTTCGCCCAGATGCTTTTAGATATGCCGGTAAGAGTGCCGGTAGCATTGGCCCAAAAACTGGCGGCTTGATGTATCCTGCGGCCATGACCGCCCCCTCAAAGAACGACGGTCGCGCCGAGCGGCAGGCTGCCGCCTTGCGCGAGAACCTCAAGCGGCGTAAGGCGCAGGCACGCGCCCAGAACCGTGTCCGGCAGGACGGCGCCAAGACCGAAGCTCAGCCCGCCAAAAGCCCCTCGAAATGACCATCCTCTCCGATCGCTGGATCCGCCGCATGTCGCAGGAAAAGGGCATGATCGAGCCCTTCGTCGACGCCCAGAAGCGCGACGGCGTGATCTCCTATGGCCTGTCGTCCTACGGCTACGATGCGCGCGTGGGCAGCAACTTCAAGATCTTCACCAACGTCGATTCGGCGGTGGTCGACCCCAAGAACTTCGTTGCCAACAGCTTCGTCGACCGCACTGCCGACGTCTGCATCATCCCGCCCAACTCGTTCGCGCTCGCCAGCACGGTGGAATATTTCCGCATCCCGCGCGACGTGCTGGTGATCTGCGTGGGCAAGTCGACCTATGCGCGCTGCGGCATCATCGTGAACGTGACGCCGCTGGAGCCCGAATGGGAAGGCCACGTCACCCTGGAGTTCTCCAACACCACGCCCTTGCCGGCGCGCATCTATGCCAACGAAGGCGCGGCGCAGTTCCTGTTCCTGCAGGGCAACGAGCCCTGCGAGGTCTCCTACCGCGACAAGGCCGGCAAGTATCAGGGCCAGCGCGGCGTCACCCTGCCCAAGATCTGACGGGAAGAGGGACGATGGACCGACTCCGCATCAAGGGTGGCCGCCAGCTCAAGGGCGAGATCCGCATCTCCGGCTCCAAGAACGCCTCGCTGCCGCTGATGGTCGCGGCGCTCCTGACCGACCGCAAGCTCACGCTGCACAACGTGCCCCGGCTCGCCGACATCACCACCATGATCCAGCTCCTGAAGCAGCATGGCGTGGAGGTGAGCGCGGCCCCCGGCGAGAACGGCCACGATCGCGGCACGACGCTCACCCTCCAAGCCGGCAAGATCGCCTCGACCACGGCGCCTTACGACATTGTGCGCAAGATGCGCGCCTCCGTGCTGGTGCTGGGGCCGCTGCTGGCGCGCGAAGGCCAGGCGCGCGTGTCGCTGCCCGGCGGCTGCGCCATTGGCGCGCGGCCGGTCGACCTGCACATCGCCGGGCTGAAGGCGATGGGCGCGCAGATCGACATCGACGGCGGCTATCTGGTGGCCAAGGCGCCCAAGGGCCTGATGGGCGCGCGGTTCACCTTCCCCAAGGTGTCGGTCGGCGCCACCGAGAACCTGATGATGGCGGCCTCGCTCGCCAAGGGCACGACGGTGCTCGACAACGCCGCGCGCGAGCCCGAGATCACCGACCTCGCCGAGTGCCTGCAGAGCATGGGCGTGCCGGTGCGCGGCATCGGCACCGAGACGCTCACTATCGAGGGCGTGCGCTCGCTCAAGGAAGCGTCGCATCGCGTGATCCCCGACCGCATCGAGACCGGCACCTATGCCATGGCGGTCGCCATGACCGCGGGCGACGTCGAGCTTCTGGGCGGCCGGCTCGACCTGATCGAATCGGCGGTGCAGACCTTGCGCGCGGCCGGTGTCGCCCTCGAGAAGACCGAGAAGGGCCTGCGCGTGCATCGCACCAACGGCGCGCTGACCGGCGTCGACGTCATGACCGAGCCCTATCCCGGCTTCCCGACCGACCTGCAGGCGCAGATGATGGCGCTGATGACGCGCGCCGAGGGCGCCTCGATGATCACCGAGACGGTATTCGAGAGCCGCTTCATGCACGTGCCCGAGCTCTCGCGCATGGGCGCCAACGTCACCATCCATCATGAGTCGGCCCTGGTGCGCGGCGTGCCGAAGCTGCGCGGTGCGGAGGTCATGGCGACCGACCTGCGCGCCTCCGTGTCGCTCGCCATCGCGGCACTTGCGGCCGAAGGCGACAGCGTGGTGAACCGGCTCTATCACCTCGACCGCGGCTACGAGCGGCTCGAGGAGAAGCTTGCCGCCTGCGGCGCCGACATCGAACGGCTGAAATGAGCGGGCTGAAGCTCTCGGCGCTGGACGCGGAGGATCTCGACGTCATATCGGCGGCGGTCCAGGACGCGCTGGTGGCGGTGCGCGACTGCGCCTATTTCAAGGACGAGAAACGCTTCGTTCTGCTTTTGAACCGCTTCCGCTGGGAGGCCGACCCGACGGTCGAGGCCGCCCATTCGCGCACCCATTCCGCCCTTGTTTTCAACGAGGTGACGGCGGTCCGCCATCACGACATCCCGCTCGGCCAGCCCGACCGCATGCTCGAGCTGCTGGCGGTGGCCCAGGAAAACGACCGTTCAGTCACGCTGCGGTTCGCCGCAGGCCGGGCCATACGGCTGGAAATCGGCCGGCTTGCGTGCCATTTGGGGGATGTCGGGGAGCCTTGGGCGACCCCGTGGAAGCCCGCCCATCCGGCCGAATGACCGCTGAAGGGCGGGCATTCGTTACTGGAGCAACTGTCTTGTCGAGCGAGCCCAACGAAAAGCTCATCCTGGCGCTGCCCAAGGGCCGCATCCTGAAGGAAGCGGCGCCGCTGTTCGCGCGCGCCGGCATCGAGCCCGAGGCCGCCTTCGCCGATCCCGAGGCGCGCCAGCTGCGCTTCACCACCAACCATCCCGACCTCGACATCATCCGCGTGCGCTCCTTCGACGTCGCGACGTTCGTGGCCTTCGGCGCGGCCCATCTCGGCATCGCCGGCGCCGACGTGCTGATGGAGTTCGACTATCCCGAGATCTACGCGCCGATCGACCTCAATATCGGCCACTGCCGGCTGGCCGTCGCCGAGCCCGTCGAGATGGCGGGCAGCGACGACCCGCGGCGCTGGAGCCACGTGCGCATCGCCACCAAGTATCCCGAGGTGACGCGCCGCCACTTCGCCGCGCGCGGCGTGCAGGCCGAGTGCGTGAAGCTCTCGGGCGCGATGGAGCTGGCGCCCTCGCTCGGCCTCAGCCATCGCATCGTCGATCTCGTCGATTCGGGCCGCACGCTGAAGGAAAACGGCCTGGTCGAGATCGAGCACATCGCCGACGTCACCTCGCGCTTCATCGTCAATCGCGCCGCGCTCAAGACGCAGCCGGAGCGGATCGGCCAATGGGTCGACCGCTTCCGCGAGATCTCCCGTGCGGCCTGAGAGGCTCGACGCCGCGGCGCCGGGTTTCGAAAAGGACTTTTCGACTTTCCTGGGGCGCAACCGCGACACCGATGAGAACGTCGACCGCATCGTGGCCGACATCGTGGCCGACGTGCGTGCGCGCGGCGATGAGGCCGTCGTCGACTACACACGGAAGTTCGACTGGCCGGGCGCCGAGCTCGCGAACCTGCGCATCACCGATGCCGAGCGCCGCGCCGCGGCGGCGAATGTGCCGCCGGCGCAGCGCGATGCGCTGCTCTTCGCCGCCCGGCGCATCGAAGCGTTCCATCGCGCGCTGTTGCCCAAGGACGTCGAGTTCACCGACGCCACCGGCACGCGATTGGGCGCGCGCTATCGTCCCCTCGAATCGGTCGGCGTCTACGTGCCCGGCGGCACGGCGGCCTATCCGTCCTCGGTGCTGATGAACATCGTGCCGGCCAAAGTGGCGGGCGTGGCCCGCATCGTCATGGTCGTGCCGACGCCGGGCGGCGTGCTCAATCCACTGGTCATGCTGGCGGCCGAGATCGCCGGCGCCGACGAGGTCTGGCGCATCGGCGGCGCCCAGGCCGTGGCGGCGCTTGCTTACGGCACGCAATCGATCGCGCCGGTCGACAAGATCACCGGCCCCGGCAACGCCTATGTCGCGGCCGCCAAGCGCCGCGTGTTCGGCCAGGTCGGCATCGACCTCATAGCTGGCCCCTCCGAGATCCTGGTCGTCGCCGACGGCCAGAACGATCCTGCCTGGATCGCCGCCGACCTTCTGTCGCAGGCC
>Ga0081539_10002388_pt1 | contig 26753 bp, 19 predicted proteins | sample TabmetS4T2R2_FD_71023 | JGI IMG/M metagenome (GOLD analysis project Ga0081539, IMG submission 71023) | Tabebuia heterophylla rhizosphere microbial communities from the University of Puerto Rico - S4T2R2 | ecosystem: Host-associated > Plants > Roots > Rhizosphere ...
CTCGGCGGCGCCGGCAGCGCGGCATGGCCGCCGTCGTTGTTCCGCTGCCGCGCGGTCCAGTTCGCCACGATGCCGGCGCCGGTGAGGAGCACGACCGCGAGGATGCCGGCCAGCACCGGCCACAGCCCGAGCCGGCGCACCGGCCACAGCCCGCGCCGGCGCGGCCGGTCGGATGGCGGAACGGACACCGGCTCCGACGCGGGCCGCTCCCGCTGCGCCGGAGGTGTGCGGAGCGACGGCGCGGCGCGCCGCCGTCCCGGCGCGGCACCGACCTCGTCCAGCGCTAGCCGGCCGGCCACCGGGGGCGCCACGTCCGGCACCCTCGTGGCGATCGCGGACGCTCCACGCGGACCTGACTCGTCGCCCGGCCGGCGCGGCGCCGGGACCACGGCATGCCGGGCGGTCACCGTCCCACGCGCCGTCCCCGGACCGGCGATCGCCCGCAACTGCTCCTCCACCTGCGGAGCGGTCAGCCGATCAGCGGGTTCGTAGCGCAGCAATCCTGTCAGCACCGGAGCGAGCGGCCCGGCGAACATGGGCGGGTCCGGCGGTTCAGTGGCCAGCGCCATGAGCGTGGCCATCGCGCTCTCCCGGGCGTACGGCGACCTGCCCTCGACGGCCGCGTACAGCGTCGCGCCCAGCGACCAGAGGTCGGACTCCACTGTGGAGGCGCCGTCCCGGGCGCGTTCCGGCGACACGTACTGTGGCGAGCCCACGACGAGGCCGGGACCGGTGACCGAGCCGTCGTCGACGAACGTGGCGAGCCCGAAATCGGTCAACACCACCCGTCCGTCCATCCCGATGAGCACGTTGTGCGGCTTCACGTCGCGGTGCAGCACCCCGGCGCGGTGAGCGGCGTTGAGCGCGTCCAGCACGGCGAGGCCGATCCGGGCCGCCGCGGCCGGCGAGTACGGCCCGTCCTCCTTGATGACCTGGTGCAGGGACCGGGACGGGATGTACTCCATCACGATCCACGGGAGGTCCTCGGCATGCACGACGTCGTAGATGCGGACCACGTGCGGATGGTTCAGGCGCGCGGCGCTACGGGCCTCACGGAGCGTACGGTCGCGCAACCGCGCCCGTTCCGTGTCGGTCATCCACTCCGGCGGGACGAACTCCTTGACGGCGACGTCGCGGTCCAGCATCTCGTCGCGGGCCATCCATACCCGGCCCATGCCTCCAGAGCCGACCGGCTCGTGCAGACGATACCGGCCGGCGACAAGGAACCGCCTGACCGCCATCAGCCCCCACCCATCGCCTTGCCACCAGGATAGTCAACTGCGGCATTCCGGCGATATGACGATCACCCGGCCACCGCGTAGACCACGAGGTTGTCTTTGTACGACCGGAGGTGATGGTCGAAGACCCCGCCGCAGGTGATCAGGCGCAGTTGGCGATCCGGAGTGGGGCCATACACGTCGTCGGTGGGGAAAGTCGTCTTGGGGTACCACGCGGTCGACACCACCGTGAACCGGACGGTTTCGCCGCCGCGTACCACCTCGATCCGGTCGCCGGTCTGCAGTTCGCGCAGCCGGTAGAAGATGGCCGGACCGCGCTTGGAATCGACGTGACCGGCGATCACCGCAGGCCCCTGATCGCCCGGTACGGTGCCGTCGGCATACCAGCCGGCCCGAGTGAAGCTCCGCGGCGGCGTCAGCGCGCCGTCCTTACCCAGATGCAGCGATTCCAGCGTGGTGTCGATCCCGATCGCCGTCACCCGTATCCGTGTCGGCGGGCCCTGCGGTTGCTGGACGGCGGCACCGAACGGTTCGATGTCCGCGGATGCCTGCGGATTCCAGGAGGGTCCGGCCTGTGGCGCGGGCGCCGCGCCGATGGCGCTCCAGCGACCCATGTCGGAGCCGGATCGCGGCTGTGTCACGGCCAGATAGCCGGTGGCCGCGACGAACGCGGCCGCCGCCGCCACGGACACCGGAAGGATGGCACGCCGCACCCTGGACCGCTTTTGACGTACGCGGATCGGGGTCGCCCCCGTCGCGGGGACCTCCCCGGCGGTCGCGGCGGGCTGGTCGTTCAGCCACGGCGACTCCTCGTCCGGACCGATCGTGCCGATCGGAAGCGGCTCGGCCTCCGCCGGACTACGCACATCGTCGACGTCCGGGCTCGCCATCGCTTCCGGCGCGACCGCCCGTCGCGCCACGATGACCGGCGGGACGCTAGCCCGTACCCATTGCGCCGGCGCGGTGTCGACGACGCTGGCCACCCCGCGGGCGGGTCCGGTGGCGGGTTCCCGCCACGGGTCCAGGAGGGCGGGGGCCCACGGCACCGGAGCCGTAACGCGGGCACGGCCGGGCGCGGGCGCCGCAGTGCGTACCACTTGGCTGTCGACGTGTGCGATCGCCCGTATCCGGGGCGCCGGCGGCGGCATGACGCGGGCGATGCCCCGTGCCGCCGGCGCCGGAGCGACGTCGGACTCGGCGGTCACGCGTTCCGCGGACGTCGCCGCAAGGCGACGACGCCTACTCCGGTGAGTACGGCCACGATCGCGGCGAACGCCAGTGCCGTGGGCACGCGTGAGCCGGGCTGGGTGCCGCCGGCTCCGGTGGCCACGCCGCCGAGCGGCATCGCGCCCTCGCGCTGCGCGTCGATGCGCAGCTGGGTTTTCAGACCGCCGCCCTTGGCGTCGAGCACGAGCAGCGAATAGACGTTGCCCGCGCCCAGCGTGCACGGCAGGGCGCTGCTTCGGCCGCCGCCGGTGGGTTGCACCAGGACGGTCCACGCGCCGGGCTTGACCTGGCGATAGCTCGTGGTCGTGGCGAACTGCACGCCGTCGGCGATCGCCGGCCCGTCGTTGACACCCACGTTGAGCACCGGCGCGCGCACGGACGCCTGGATGATCCGCACCTTGGACTGGTTGGCCGCCGGCAGCTTGAGGTCGTCACGGATGAGCCGCAGGCCGAGATCGGCGTAGCGGCCGACCCCTGCGACCGTGTACGCCTGTCCGGTCTCGACGTTGACATCGAGCGTCAGCACTGGGTCGCTGCTCGGGGCGGCGCCGGCCGGACGCATGGCCACCGAATAGGTGCCCACCGGCAGCCGGAGGTACGGAGACATCACGCCGTAGCCGACACCCGGGAATCGCTGCTGCTTCCCGCCGGATTTGGGCTTCAGGTAGACGTCGACCGCTGGGGTGTCCGGTGAGAGGTGGGCGAGCCGGACGTATCCGTCGCCGTCCGCGGCATGCGCCGGTCCGGCGAACAGAGCGGTCGCCGCGAACGCGACCATGGCCGCTGCGGCGCTGGCGAGGCGCCGGAAATTGACGACACGAGTGAACATACGGAGCCTCCCGTCGGTGGGGACTCAAGTCGCTAGCGATCAATGTCCCGCAAGTGCCCGGAGCGCAACATGGTCCATCCGGTCAGGCGAATGCGCTGGTCGACCGTCCGTCCCGCGGTGCAAGGTGCCGGTAGATCTCGGTCGTTCCGGTAGATCGGCGTCGGTTCCCCAGGGTTTCTTCGGTTCTCCCCGCGTCCGGAGGACCAGGCGCCGGACGCGGAACTGTCGTACCCCCGAGAGAGGATGGGGAACGTGCAGGAGGTGTTGGAACAGTTCGGTCCGGCCACCCGCGAGTGGTTCCGGGCGGCGTTCGCTGCGCCCACGGCCGCCCAGTCCGGTGCGTGGCGGGCGATCGGAGACGGCCGCAACGCCCTCGTCGTCGCGCCGACCGGATCCGGCAAGACGCTCGCGGCGTTCCTCTGGTCGCTCGACCGGTTGGGCCGCGAGCCGGCACCGGGCGACGCCCGCCGGCGCTGCCGGGTGCTCTATGTGAGCCCGCTCAAGGCGCTCGCCGTCGACGTGGAGCGCAACCTGCGCGCGCCGCTCACCGGGATCCGACAAGCGGCGGGCCGGTTGCGCCTGCCGCCCCCGGACATCACGGTCGGGATGCGGACCGGTGACACGCCGGCCGACGAGCGGCGCAGCTTCACCCGTACACCGCCGGACATTCTCATCACCACGCCGGAGTCGCTCTTCCTGATCCTCACCTCGGCCGCGCGGGAGTCGTTGCGCGGGGTGGAGACCGTGATCGTCGACGAGGTGCATGCCGTGGCGGCCACCAAGCGCGGCGCGCACCTCGCGCTGTCGCTGGAGCGGCTCGACGCGCTGCTCAGCCGGCCGGCCCAGCGCGTCGGGCTGTCCGCCACGGTGCGCCCGATCGACGAGACCGCCCGATTCCTGGGCGGCGGTCACGACGTCGCGGTCGTCCAGCCGCCGACCGCCAAGACCATCGAGGTCGAGGTAGCGGTGCCGGTGGAGGACATGACCCGGCTCGATGAGGTGCCGGAGCCGGACGCCGACGATCCGGGCGGTCCGGGCGGCCGCAGGCACACCCCGTCGATCTGGCCGGCGGTGGAGGAGCGGGTGCTCGACCTCATCGAGGCGCACAGCTCGACCATCGTGTTCACCAACTCCCGGCGCGGCGCCGAGCGGCTCTGCGCGCGGATCAACGAGTTGGCGTACGAACGCTCCCATCCCGACGAGGCGGTCCCGGCCGATCTGCCCGGCGCGCCCAACCCGCGGATGCCCGCCGAGCTCATGGCGCAGGCCGGTGCGGCGGGCGGCGCACCGCCCGTGGTCGCCCGCGCCCATCACGGCAGCGTCTCGCGCGAGGAGCGGAAGCACATCGAAGAGGCGCTGAAATCGGGCCGGCTCCCGGCCGTCGTGGCCACCTCCAGCTTGGAGCTGGGCATCGACATGGGCGCCGTGGATCTGGTGGTCCAGATCGAGGCACCGCCCTCGGTCGCCGCCGGCCTGCAGCGTATCGGCCGCGCCGGGCACCAGGTCGGAGCAGTGTCGCGGGGTGTGGTGTTCCCGAAACACCGCGGCGATCTGCTCTCCTGCGCCGTGGTGGCCGAGCGGATGGGCGAGGGGGCGATCGAGGAGCTGCGCTATCCACGCAACCCGCTGGACGTGCTGGCGCAGCAGATCGTGGCCATGGTGGCGCTCGACGCCTGGCAGCTGGACGACCTGGCAGCGGTGGTCCGGCGGGCCGCGCCGTTCGCCGAGCTACCCGACTCGGCGTTGCACGCCGTGCTCGACATGCTGTCCGGCCGCTATCCGTCGACCGCGTTCGCCGAGCTGCGGCCGCGGCTGGTGTGGGACCGCACGACGGACACGCTGATCGGCCGGCCGGGAGCCCAGCGCCTTGCGGTCACCAGTGGCGGGACCATCCCGGACCGGGGCATGTTCGGCGTCTTCCTGGCCGGCTCGGAGCGATCCTCCCGAGTCGGCGAGCTGGACGAGGAAATGGTGTACGAGTCGCGGGTCGGCGACGTGTTCCTGCTCGGGTCCACGTCGTGGCGGATCGAGGACATCACACCCGACCGCGTGCTGGTCTCCCCCGCGCCGGGCGCTCCGGCCCGGATGCCGTTCTGGAAAGGGGATACGCTGGGCCGCCCGGTCGAGCTGGGCCGCGCGATCGGGGCGCGGCTGCGCGCGCTCACCCGTGCCGACGACGAGGCGGCCACGGCCTCCTTGCGGGCCACCGGACTCGACGAGTGGGCCGCCGGCAACCTGCTGGCGTACCTGCGCGAGCAGCGTGAGGCGACCCGGAGTCTGCCGGACGACCGGACCGTGGTGGTGGAACGGTTCCGCGACGAGATCGGCGACTGGCGGATGACCGTCCACTGTGTGCTGGGCGCCCGGGTCAACGCGCCGTGGGCGCTCGCGATCGGCCGCCGGCTGGCCGAGCGGTACGGCGTCGACGGGCAGGTGATGCCGTCCGACGACGGGATCGTGGTGCGGCTGCCGGACACCGCCGAGGAACCGCCCGGCGTCGACCTGGTGGCGTTCGACCCGGAGGCGATCGCGCAGCTGGTGGAGGACTCGGTGGGTACGTCGGCGCTGTTCGCCGCGCGGTTCCGCGAGTGCGCGGCCCGATCGCTGCTGCTCCCGCGCCGCGATCCACGCCGCCGCCAGCCGCTGTGGCAGCAGCGGCAGCGGTCGGCGCAGCTGCTCGACGTCGCCCGGGAGTTCGGCGACTTCCCGGTGACGCTCGAGGCGGCCAGAGAGTGCCTGCAGGACGTGTTCGACGTCCCCGGCCTGGTGGGCCTCATGCGGGAGATCGCCGGGCGCAAGGTCCGGCTCGTCGAGGCCGAGACGCCGCGGCCGTCGCCGTTCGCCCGGTCGCTGCTGTTCGGATACGTGGGCGCCTTCCTCTATGAAGGCGACGCGCCGCTGGCCGAGCGCCGCGCCGCCGCGCTGGCGCTCGACTCCACGCTGCTGGGCGAGCTGCTCGGCCGCGTCGACCTGCGCGAACTCCTGGATCCGGGGGTGGTGTCCGAAAGCGAGTCCCAGCTGCAATGGCTGACCTCCCAACGAACGCCGCGGGACGCCGAGGACGGCGCCGAGCTGCTGCGCCTGCTCGGGGACCTGTCGGAGGCCGAGTTGACGGCCCGCGGCGTCGATCCGGCGTGGATGGCGGCACTGTCCTCCGGCCGTCGCGCCATCGAGATCCGCGTCGCCGGCGAGGAGCGGTGGATCGGAGTCGAGGACGCCGGACGGTACCGGGACGCGCTCGGTGCCGCGCTGCCGGTCGGCGTGCCGGAGGCGTACCTGGAGCCGGTCGCCGACCCGCTCGGCGACCTGGTGGCCCGGTACGGCAGGACCCACGGTCCGTTCGCGGCGGCCACCTGCGCCGCCCGCTTCGGGCTGGGCGTATTCGTCGTCGAGCAGGCGCTGAAGCGGCTCAGCACGACCGGGCGGGTGGTCTCCGGCGAGTTCTCGCCAGGCGGCATGGGCACCGAGTGGTGCGACGCCGAGGTGCTCCGGTTGCTGCGGCGGCGGTCGCTGGCGGCGCTGCGCCGGGAGATCGAGCCGGTGCCGCCTGGGATCCTGGCCGCCTTTCTGCCGCGCTGGCATCAGATCGGCGGTAATGCCCGCGGCGTTGACGCCGTGGCCGCCGCGATTGAACAACTGCAGGGCATCGGCGTCCCGGCGTCGGCGTGGGAACGGCTCGTGCTGCCCGCCAGAGTGGCGGATTACTCCCCCGCACAGCTCGATGAGCTCTGCGGTGGCGGGGAGGTGGTATGGGCCGGTTCGGGCAGCATCGCCGGTGGGGACGGCTGGGTCACGATGGCGTACGCGGACAGCGCCGCGCTGCTGTTGCCGCCGCCCGACGAGGAAATGGCGCTGACACGTGAGCACGGGGCGGTGCTGGACGCGCTGGCTGACGGGCAGGCGCTGTTCTTCCGGTCCCTGTCCGACCGGGTGCGCTCGACCGACGACCGAGCGCTCGCGGCGATCATCTGGGACCTGGTTTGGGCCGGTCAGCTGACAAACGACACGTTCGCGCCGCTGCGCGCGTTGCTCGGTGGCAGCGGCGCGCACCGGTCACGGCCGGCCCCGGCGCGCACCCGGTACCGGCGGCCCGGCCGGGCGGCCATGCCGAGCCGGAACGGGCCGCCCGCGATGGCCGGTCGCTGGTCCCGCCTGCCGGACCGTGACCTCGACCCGACCCGGCGTGCCGCCGCCCTCGCCGACCAGCTGCTGGAACGGCACGGTGTGGTGACCCGCGGTGCGGTGATGGCCGAGGGGGTGACCGGCGGGTTCTCGTCCGTGTATCCGGTGCTCGCGGCATTGGAGGAGCGCGGCACGGCCCGCCGCGGCTATTTCGTCGAAGGACTGGGGGCGGCGCAGTTCGCGGTGCCGGGCGCGGTCGACCGGCTGCGCGCGCTCGCCGAGCCGGCCGAGCTCGCCAAGCGCAAGGGCGCTACAGCGGTGGTGCTCGCCGCGACGGACCCGGCCAACCCGTACGGCGCCGCGCTGCGGTGGCCGGACCGCGTCGTGGACAGCGGCGAGGGTGAGCCCGAGCCGGCGACCGGGCATCGCGCGGGGCGCAAGGCGGGAGCGCTGGTGGTCCTCGTCGGCGGCGAACTGGTGCTCTACGTGGAGCGCGGCGGCCGGACGCTGCTGTCCTACATGGACGATCCGGAGACGCTCGCCGCAGCCGGGCAGGCCTTGGCCGGCTCGGTGCGTTCCGGCGCACTCGGTCCCCTGTCCGTCGAGCGCGCCGACGGCGAGTCCGTGCACACCTCTCCGTTGCGGGACGCCCTGACGGCCGCCGGCTTCCGGACCACGCCGAGAGGCCTCCGCCTCCGCGGCTGACACGCTCGTTCGGACAGCCTTCCAGATCATGGGCGGCGCGCCAGGGCGGCCTCTCACACACTCAGCGTGCCGGGGCGATAACGTAGGCCACCATGGGCGGCTACGGATGGATCAGCCTCACTACCGACTACGGCACGTTCGACGGGTTCGTCGCGTCCTGCCACGGCGTGATTGCCCGGATCGCGCCGGACGTGCGCGTGATCGACGTCACGCATCATGTGCCTCCGGCGGACGTGCCGAGGGGTGCAGCCGTGCTGGCGCAGACCGCGCCGCATCTGCCGGAGTCGGTGCATGTCGCGGTCGTGGATCCCGGTGTCGGCACAGCCCGCCGGCCGATCGCGATCGGCACCCCCAACGGCGTTCTGGTCGGTCCCGACAACGGCGTGCTGATCTGGGCCTCGGAGGTGCTGGGCGGCATCGACGAGGTCGTCCAGGTCGCCAACAAGGACTGGTTCCTCGGCGACATGTCCCGGACGTTCCACGGCCGTGATCTGTTCGCACCGGCCGCGGCCCACCTCGCCACAGGCGCCGCGCTGAGCGACGCCGGGCCGTCCGTGGACGCTGACACCCTGGTACGCCTGGCCGACCCGGTGGTGGCCGTCGGCGACGGCTGGCTCGAGGCCGAGGTCATGACCGTGGATCGCTTCGGCAACGTGCAACTCGCCGCCGGTGGCGCGACGCTCCGCGCGCTCGGCGCGGATTTGCTGATCGGCGGCAACGTACGCGCCCGTCGGGGGACGACGTTCCAGGACGTCAAGCCCGGTGAGCTGCTCGTGTACGAGGACTCCGCAGGCCGCGTCGCGATCGCGGTCAACGGCGGCCGTGCCGTCGTGGTGCTGTCGGTCCGGCCCGGCGACGTCGTCCGCATAGCCGAACGCTGACCCACCACCCCTGTCTCCGCGATCTTGGAGTTGTGGGTTGGCCTTACGCGGCTTTACACCTGATTTGTTCCAACCACAACTCCAAGATCGCGAAGGTCCTGAGCGGTAGCGGCGGGGCAGGATGGGTGCATGCCCGAGGGTGACACCGTCTGGAACACCGCCCGTGTGCTCGAACGCGCGCTGGCCGGCGACGTGCTCACCGGCTCGGACTTCCGGGTGCCGCAGCTCGCGATCACCGACCTGCGCGGCTGGACCGTGACCGAGTCGGCCAGCCGCGGCAAGCACTTGCTGCTGCGCCTGACCCGCGACGGGCAGGCCCGGACACTGCACTCCCACCTGCGGATGGACGGGGCCTGGCGCACGTACGCTCCGGGCCAGCGCTGGGCCGGCCGGCCCGGGCACCTCATCCGCGTCGTGCTGCGCACGAAGAGGTCCGTCGCCGTCGGCTACCACCTGCACGAGCTGACGCTGATCCCGACCGCGGACGAGGCGCGCCTCCTCGGCTACCTCGGCCCGGACCTGCTGGGCTCGGATTGGGACCCCGATGAGGCGGTCCGCCGGATCCGCGAGCAGCCGGACACCAGCATCGCCGAGGCGCTGCTCGACCAGCGGAATCTGGCCGGTGTCGGCAATCTGTACAAGTCCGAGGCACTGTTTCTGCGCGGGCTGTGGCCGTGGACGCCGGTCGCCGACGTGCCGGATCTGGCCGGCACGGTCACGCTGGCGCAGAAGCTGGTCGCCTCGAACAAGGGCCGTTGGACACAGACCACGACCGGATCACTGCGCCGGGGCGAGACCAGCTACGTGTACGGCCGCCGCGCCCTGCCGTGTCGCCGGTGTGGGACCGCCATCCAGAAGGCCGAGCAGGGCGACCGTGTCACGTACTGGTGCCCGCGCTGCCAGCCGGAACGCACCTGAGCGACCGGTCCCTTTCCCCCGCGATCTTGGAGTTATGGTTGGAATAAACCGGGCGAAAAGCCACGTAAGGCCAACCACAACTCCAAGATCGCGGGGAAGGGGGAGGGAGGGAGAGCGCGGTGGTCAGGCGGCGGGGGCGGACGGGTGGCGGCGCAGCTCGGACAAGCCCTCGGCCATGCCCCGCATGCGGTCGGTCGCCTCGATCAGCCGAGCGAACGCCGGGTGCGAACCCTCGACGAACGGCTGGCCGTCTTCGGCCACCCAGCCCGCTGCCGCCGCGACCAGCCCCTCGTAGGCCGTAACACCCTCGGTGAGTTGCCCGGCCAGGCTCTCGAATGCGATCTCCAGGGCCGGCTTCTGTTCGGCCGGGCTCAACGGGACGGCCTTCTCGACGCTGGCCACGCGCTGGCCGAGATCCCGGAGCCACCGCTCGGCCACGGCCGCCTCCAGAACCGCCCCCTCGCCCGGTCCGGTCAGGCGCCCGGCCAGCCCGCCCAGCGTGGCCGACGCCCGGTCCAAGCGGTCCCACGCGTGCGCCACGGCGGAGCCGCGCAGCGCGTACCGGTTGCGCTGGCGGCGGACCTCGTCCACGACCTGCCGGCCGACCGGGAACCGTTCGACCATCGTCAGCAACCGTCTGCCGGCTAGAGCGGGGTCGGTCGCGGGCGGCGCTGGAATGGCCGCCTGTGCCCGGAAGTCGCGGTACCGCCACCAGGTGAGCGCGATCGAGGCACCGGCACCGGCGGCCCAGAACGCGTCGGGCAGACCGACTCCGGCGTACGGGGTCAGGACCACGGAGGCCGCGGCGAGCCCGCCGCCCACCACGCTCCACCGGCGCGCCGAATTGCGCAGCCGGCGGAGCCGGCGGAAGTACCTGGTCCGCTCGTCCACGCTCGGCTCCTCACCCGGCCGCGGTGGTGTCCCCGCGCTTCTGGTTCATGCTGGCCCGGATCTCGTCCAGCCGGGCCACGCTGGCCGGGTCGGCGGCCGGTATGGCGGTGCTGGTGCCCTGCTCGACGGCGGGTGGCGGGGTGGCACTGCCGAGCTGCTCGCCGGCCATGCTGGCGCGGATCTGCTCGAGCCGGGACGCGCCGGCCATGTCGAGACTCGACTTCTGCACCTCGATCATGCGGCCCTCGACCGAGTTCGCGGCCAGCTCGGCACGGCCCATGGCGTTCGCGTACCGTGCCTCGATCTTGTCTCGCACCTCGTCCAGCGACGGTGTGTTGCCCGGCGCGGCCAGCGAGGACATGGACTCCAGCGACTTGGCGACGGTCTCCTGCATCTTGGCCTGCTCGAGCTGGCTCAGCAGGCGCGACCGCTCGGCGATGCGCTGCTGCAACACCATGGCGTTGTTCTCGACCGCCTTGCGAGCCTGACCCGCGGCGTTCAGAGCCTGGTCGTGGAGTGTCTTCAGGTCCTCCATCGCCTGCTCGCCGGACACCAGCTGGGTGGCGAGCGTCTGCGCGGTGGCTTCGTACTTCTGCGCCTCGGACTCGTCGCCGCCGCCCCGGGCCCGGTCGGCCAGCACGAGGGCCTGACGGGCCATGCCCTGCAGTTTCTCGACCTCGGACATCTGCCGGGAGAGCTTCATCTCGAGTTGACGCTGGTTGCCGATGACGGCCGCGGCCTGCTGCACGAGCGCCTGGTGTTGCCGCTGCGCATCCTCGATGGCCTGCTGGATCTGCACCTTCGGGTCGGCGTACTCGTCGATCTTCGCGCCGAAGAGCGCCATGATGTAGCGCCAGCCCTTGACGAACGGATTCGCCATTTCGCGGTATCCCCTCAATGTCGCACAGTCGGACGCGCCACCGGCGGCGCGGCATCCATCGTGTCAGCTCCGTGCTACCGGCGTCACGTGACTCGGGGGGATCTCAGGGTCGCCACCTGGTGACCCGCAGAGGTGTTCCCCCAGGTTTCGAGGCTACGCGCCGATACCGGAACGGGCGATGCCCGCGAGCGCCGCCGGTGAGTTTGGGTGCCCAGTGCCCGAACTCAGCGGTTGTCAAGGCGCGAGCCGTCCGAGCGGAGCGAGGACCAGCAAGCTCAGCAAGGGTTCAGGCCGCGTAGACGACGTCGCGCTTGCGCGTCGTGCGGAGCGTGGTCCTGAGCGGCGACTCGTGGTGAACGGACACGGAGACGTCCCCGTCGGAAACGCGCTTCAGGGACGCCTCGGGCGCCGGCGACGCTTGCTCGACCGGCACCAGCACGCCCTCCATGCTCTCGGCCAGTGCCAGCGTGTCGCCGACCTCGCTCAGCACCTCGGACAGGCGCGCGCCGAGCGCGTCGCAGATCGCGGCGAGCAGCTCGCTGGACGCTTCCTTCTGACCCCGCTCGATCTCGGAGAGGTAACCCAGGCTGACGTTGGCGGCGGTCGACACCTCGCGCAGCGTCCGGTGCTGTCCCTGCCGGCGCGCCCGTAAAGCGTCACCGATCACCCGGCGTAGCAGGACCATGGCACCTCCTCCTGCGGCGGGCCCCGGCATACGCCCGAGGCTTCCCGCAACCGTACCCGGTGCGGGCCACGCCGACATCCCGCCCCGCCGAAATGCGGACTCCCGCGCCGGGACCTCGACACAACGCTCATGCTCATGGCTGCATTCCGGCGGGGGCCTTGCGCAGCTCGTCGAGCAGCAGTTCCAGCACGGCGATGGCACTCCCGGTCCGGATCGAAGCCCGGGACCCGCTGAAGTTGAGCTCGCGGACGGTCGCGCCGTCCGGGCCGGCCACCGCAACGAACACCAGGCCGACCGGCTTGCCGTCCTGCGGGTCCGGGCCGGCGACGCCGGTCGTGGCCACGGTCCAGTCGGCGGCGCATCGTTCCCGCGCGCCGGTCGCGAGCGCGCGGGCCACGTCCGCATCGACGGCTCCTCGTTCCTCCAGCAGCCGTTTCGGTACGCCGGCGAGCGTGTGCTTGAGATCTGTCGCATACACGACCAGCCCGCCCCGGAACACGGAGCTGACGCCGGGGATCTCGACGATCGTGGCGGCGATCAGCCCACCGGTCAGCGACTCCGCCGATGCCAGCGTCTGCCGGCGTTCGACCAGTACGTGCACGGCCGCCGCAGCGGCCACGGCGAGGTCCACGTCCGTCCCCTACCCGTTACGCCGATCTTGGAGTTGTGGTTGGCGCAAAAGGTCCCATGACTCCCATATAGGCAACCACAACTCCAAGATCGCGGGGGAGGGTGCGGGGGTGGTCACGAGCGGCGCAGGCGGACGGCCTGGATCACGTAGTCGACGCCGGTGACCAACGTCACGGCCACCGCGGCGCCGATCAGCCACGGACCGACCCGGTCGTACGGCGCAGGCACCGGCCACAGATACCAGGCGATGGCCGCTATCTGCAAACCTGTCTTGACCTTGCCGCCGCGGCTGGCGGGAATGATGCCGTACCGGATCACCGAGAACCGCAGCGCTGTGATCCCCCATTCGCGCAGCAGGATCAGCGCGGTCACCCACCAGGCCAGCCGGTCGTACGCGGACAGCAGCACCAGCGCCGTCCCGGTGAGGGCCTTGTCCGCGATCGGGTCGGCGACTTTCCCGAACGACGTGATCAGCTGGAACCGGCGGGCGATCCAGCCGTCGACGAAGTCGGTGGCGGACGCCACACAGAAGGCGAGACAGGCGGCGATCCGCCAGCCCGGCGACGCCATCTCGGACACGACGACGAAAGCGAGGAACACCGGTACGAGCATGATCCGGACCGCGGTCAGGATGTTCGCCGGGTTGTACAGCGGTACCACCCGGGGCGCGGCGACCGGAACAGGCTCGTCGGTCATGGCGCCGCCGACACCGTCTCGAGAGGTACGGCCACCAGGTCCACACCCTCGGTGGCGGTCACCCGGCCGCGGACCAGGTCGCCCGGCCGCATCGCGAGTGGGCCACCCACGAGCATGGTCGACCCATCCACCTCCGGCGCCTGATGCTCGGCCCGGCCCTCAACCTCGCCCGGGCGGACCGAGTCGATCAGCACTTCGACGGTCGACCCGAGCCGGTCCTCGGCACGCTGGGCGCACAACTCGTCGGCGAGCGCACTGATCCGCCCGTACCGTCGCTTGATCGTGTCCTCGCGGACCTTGCCGGCCATGCCGGCGGCCTCCGTCCCGTCCTCGTCGCTGTAGTCGAACACACCGATGGCGTCGAGTCGCGCCGCGGTCAGGAATCCGACGAGCTCGTCCTCGTCCCGCCGGGTTTCACCCGGGAAGCCCACGATGACGTTGCTCCGCGCGCCGGCATCGGGAGCGAGCGCCCGGATCGAGACGAGCAGGTCCAGGAACCGCGCCGTGGACCCGAACCGCCGCATCCGGCGCAGCACCGGCTCGCTGGCGTGCTGGAAGGACAAATCGAAGTACGCCGCCACGCCGGGCGTCGTCGCGATCGCCTCGACCAGGCCGGGGCGGATCTCGGCCGGCTGCAGGTAGCTGACCCGCACCCGGACGATGCCCGGCACGGCGGCGAGCTGCGGCAACAGCTTCTCCAACGCGCGCGGGTCGCCGAGGTCCTTGCCGTACGAGGTGCTGTTCTCGCTCACCAGGACCAACTCACGCACGCCCGTCCCGGCGAGCCACGACGCCTCGGCCAGCAGTTCCTGGGGATCGCGGGAGACGAACGCACCGCGGAACGCCGGGATGGCGCAGAACGCGCAGCGCCGGTCGCAGCCGCTGGCCAGTTTCAGGCTGGCGACCGGCCCGCGGTCCAGCCGGCGGCGCAGCACCGGGCGCAGGTGGGCCGGGGTGTGCTCGTCGACGATCGCATGGCCCGGCACGATCACCTGCGCATCGTGGCGGCGGACCGGGCTGAGCGGCAGCAGCGTCCGGCGGTCCCGCGGAGTGTGTGCGGCGGGCCGTTCCCCGGCCAGGACGGCGTCGAGCCGGGCCGCGATGTCGGGGTAATCGTCGAAGCCGAGCACGGCCTGCGCCTCCGGCAGGCTGTCGGCAAGCTCCCGGCCGTACCGTTCGGCCATGCATCCGGCGGCTACCACCTTCGCGCCGGTGTCCGCGGCGGCGAGCAGCGTCTCGATGGAATCCTGTTTGGCCTTCTCGACGAAGCCGCAGGTGTTGACGAGCACCACGTCGGCGCTGTCCGCGTCGGTGCTGACCTGCCAGCCGCCGGCGTCCAGCCGGGCGGCCAGCTCCTCGGAGTCGACCTCGTTGCGGGCACAGCCCAGCGTCAGCAGGGCGACACGACGGGAAGAATTGCTGGCCGACACCACGCCAGGTTACCGGGCGACTCTCAGTTCCCGTCGACGCGGAGGCTGGCCAGCGTGGTGCCCAGCTCGTCCGGCTTGATGAGAACGTCGCGGGCCTTGGACCCTTCCGACGGCCCGACGATGCCGCGTGTCTCCATCAGGTCCATGAGCCGCCCCGCCTTGGCGAAGCCGACCCGCAGCTTGCGCTGCAGCATCGACGTGGACCCGAACTGGGACGACACCACCAGCTCGATGGCCTGCAGCAGCAGCTCGAGGTCCTCGCCGACCTCCTCGTCGATCTGCTTCTTCTTGTCCGCAACCGGGGTCAGCACATCCGGGCGGAACTCCGGCTCACGCTGGTCCGTGCAGAACTTGACGACCGCGTGGATCTCCCGCTCGTCGACCCACGCGCCCTGGATGCGGACGGGCTTGGAGGCGCCCATCGGCAGGAAGAGGCCGTCGCCGCGACCCAGCAGCTTCTCGGCGCCGGCCTGGTCGAGGATGACCCGCGAATCGGCCAGCGACGAGGTGGCGAACGCGAGGCGGGACGGCACGTTGGCCTTGATCAGGCCGGTGACGACGTCCACCGACGGTCGCTGGGTGGCGAGCACGAGATGGATGCCGGCGGCACGGGCGAGCTGTGTGATCCGGACCACCGAGTCCTCGACGTCGCGTGGCGCGACCATCATCAGGTCGGCCAGTTCGTCCACGATCACCAGAAGGTACGGGTACGGCTTGATGACCCGCTCGCTGCCCGGCGGCGCGGTTATCTCGCCGGCGCGTACCTTGCGGTTGTAGTCGTCGATGTGGCGGACGCCGTGGGCCGCGAGGTCGTCATAGCGCATGTCCATCTCGCGCACGACCCATTCCAGCGCGTCGGCCGCCTTCTTCGGATTGGTCACGATCGGCGTGACCAGATGCGGGATCCCTTCGTACGCGGTGAGCTCGACCCGTTTGGGGTCGACCAGCAGCAGGCGCACCTGGTCCGGCGTGGCACGGGTGAGCACGGAGACCAGCAAGGTGTTCAGGCAGGAGGACTTGCCGGCGCCGGTCGCGCCCGCGATCAGGATGTGCGGCATCCGGGCGAGGTTCGCGACCACGTACCCACCCTCGATGTCCTTGCCGAGCGCCACCACCATCGGGTGGTGGTCCGAGGTGGCGGCCCGGGAGCGCAGCACGTCCCCGAGCGAGACGTTCTCCGGATCCGTGTTCGGGATCTCCACGCCGACCGCGCTCTTGCCCGGGATCGGGCTGAGGATGCGCACGTCCGGGGACTTCACCGAGTACGCGATGTTGCGGGACAGCTGGGTGATCCGCTCCACCTTCACGCCCAGTCCGACCTCGACCTCGTACCGGGTGACGGTCGGTCCGCGGGTGAAGCCGGTGACCTGGGCGTCGATGTTGAACTGGTCGAACACGCCGGTCAGCGCGTTCATCACTTCATCGTTGGCGCGGCTGCGGGTCTTCGGCGCGGTGCCCCGGCCGAGCAGCGTCGGCGGCGGCAGCCGGTAATCACCGGCGACCGCGAGTTCCAGTTGCTCGGTACCCCTCGGCAGCGGCGAGTGTTCCGGCGGCTCGGGTGACTTCCGGCTGGCCGGCAGCTTCGCCGGGCGCGGCAGGGCCACCGTGTCGTGCACGATCGGGTCCTCGTCGCTGCCGTCCGGATCCAGCCCGAGATGCGCGAGCGACCCCTGCCGCCGTCGTGCCGGTCGCCGGGCCGCGACCGGCGCCTCGTCCTCGTCCTCCGGCTCGGCCGGCTCGGTGGGCATCGGCGCGCGCGGTGCCGAGCGGCCCAAGAGCACATCGGCGAGCAGAAGCAGGCGTTCCGGGATCTTGCTGATCGGTGTCGCCGTGATCACCAGGAGGCCGAAAAGCAGCAACAGGATCATCAGCGGTACGGCCACCCACGCGGTCACCGCGCGTTCCAGCAGCCCGCCCACGCCGTAGCCGAGGAGGCCGCCCGCGTGCTCCATCTCGACGTCGTCAGCGGGCTGCTGGGCGACATGCAGCAGGCCCGCGGCCGAGACGATCAGGGCGCTCCACCCCACCACGGACCGGCCACGGTGCTCCGGATCGGCCGGCTGGCGCATCAGGCGTACCGCGCCGTACAGCAAGAGCAGCGGCAGCAGCACCGAGATGCCGCCGAAGAACAACCGGACCGCGTCGGCGAGCCATCTGCCGACCGGCCCTGCGCTGCCGGTGTACACGGCCACCCCCACCAGGATGGCCAGCCCCAACATCAGCAGGCCGGCCCCATCCCGGCGGTGCTCCGGATCGATCTCCTTGGCGGTGGCAGCCTGCCGGCCGACGCCCCGGGCGATCCACCCGACGCTGTGCGCGAGACCCATCCACAGCGCGCCGGCACCCCGGCCCACCGCGTGCCCGACGCCGGACCGGCGCCGGGCTGTACGGCGGGCGGGCGTCATCGCGGCGCCGCGCGTCGAGGACGCAGCCCGGCCCCGGCTAGCCGGAGGAGTGCGGCTCGCCATGCCCCTCACCGTAGCGGCCCAGGGCGCACCGCCGGCTGAGGCGCACCGGGGCCGGCGCCGTCGCGGACCGGGCATGCTGCCCGCGGCGGTTGTGAACAGGACCGGCGGGCAGCGGCTCAGCCGAAGATCAGAAACCGGTGCCGGCGGCGCTGGTGGCCCGCGGTCGGTGCCGCGGCCGGCGCCGGCGTGGCCGATTCGCCGGTCGTGGTCAGCAGCGTCAGGTCGTTGCGCTGCAGGATCTCGTTGACCGGCTGGAAGAACGTCTCGCCGCCGGACGTACAGTCGCCGGATCCACCGGAGGTGACGCCCTGGGCCTGGTCGCCGGTGAGCCACGGGCCGCCGGAGTCGCCGCCCTCGGCGCACACGTCGGTACGGGTGAGCCCGGTGACGGTGCCCTCCTGATAATTCACGGTCTGGTTCGCGGCGAGGATAGTGCCGCAGTGCGTGCCCGTGGTGGAGCCGGACCGGCACACCGGCGCGCCGACCGGCGCCTCGGTACTGCCGGCCACCGGCAGCAGGGTGCCGTCGAAGTCGTCCACGAACGGCGTCGGTGTCCAGTCGCCGTTGACCGCGACCACGCCCATGTCCGCGTTCCCGGGGAAGACCGACGACACGACCTCACCCTGCGCCTGCTGGTTGAAGCCGGCGGTCCGATCACCGGGCTCGCCACAGTGCCCGGCCGTCACGAAGCCACCGGCCACCGGGAAGCCGATCGAGCAACGCGCGGTGCCGGCGGCCAGGCTGATGAAGTACGGCTGCGCACCGACGACGTCGAACAGCGGCCGGGGCCGCGCCGCGGCCGCCACCACGCGGACCGCGGACGAGGGAACGCCGGCGTCCGCGGCCAGCCTGCGAGCGCGGGCGGCCTGGCCGGGCAGTGCCTGGATCGCCACCTGGTTCGCGGCCACGTCGACATACCAGCCGGGCAGCTCGCGGTCGGCCCTGGTGGCCGCCCGGTCCAGCGCGCGCTTGGCGGCGTCCAGCTGCGCCACGCTGCGGTTCACGATCGCGGGTACGGCGCCGGCGGCCCGAACCCGCTGCTCCGCGGTCGCGTCCGTGACACCGACGGTCAGCGTCATGCCGCCGCCGGTGAGCCAGGCTCCCGCATACGCGTCACCGGTGCTGTTCCGCAGCTGGATGGCCACGCCGCCGGCCCACTGAGCCCGCTTGATTCGCGCGGTCGCCCGATCAGCGTCGTCGCCCAGGTCCCGCCTCATCGCGGCGAGGAGCCGGGGTGCCACCGCCGGGCGCGCCGCCGCATTGCCGGAGCCGTTCGTGCCGGCCATCGAGGGCACGGTGATCGAGACCGCCGCCCCGGCCGCCGTCACCACCGCCGCGATCGCCGCGACCGTCCTGCGCCGCATCCGTACCGCTCCCCTCGTCGGGCACCGTGACCGTCGCGGTCACCGCGACCCGTCGCGGTCACCGCGACCCGGGGTACGGACCGAAGGCGGAGACGGTTCACACCTCGACCACGGTCGGCACGATCATCGGCCGGCGGCGGTACGCGTCGTTGACCCAGCGGCCGACGGTACGCCGGACGACCTGCTGGAGCTGATGGGTGTCGCTGATGCCGTCCTCGGCGGACCGGTCCAGCGCCGCGGTGAGCAGCGGCACCACCGGGCTGAACGCGTCCGGGTCCTCGGAGAAGCCCTTGGCCGAGATGATGGGCTCCCCGACCACCTTGCCGGTGACCGAGTCGATCACCACGGTGGCCGAGATGAAGCCGCCGTCCCCGAGGATGCGCCGCTCGGTGAGCAGCGATTCGCTGACGTCGCCGACGGCCAGTCCGTCCACGTACACGTACCGGGTCTTGACCCGGCCCACGTGCCGTGCGTGGCCCTCGATCAGATCCACGACGTCGCCGTCCTCGCAGAGCACCACGCGGTCGGGCGCGACGCCGGATTCGACGCCGAGCTGAGCGTGCGCCCGCAGGTGCCGCCACTCGCCGTGCACCGGGATGAGGTTGCTGGGCCGGGTGACGTTGAGCAGGAACCGCAGCTCTCCGGCCGGCGCGTGGCCGGACACGTGCACCCTGGCAGTGTCCTTGTGGATGACGGTGGCACCGGCCCGGGCCAGCTGATTGATCACCCGGTACACGCTCGTCTCGTTGCCGGGCACCAGCGAGCTGGCCAGCACCACGGTGTCGCCGGCCTCGATGGTGATGTGCCGGTGGTCGCCGGTGGACATCCGGCCGAGCGCGCTCATGGGCTCGCCCTGCGAGCCGGTCGACATGAACACGATCTCGTCCGGCGGGAGCGCGGTCGCCTCGTCCAGGCTCACCAGCAGGCCGTCCTGGATGCGCAACAGACCCAGGTCGCGGGCGATACCCATGTTCCGGACCATGGATCGGCCGATCAGCGTCACCTTGCGTTCGTACTCGAACGCCGCGTCCATCACCTGCTGCACGCGGTGCACGTGTGAGGCGAAGCTGGCCACGATGATGCGGCCACGGGCCTTGCCGAAGATGGCGCCGAGCACCGGGCCGATGTCGCGCTCCGGAGTGACGAACCCGGGGATCTCCGCGTTCGTGGAGTCCGACAGCAGCAGGTCGATGCCCTCACCGCCGAGCCGGGCGAAGCCGGCCAGGTCGGTGATCCGGCCGTCCAGCGGCACCTGGTCCATCTTGAAGTCGCCGGTGTGCAGCACCAGCCCGGCCGGGGTACGGACGGCGACCGCGAGCGCGTCCGGGATGGAGTGGTTGACGGCGAAGAATTCGCACTCGAACGGCCCCAACCGCTCGCGGCGGCCCTCCTGGACCGTCAGCGTGTACGGCTCCAGCCGGCGCTCGGCGAGCTTCGCCTCGACCAGCGCCAGCGTGAACTCGGAACCGACCAGCGGGATGTCCGGCTTGTGCGCGAGCAGGTACGGCACGGCGCCGATGTGGTCCTCGTGCCCGTGGGTGAGCACGATCGCCTGGATGTCGTCGAGCCGGTCCAGGATCGGCTCGAAATCCGGCAGGATCAGGTCCACACCCGGCTGCTCCACGTCCGGGAACAGCACCCCGCAGTCGATGACGAGCAGCTTGCCGCCGTACTCGAAGACGGTCATGTTGCGGCCGATGGCGCCCAGGCCGCCCAGCGGGATGACGCGCAACGCGCCGTCCGGAAGCGGCGGTGGTGGCTCCAGCTCTACGTGAGCTTGACTCATTCCTGTCTTTCTGTCAGATGACAACGCCTGCGGCGGCGGCGTCGGAGCGCAGCTGATCCACTTCCGCGTCGGTCGCGTCGACCAGCGGCGGCCGCACCGGGCCGGCCGGGAGGTTCCGCGCGTTCAGCCCGGCCTTGACAAGCATGGTGCCGGGCACCCGGAAGATGCCGGTGAACAGCGGCAACGCGCGCCGGTGCAGGTCGCGCGCGGTCGTGACGTCGCCGCGCTCGTACGCCTCGATCATGTCCTTGGCGATCGATCCGGTGAAGTGGGTCGAGGTGCCGACCAGGCCGACCCCGCCGATCGCCAGCAGCGGCAGTGTGGCGGCGTCGTCCCCGGAGTAGTACGCCAGCTCGGTGCGACTGGTGACCCAGGAGCTCGCGGTGAGGTCGCCCTTGGCGTCCTTCACGGCCACGATCCGCTCGTGCTCGGCGATCCGGCACATCGTCTCGGTGGTGATCGCCGTGCCGGTCCGGTGCGGAATGTCATAGACGATCATCGGCAGCCCGACCGAGTCGGCCACCGCCAGGAAGTGCTGGGCAACGCCCGATTGCGGCGGCTTGTTGTAATACGGCGTCACGACCAGAACGCCGTGTGCTCCGGCCTTCTCCGCGGCGTGCGCCAGCTCGATCGTGTGCGCGGTGTTGTTGGTGCCGACCCCGGCCACGATCTTGGCGTGGTCACCGACCGCGTCCACCACCGCGCGCAGCAGCGTCTCCTTCTCCGCGTCGGTCGTGGTCGGCGATTCACCGGTGGTACCGCTGATCACGAGCGCGTCGTTACGCTGCTCGTCGACCAGGTACGCCGCCAGCTTCTGCGCGCCCTGGACATCGAGCGAGCCGTCCCGAGCGAACGGAGTCACCATCGCCGTCAGCAGCCGTCCGAAGGGCCGCGGGTCGTACGTCATACCCGACAACCTAGCGGAGCGGTACCGGCTACCGGCGCCTGGTCCTTCGGACGGCGCGGGGAACCCGGGCGCCTGCGGCGCCGAGAGAAGTCAGCCCTGCTGTGCGTAGGGTGACGTCGCCACCTCGGTGCCGTCGTCGATTGTCGAGATGGTGAAGTCGGCGAACACGTTCGGCGCCACCCGCTGGAGCTGGCGCAGCAGCTCGACGGCCACCTGGCGGATCTCGACGTCGGCGTGCTCGGTGGCGCGCATCTCGATGAAGTGCCGCCAGGCGCGGTAGTTGCCGGTGACCACGATGCGGGTCTCGGTGGAGTTGGGCAGGATCGCCCGGGCCGCCTGACGGGCCCGCTTGCGGCGCAGCGTCGGGTTCGCCTCGTCGGTGAACCGCTGCTCCAGACCCTCGAGCAGCTCGGTGTACGCCTGTACGCTGGCCTCCGCGGCCGCCACGAACTTCTTGTGCAGCTCCGGGTCCTCGGCGATGACGTCGGGCTCCACCATGGCCGCGTCCCGCTCCGGCACGTACCGCTGGGACAGCTGCGAATACGAGAAGTGCCGGTGCCGGATCAGCTCGTGGGTGAACGAGCGGGACACGCCGGTGAGGTAGAAGGTCACCGAGCCGTGCTCCAGCACCGACAGGTGGTTCACCTCGAGGATGTGGGCCAGATAGCCGGCATTCGTGGCGGTCGCCGGATTCGGTTTCTTCCATGACTGGTAGCAGGCCCGCCCGGCGAACTCGGCGAGGGCCTGTCCACCGTCCGCGTCGGTGCTCCACGGCACCTCGTCCGGCGGCTCGAAATGGGTCCAGGCGATGAGCGTGACTTGCGGTACGACGATCTCCGGCACGGCCGCTACTCTAGCGGCTCACACGTAGAAGTAGGTGAACGGCGCCCACGGCAGGTTGCGTAGCACGCTCCACACGCCCCAGACGGCGAGGAAGATCGCGATGGTTCTCGGGCCGAGCCGGAGCTGCGGCAACGTCCACCCGAACAGTCGCCGGCCGGCCCACGCCACGTACAGGTACAGCAGGAACGGCACCGCGAAGACGAAGACGGCGTGGTGCCGGGCGGCCGCCGGGATGTCACCGTGCAGCAGATACCACGCCGCCCGCGTGCCGCCGCAGCCCGGACAGTCGAAGCCGGTCACGTACTTGAGCAGACAGGTCGGCGGGGCTCCGGCGCCGGCGTCGGTGGGGTGGCTGACGAGCGTGTAGCCGGCTGCGGCACCCATGCAGGCCAGCATGGCGGCGGGCGCCACCCAGATCGGCGACCGCGTCCAGGCGCGGGAGATGAACCGCGTGAGCCGATCCGGCCGCGCCGCCGCGGTCTCCGGCTGCACCCACGGCGCCTCCGGCTCGGTCACGCTGCTCATGTCGTCACCGTACATCGGCGGCACTCGCCGCCAACGCGGCTGACAGCGGGCCGGCGAAATCACCCCGCTCCGGCTTGGCCACCGCATCCAGACCCAGCCACCCGGCCAGCCGGCGCAGCTCAGCGGCGAGCGCCGCCGCCGTCTCGCCCTCGTCGGCGGCCGGCTCGATCCAGGCCGCCGGGATCTGCAGCACACCTGCCTTGCGGTCCGCCTTGAGGTCGACCCGGGCGGCGAACCGATCGCCGTGGAGGAACGGCAGCACGTAATACCCGTACAGCCGCTGGGCGGCCGGCACGTAGATCTCGATGCGATAGTTCAGGTCGAACAGCCGCTCGGTGCGGGACCGCTCCCAGATCAGCGGATCGAACGGGCTGACCAGCGTCGCGGCGAGCACGCGGCGCGGCAGCCGGGCCTCGTGGTGCAGCCACGCCGACTGCCGCCAGCCCTGCACCGCGACCGGCAGCAGCACGTTGTCCTCGACCAGCTCGGCCATGGCGCGCTTGAAGCCGGCGACCGGCAGCCGGAAGTAGTCGCGCAGCTCGATCTCGGCGGCGACGCCGAGCGCGCGGGCGGCGAGCTCGACCAGCGCGCGGAACGCGTCCTCGGGCGCCGGCGTGGGGGCGTCGAGCACCGACCGCGGCAACACCCGCTCGGGCACGTCGTAACGGCGGGCGAACGACGTCGTCCGGTCCGCGGCGGTGACCTGGCCGGTGTAGAACAGCCACTCCAGCGCCTGCTTCACGACTGACCAGTTCCATCCCCAGTGGTCCATCCGCCGGGGCGTGTCGTGCTCGATCTGTGCGGCGGTGAGCGGGCCGCGGTCACGCACCTCGTCGAGCACCCACGCGACCAGGTCGGGTTGCTGCGTGGCGATCCGGATCATGCCGCCCCACGCGTAGTCCCGTGCCCGCGACATCCGCCACCGGAACAGCGGCTGCAGGTCCACCCGGATCAGTGACGCCTCATGGCCCCAGAACTCGAACAGCTCCCGCGACGCGCCGTACGCCGCGCGCTCCAGCAGCGCCGGCGAATACGGCCCGAGGCGGCTGTACAGCGGCAGGAAGTGGGCGCGCTGCAGCACGTTCACCGAGTCCATCTGGACCAGGTGCAGCCGGCGCAGCACGCGGCGCAGGTGGCGCATGTCGGTCGCGCCACCCGGCGCCGGGTCGGTGAAGCCCTGCGCGGCGAGCGCGATGCGACGGGCCTGCGCGGCGGAGAATGTCTCGGGTACGGCCATCGACGAGCACGCTAACCGAGGGGTATGACAGAGTCCTCCCAGCGCCGGAATTCATGCCGCCAGGCGGCACGGACGATCTGGCAGAGATCCGGTATGCCGTGCGGCTTGACTAGGCTTGGAGCATGGCTATCGGATACGTGCGACCCGCCCGCGCGGATGACGCCGGCGAGATCGCCCGCATCCAGCTCTCCACCTGGCGTACGGCGTACCGCCGGCTGTTCCCGGCGCACGTCCTGGCGAACCTGGACGAGGACTACCTGACCCGCCGCTGGCACGAGGCGATCACCGCGTCCCCGTCGGAGCGGCATCGCGTGCTCATCGCGGTCGAACAGGGCGAGACGTCGTACACGGTGGGCTTCGCGGCCAGCGGCCCGGCGGACGAGCATGCGCTGGCGCCGGAGGAAAGCCCGCTCGGCGCGGACGTCGCGGCGATCACTGACCTGGTGGTGGAACCACGGTGGGGTCGCCGCGGGCACGGCAGCCGGCTGCTCGCGGCCTCTGTGGACCTGTGGCGCGACGACGGCTTCAAGTCCGCGGTGGCCTGGGTCTACGACGCCGACCAGGTGGTGCGCCGGTTCCTCGGATCGGCCGGCTGGGAGCCGGACGGCGTCACCCGCGCGCTCGACGTCGACGACATGCTGGTCCCCCAACTCCGTATGCACGTCGCCCTGGCCGCATAGGACCCGCGATCTTGGAGTTGTGGTTGGAGCAAAATCGTATGGAACGGACATAAGGGCAACCACAACTCCAAGATCGCGGGGAAGGACGTTCAGCGGGTGGGGAGCCCGTGCACCACCAGGGTCCTGATCGGCTCGGCGAGATGGGGTTTGCTCTGCAGTCCGTCCGGGGATGGTTCGAGGCCCAGCAGGACGCGGATCAACAGCAGCGGCGTCCCGGCCGCCCATGCCTGGGGTGAGCACGCGGTCGGATAGGCGACCGGCACATGGGTCGACGCCCGCTCGTACCCGACGAAGACCTCCGGCAGGCGGTAGCCGAAGTGCCGGGCCGCCTCCAGTGTCGCCACGGCGATCCGGCTGGCCTCGTCCCGGTAGCCGTACCGCGCCAGGCCGGCCGCGATGAGCCCGGTGTCGTGTGGCCAGACCGTGCCGTTGTGATACTCCACCGGGTTGTACACCAGCTGCCCGTCGGCCATCGTGCGAATGCCCCAGCCGGAGAACAGGCGGTCGCTCATCAAGAGTCCGGCGACCCGTTCGGCGTGCTGCTCCGGCACGATCCCGCTCCACAGGAGATGGCCCATGTTGGAGGTCAGCGTCCGTACCGGTTGCTTGTCCCCGTCCAAGGCCAGCGCGTAGAAACCTTCCTCGTCCAGCCAGAAGTCGCGGGTGAACCGGTCCCGCATCGCGTCCGCGTCCGCGTCAAGCCGGTCGGCGAGGGCGGGATCGTCCCAGCACTCGCGGGCCAGCCGCGCGGTTCGCCGCCGAGCGTCGTACGCGTATCCCTGGATCTCGCAGACCGCCCGCGGGCCGCCGGCGAGCGAGCCGTCGGGGTGCGAGATGGAGTTCCAGGAGTCCTTCCAGCACTGGTTCTGCAGCCCCGTCCGGGGATTGCGGGTGCGGTACTCGATGTACCCGTCGCCGTCGAGATCGCCGTGCTGCTCCACCCAGGTCAGGGCGGCACGCGCCGCCGATTCCAGCTCCCGGACCGTCGCGGTGTCGCCGGTCCAGCGCTCGTACTCGTCCAGCACGATCAGGAAGAGCGGCGTGCTGTCGGCGGATCCGTAGTAGGGCGAGTGCGGCCGCTCCCGGAAGTACGTCAATTCGCCGTGCCGGAGCTCGTGCAGAATCTTGCCCGGTTCGGCGTCCCGGAAGTCGTCGAAGGTCGTCGCCTGTTGTGCGGCCAGGGCCAGAAGCGTCGTGCGGCACAGTTCGGGAGCGAACGGCAGGGCCTGATAACTCGTGATGAGACTGTCCCGGCCGAAGAGCGCCATGAACCAGGGCAGTCCGGCAGCCGGTAGCGACGAGTCCGGGACGGTGTCCGGGCGAAATCGCAGCGCGGCCAGATCGACCAGGCTGCGATGGTAGGTCCGGTGTAGATCGTTCCAGTCGGTTTCCAGGCGCGGAGCCGCGGCCAGCCAGTCCTCCAGCGTTCCGGGAACGTTGGGTTGGTGCGCCCACGTGGCGGCCGGGTGCAGTCGTTCGGTGGCGACCGATATGTCGATGTCCGTACGCCACGTCTGGCCGGGCGGCAGCTCCACTCGGTAGGTCAGCGTGGACCCGGTGAAGAACGCACCCGGCGCGTGGATGGTCGTCTCCCGGAGCAGGCCCTCGCGCTGGTAACCGAGCACGACGCGGTCCTCCTCGACCCGGTGGTACAGCCGGCCCTTCTTCGCCAGGCGGTCTTTGATCTCGAAGATGTCGGCGAAGTCGGCGGCATACACGATGGTGATCTCGGGCTGGAATGTTTCCAGTCCGTGGTTGTCCAGCTGGAGGTGCTCCTGCAGGCCGTCGCCGACGTGCCGCCGCCGGATCAG
>Ga0081539_10002389_pt1 | contig 26732 bp, 18 predicted proteins | sample TabmetS4T2R2_FD_71023 | JGI IMG/M metagenome (GOLD analysis project Ga0081539, IMG submission 71023) | Tabebuia heterophylla rhizosphere microbial communities from the University of Puerto Rico - S4T2R2 | ecosystem: Host-associated > Plants > Roots > Rhizosphere ...
CATGATGCATCCTCCCCGTCAAAGAAGTGTCCGCCGCAGCAAGCTGCGGGGTATAGAGCCAGCCACTCTTCTTTAGTGCTGGCAGGGAAGAATGTCCACATAATTGAATATATGCCGTCGGCGGGGATGATCGCACGCCTTCGCTTGAACGCCTCGCGGAAGGACGGCTTCTCGGTAACAGTCTCGATCCGCGCGTTTATCAACTTAGCGCCCATTGACGCGTCCCTAGCCCAGGACGGGATCAGTCCCCACTTTAGGCGGACGAATTCCCTGCCCTCACCGCCCTGCGCGGCACGGACCGCGGCGACCACCTGCGTCGGAGCGATGTTGAAACGCGGCGAGAGTTCCTCATCAATCTCCACGCCGAACTGTTTAGCGATGACTTCTTTGGGTTTCCTTACCGTGAATCGTCCGCACATCTCAGTTCTCCAATTCCCTTCTCAATCGTTTCTTCAAACCTGAACGCTTAGGTCCTTAGCTACAAGTTCACAAGACGTGATGCGATTCGAGTCTTACCTTCGCCACCTCGCGCCAGTTGGTCGTGTAGCGGGGCGAGAGCATCTGTCGCTTCATCTGCCACCTCAGTTCGTGCCCCATCGAGAGGGGACGCAGCGTGTGGCGCCCGTGCCGACGGTTGATCTCGTCCACCGCCTTCATCACCCTCTCCCTCTTCTTCGCGTCCGCGTGTTCGAGGAAGCTCTGCTGCCTCTCGCGCTGCGGCACGATGTCGGAGAGAAAGATGCCCGCCTTGCGGTATTCGAAGCCTGGCTTGTAGATGCGCGTGAGGAGCAGCTTCGCCGCGGCCACCAGGTCGGCGGTGAAGAAGGTCGGTTCCGCGAGGCGCAGGCTCGCCGACGACGAGTACATCTCTTCGGGCCTTGCAAGGAAGCGCGACGTGGAGATGAAGACCGTCAGGTGCGAAGCGGCTAACTTCTGCCGGCGGAGCTTCTCGCCTCCGCGCGCGGCGTGCATCGAGACGGCTTCGCTGAGTTCTTCGAGCGCCCCGACCGCTCGCCCGAACGCGCGCGAGCAGCAGATGCCCTGCTTCGGCTTCTCGAAGACTTCGAGCGGGAGGCACGAGACGCCGCGCAGCTCCCACACGAGCCGAAGACCTCGGATCGTCAGGTGCTTCCTGATCCACTGATCCGAACACTGCATCAGCTCGTAGGCCGTTTCTATACGTCGCTTCTTAAGGAGCGGCTCGAGACCGGCCCCCTCCCACAAGTCCGGCTGTATCTCGTCAGGCCTGCCTTCCGATTTCAGGAAGGCGGTGGAGCGCGGGCCGATGCCCCACACGTCCGCGACATCGAACTCTTTGAGGTAGCGCTCGCGCACACCGGCATCCGACAGATCGACGACGCCTCCCGTCTCCGGCAGTCGCTTGGCGATCTTGTTTGCCACCTTGGCCAACACCTTCGTCGGGCCGCAGCCGACACTTACGGGTATGCCGGTCCATTGCCTGACGGTCTGCTTGATTCGGTGCGCATCATGTTCCGGCTGGACGCCGTCGAACTCAACGAAGGCCTCGTCAATTGAATACCTCTCCTGTGCCGGGACTTGCGATTCAATCGTGTCCATCACCCGGCGGGACATGTCGCCGTACAGATCGTAGTTGGACGAGAAGGGGATGACGCCATGACGTTCGATCAGGTCTCGCGCCTTGAAGAAAGGCATGCCCATGGTTATCCCAAGGGCCTTACTTTCGAGACTCCGGCTAATCACATTTCCGTCATTATTCGATAGCACCACGACGGGCTTGCCCACGAGCGCCGGCTGAAAGGCGCGCTCGCACGAGACGTAAAACTGGTCGCAATCGATCAGGCCGAATAGTTGTTGCCTGTCTTTACTCATCCTGCCCTGTGCCCGTGCCTCAGATGCCACGTCTCTTATCTCAAAGGATGAATGCTGTGCGTCACGACGCCCCAGATGATCAGTTCCCGCTCTTCCGTGATTTCGATCAAAGGGTATGAAGAGTTCTCCGGCTGCAGGTAATACCTGCCGTCTTGGATCAAGAGCCGCTTGACGATCATCTCCCCGTCCAGGCAGGCGACGACGACGTCCCTGTGGCGCGCCTCAAGCGAGCGGTCCACGATCAGGCGGTCGCCCGAATGAATCTCGCCAGTCATCGAATCACCCTCGGCACGCACAATGAATGTCGCCACCTGGTTGCCGATCAGCCACTCGTTCAGATCAATCGTGCGCTCGACATAATCGTCGGCCGGGCTGGGGAAACCCGCGGGCACACGACACAGGACGAGCGGCACTCTGACTGGCTGATTTCTAATCAACTGCAGCGGCCCATGCGCCCGTATGTCAGCCCTTCTCTTCCACATCTCCTAATGCCTTCCGACGTTGGTTAAGTGTATCTAAGGCGCATCTTGACAAAGAAACAGTGTTGCAGGCAAGAAATATTTTCAACGGACGGGACTGGTGGACGTTATCGGACGCGAAAGCTGTGCCGTTTGTTGTCAAAAACAATCAATTTGTGTATAGTACCCGCCACCAAGAGGCGGTTGGTGAATCCTCCGTCTCAGTGGTTGCTGGGGTGAGGACAGTGACCACAACTATGATTAGCGCGGCGCGTCCCCAAAGATGCGCCGCGCTTTTCGCTTCCGGACGAATTCTGAGAAAGTGTAAACCAGCAGATACAGATTAGTGCCAGCAGTGTAAAGCTACATTTACAACTGTAACGCCTGCTTTACAGTCCATACTCCTCCCGCTTCTTCAATCGCTGGAACGCCGCCCCACACTAAGCCGCTTGTCTTCAGTGATTTTGCGCGCGGGTGAACCTTCGCACACGTCTCTTACCACTGTTGGCATAAAGTTTGAAATAAGAAGGCGCGCCCGAAGGCACTGGAATCGCCCGGAGTGACAGAGGGGAAAATTTTCTCCCTTTCTGTCGTTTGGTTCCCCAAGAATGCCGCTTCAGTGAATTGATTCGTCCGACAGAATCTCCGACGCCGGTCAGTGCCTGCAAGTCAGGGAAAAGAACATATGTAAATTACAAAGCGGAGAGAATTGAATATGAAGCCCTCGTCCCCCACGGAGCTGTTTTCGGAACAAGTTACCTTCACTACATCGCCTAACCTCGAAGAAGACCTCCAAACCCGATCAGCGTCTTGTGACCGCACGACTGCGCTTCTCGCCGAAATTAATTCGCTTGCCGAAACTAACTCGGTTGCGGAGACACTCGAACTTACCGCGCGGCTGCTGGCGGAGCTGGAGATCGCCGTCACACATCTCACTCTTGATCGCGGAGGGTTCATCACCGCGTGGAAGCCCTCGCAGGCTCTTGCTGGCGGAACCGGGACTCCGGCAAAGGAGGCATCTGTCTCCGTCAGAGCAGAAACAACTTCGTTAGAGGCACACTACTGCGGAGAGTTGAACCCGCTCATGAAACGAGCGGCAGGCGCGATCCTGAAAGCAGCCATCATTCAGACGGAGCGTTGTTCCCATCGCGCCTGGCAGTTCGTACCGGTTGAAGAGAACAAAACGGGCGGGCGCGTGAACTCAACCGACGCGGGTCCTATGTGCGGACAGATGAGCGAAAAGGCCCGTGCGCTGCGCGCCGACATCGAGCGCGTCGCGCGCCTGCCATATAACATCCTGATTACGGGCGAGACCGGCACGGGCAAGACACGCTCGGCGAGAGAGATTCACCAACTCTCGACGCGAAGCGCGCGCCCCTTCATGGAACTCAACTGCGCGAACCTCCCCGAGCAACTCGTCGAGGCGGAACTGTTCGGCTACCGCAAGGGCGCTTTCACCGGAGCAGACCGCGACCATAAGGGATTATTCGAGGAAGCGGACGGCGGCACGCTCTTTCTCGACGAGATCGGAGACATCCCCCTGTCGGTGCAGAACAAGCTCCTGAAGGCGATTGACGAGAAGCAGGTTAAGCGGCTGGGGACGAACCATTACGTCTCCTGTGACGTGCAGATCATCGCGGCGACTTCACGCGACCTACAGGAGATGATCCGCGAAGGCTCCTTCCGGGAAGATCTGTATTGCCGCCTCGCCGTGCTGAAGGTCGAGACCGTCCCCTTGCGTGAGCGCTGCGAAGACATCCCCTCTTTCATCGCCCTCTTCCTGCGCGAAGCCGCCGAGACGGTCTCCAGGCTTTCTGGACGGACAGAAAGCTACCGGATTGAGGCCGGAGCGGTTGAGGTGATGTGCGCTTTCGACTGGGTGGGGAACATCCGCGTGCTGCGCAACACGATCTATGAACTGACGAGCTACGTCACGGATGGCGAGCCGATCACAATGGAGCGCGTACAAACGGCACTCGCTCGACTGAACGCGCGCGAGGCGAGAGGCAGCGTGTCGAACACTTCGCACGGCAAAGGGTCTGTCTCTTCCAGCTTAACCAATCAGGATTCTATGGAAGAGATCACCGAAATCCTTCGACGGTTCGCCCAAGAAGGTGACATCGTTCTGCCGGTTGAGGTATGTATCCTGCGGCGCGGCGAGACCTTTAAGCAGTGGGCGGCGCGCGTCAAACAACTCAGCATTGAGGCAACGTGCCGCGCGGACGGCACAAGGACGTTGCGCGAGGCCGCCGACCGCCTGGGGGTTTCGCACGCCAGCCTTAAGAGTCATCTTCACCGCGCGCGTTACGCGTGCTGAGTGAGCAGCCAGAAGTGCGCTTCATGGTTTGGAGCTAAGGGTGATGGCAAGAACGACTAAAATTCCTTGCGAAGGCGTGATCTACACCGTCCGCAGCGACGCCTACGGCACCGTGACCGAGGCCGACATGGGCGCGGGCGCGGAAGCGCCGCCCGAATCGGATGAGTCAATGGACGAGGAACGTGCCCGGTACGCGCAGATGATTCAGGAGTTGAGCGAGTTTGAGGAAAGGGTTGCACAGGCTGAAGCACGAAGCCTACTTGACGAAGGCCTTGATTTCTATGATGCCGAGGGTGGTGAAGAGGCTGAGCTGTTGTCTTAATCTCGCGGGCGTTTGGACCGTCTACACCTTATGATTTGAAGCACACTCAGGTGGACGCGTCCCCCATTATCGTCGGTCGTGGTGCTCCTTGAATACTTACCGGCAGCGGCTGGAGGTGATGATGTCGCTAAGCTGGCTGTCTTTCGTCGTGTACGTGATGAAATACGTGAACGGCTCAGTTCATTCATTGAGAAAGAAAGCAGAGAGTAGATTACATCTATCTATATTAACCCCATTGTTCTAGCTCCAAGGGCACTTGCCCGTCGTTTCCTACCTGCATCTAATTACCGGCAATTTAATCTCACACCAATAATCAACTTCGATAGTTCAGGTTTCGTATTTCGCCTCGCGGCGAATGTACCTCGCGTGCGTTCCACTAACATTCCGGGATTTATGCTGCGGTAGCTATTCCCTCCCGTTTGCTTCCTGCCTCTAAGGTCGTATATGCAGCTAAGCTCTCAGACTCCTTCGCGCGGAGGATCGAGCGGCGCGCGGTTCACGTGTAAAGCGAATTACTGCTCCACCTCTCGTAAAGGCTGAGGAGGCTCCAATGCGCGACGACAACGACCTAGATGAAGGCAGCCCCGCCGAGCAGCCCGACGAACCATCCGACGAAATCACGCTGCCACCGCGCCCTCCAGTCGGACGGCCCGACAATCTCAAGCGCACGGCGCTCCTCGTTAAAGGCGAGCTGCTCGCCGTCATCGCGCTCACGTGTTCGCCCCAAGCAAACTCGGTCGGCTGCCTCGACCCGCGCCGGCGCGCGGCGATTGTTCAATCGTTCTCCGACCCGGCCCGCGCGGGCGCCACCTTTCGCCAGGCGATCAGGACGAGCGAGGAGCGAGGATGGCGCGTCTTCTACTTGGGAGCGCCCCTGCACGGCTAAGGCAGCCCGCGCGCAAATTCTATATGAAGCACCTGCCTACAGCCATTCAATAAAGAGCGGCTGGAGAGCATGTGCGTTGATTAAACTATCACTTCTGGAGAGTGATCTATGCTCCTGCCGCTCGCGCTCTCAGCTCCCACGCCGACTGTCGGCGATTTTCTTGAGAATCTCGTCTTGATCGGCTGCGGACTCTTAGTCCTCGTCCTCGCTCTCGCGCTGTGCAGCTTCATTTTCGACAAGCTATCAAGAGCATGTTCGGCGAGTGCTGTCTGGTTGAAGCGGAGGGCCGCGCGAAGACGACGTCGTACATGTCTGAAGAAGTATTACCCGCCTGTGCGCCGCTCTCACTTGCGAGTTGTCCCGCCGTCGGATGACACGCTCGCGCGCAACGCGCTCCGCCGTGCGGCCGAAGCTCACCACGTCACCCGAACTTCTCAGTCGCGCGCAAGCAGCAACTTACGGCTGGTGAAACCTGGTGAGAAAGTCTTGAGGAAATAAGTTCCGCTTACGCCTGTCTCACCGAGCCGCGCTCAAAGCGGCTTCGTCCTATAGCCCTCTTCGTTTCCTCACCGTCTCGACGAATCATGTCCGGCGTCCAAATTCAGGCTGACGACAAGACGTTGATCTACCATTCTGCCTAATGAGGAGTAGCACCGGGATGACAACTCTTCTGTTCGAGCTACCTGATAAACTAACTCTCATCGTGCGACCCGGTAGTGTCTCTTTCACCGCCTACGTTCCCGATCTCCCGGCCCACGTCCGGTTCACAGCTCCGTCGCTCGCCGGGCGCAAACTGCTCGAAGCGTTCGAGCAAGATTTCCTCGACGCCATGTTGGAAGTGACCGGCGAGTTCGGCGCGAACAATACGTTCATCGTGCACAGGTGGGAGACACGCCCCTTACTATAGCCCGCTGCTTTCCATTAACGGGGCCCCTTCCGCGACGGGAGAATTTTAGAAGGACTGTTCAGGAAGTGATTTCCGGGCCGGCATCAGTCGGCACAAATTCACTTCCAAAAAGGAGCAGTCCAGAATGTCAAACGAAACTCAGTCCAGATATGCCGAACAGGTTTACGCCCGCACCAACCGCGAACTCTTCCGACCGCGCGAGAGCACGGGTAACCCGCATTACGACTTCTACACGCACTACTCTCGCCTGTTAGGTCTAGAGCGCCTCTCGCTCGAAACCCACACTGTCAACGGCACGCAGATCAGCCGCTACGAGCCGGACATCTCGCATTCGACCACCTGCGTCAACGCTACCGGCTTCGTTGACTCGGCCCTCGAGCGCGCGCGCGAGTTTCTGTGCGGCGCTTGCTTAGTCTCTGTTCTCAGCACTGGCAATCCTGCCTTTGCGACAACGAGCGGCGTGCGGGAAGCCCTCTCGCGATTCGACACCGAGCGCGTCGAAGAGGCCGCCCAACTGCTCTCGACCGACACCAACGCGCCGGAGTTCGTCCAGCTCATCAACCGCTTCGCTGCCGGCGTGAACCTCCGGCCTTCAACCGTCGGCACCGTCAACAGAATTGACCACTCGCAGGAGGTCAAGATCGCCACACCCGAATACGCCGCGCGCCGGTTGGGCAACGCCGAAGACGCCGCAGAGTTCATCCGCTGCCTTCACCTGATCGCCGGACGCGACGCCTCTGCTCTCTACCTTCAGCAGCTCGCTTCGCACTACTACACGGAGGCGAAGCGCCGGCCCGTCGCCGAGGTCCTGAAGGAGATGGCGATGATCGGCTTCGAGATGGCGGCCGTCACCGCGACCACCGAGCAGTTGGAGTTCGGCGGTGACGAATCATCCTTCCTCGTCGAAGAAGCGACGCAGCTTTCGCCAGCGGACGCCCGTGCGCTGTGGCTCGAGAGGGCGGCCCAGGTGCTTGGCGAAGATGAACAGGTTGAGCGTCCTTTCGAGTTCGAGTTAAGCGCTCAAACACGACTCATCTATCGCAAACAGCCAAAGGCGTTCGAGCATGATGAATTCTCTGAACACCTCTCCGAAGTTTCGGCCTCGACGGAAGACGATGAGGCGTTCGGCTCTTACCTCGATAGCTTCGAGCGCGTGCAGGAGCAGTATGACGAGGGGCTTGCCGTGAGCTTGCACATGACCGACGGCGAGCGCAAAATCGCGTGCGGCGACCTCGACGATGACGTTGACGACGAGAGCCTGCCAGAGTGCGCGCGCCACCTGGGTGAAGAACTCCGTCGTCTATACATGAGCGGCTTCCCGCTCCACGACAGGGGCGAACGCGACGGCGTCGAGGGCGTGACGCTGATGGTGATGGTGCGCGACGCAGAGACGCGCGAGCGCGAGGCCGTCCCCGTCGTCGTTTATGGCATAGACACGTGGATGGACGCTGCCATTGACGAAGCTTTCGGCGGGCGTGTCGCGCGCACCGTGCGCCGCTACGTCTGGCTCCCCGACACGAAGCGCACGCCGCTCACGATCGTGCGCGACAGCGTCATCCGGCGCGTTGTCGAGACGGGAATCGTCAAGCGGGGCGTGAAGAGCCGCACTCAGGAGATTCGCCACTTCGTCAAACGCGCCGCCGCGCTCGTCACGCGCTCGCGCCTGCACGAGCAGACAGAGACGGTGGACGTGTGCCCGAACCCGGAGGAGCGCGCCGAAGCCCGCGAGGTGCTAGAAGTCATGCTTCAGAAGCTGAAGCGGGATTACCACACGCGCGGGCTGAACGTGTCCGCATTGTACCGCGAGTTGACCGCGCGGCTCGAAGCAGCGCGCGACACTGCCGAGATCGCAAACCTGAAGCGCGAGGCCTGGCAGCACAAGGAGGCCGGGCGTCTCTCCTTCAAGCTGTTCACCGCCTTCAACACTCACGCCATCGCGCGCCAGGCCAAGCTCGAAGCCGAGCCGCTCTGCGAAGAAAGGGCGCACCGCGTCGTGCGTGGGGAAGGCTTCACGATGACGCAAACCTTCGTCGGCGGCGTGCGCAAATTCATCGTCGCGCAGCCCGTCCTGAACATGATCGCGCGGCTGACCGGACGCGGCGTCACGGACTTCGCACGCGCCCTTCAAGGCCTGCCCCGACAGGAACAGGAGCGTGCGCGCGCCTCCTTCCGCGAGCGCAATCCGCAGCTCTACGCGCGTGTGCGCGACGGCCTGATCGGCGAACTCGGGCGCGCTTCCGCGAGCAAGCTGCGCTACTTCCGTTGGGCGCTCTTCCCCGGCAACAAGCCGGAGCATCCGGTCCACACGCTCACGCGCGAAGACCAGTCTGCCGCGTGGGAGTTCTTGAAGGCGCGCTCTGAATCCGGCACCGAGCGCACGACTGTTTCGGTCGGAGTTGAAACTTCAGTTCCTATCACCTCCGCCTGCGCCTCGCGTCCCACGCGCCAAGCCACAACCAACAAGCAACGAGTTGTCGTGACTCGCGCCGCGATCACCAACGCCTGATCTTCCGTCCGCCGAAGAGCCGCGACCGCAACTATTTTTCCGCCGCCCGCGGTCGCGGCTCGAAGAGCTTCGCGCTGTCGAAAGTCCCGCCAGCACCCGCCGAGTCCCTCGACTGCCAGCATTAACAAATAGAGCGGACGGCAAGACGTGCCTTCACCGGCAGAAGGTTAGTCACCAACCACATGAGGTGTGCGCCTCAGGCTCCGAGGAGCTAACGGCAGGGGCTCAGGAACAAAGAAATGAAAGCGGTCGGCTGTGAGACTGAGCTTTCAAACGGCTCGACACGAAGAGCGAGCTGTCCGTGACTCTTAACCAAAACACACAAACTAAGGAGACAAGAGAAATGTCCTTCAACAAACTCATCGTCGTCGGCAATCTTACTCGCGACCCGGAACTGCGTTATACGCAAAAGGGCACGCCCGTCTGCACCGTGAACGTCGCCAGCAACGACCGCTCGCGCGACCCCAAGACGCAAGAGGTCGTGGACACGCCGACTTTCTTTCGCGCTACCGTCTGGGGTCAGAGGGCGGAGACAGTCGCGCAGCACTTCGAGAAGGGTTCGGAGATTTACCTCGAAGGCAGATTCAAGCCGGAAGAGTGGACTGACCGCGAGGGCAACAAGCGCGTGACCTTCGGCATTCAGGTCTCCGACTTCAACTTCACCGGCGGCTCGAACAGGGGCAGCAACCGCGCCGCGACTGCGCGCCCCGCGAGCGCTCAGGCGCAAGCCGGCGGGGCAGACGAGGAAGACATTGACTTCAGCTAGGCGACCGCTCCAGAGGAGTACCTGACTAAGAAATTCTCCCGGACGCCGCCGACATAAGGTAGGCGTCCGGGCAGAATCGTTTGAGGTCGACGATGACGCGCGAAATCCAAATCACATGCGACGGCTCAAGCCTCGGGAACGGCCAGGCGGTCGAGACCCGCGCCGCCTGTGCCGCGCTGATGACCGACTCCGTTCACTGGCGCGCTGTCGGCGAGTATCTGGGATCGTTGACGAACCAGCAGGCCGAACTGATGGCCGCCGTGCTCGCGCTCGAAGCCTTACGCTTCCCGTCCCAAGTCACGCTTCGTTCAGACTCCGCTTACCTCATTCGCACCATGCGGGGAGAGTTCCAGCGCAAGACGAACCATGAATTCTGGCAGCGCCTCGACCAGGCTGCGGAGCGTCATCAGGTTACGTGGCTGTGGACGCGAGGCCACGCCGGCGATCCTGTTCAGACCCTTTGTGACCGAGCAGCTCGCTCGATAGCTGCAGCGCCCTCGACCCGCGAAGCGACGCTTCAATTCATCTTGCGCGAAGCCCGCGCCCTGCGCCTTCAGCAGTGACCCGTTGTGTGATTAGCGCGAGTTACTCGCCGCCTCTGGCTTCGGCACGGCGACCCTTTTCCTGCGCGGCACCGGCGAGAGTGGCCGCCGCGTTATCCCCCGCACCGTGCGCGCCGTTCCCGTTTGCGCCTGAACCATTGCGGCCCTTTCTCCGCTGCTCCGCGTACCACCGCTCGAAGCCTTTGTCCGCCTCGAACAGCATCTCCAGCCCGGCGCTGATTACCGCTCCGTCCTCCGGCTCTTCGCCTTCGAGTTCGGCGACGAACGCTTTGTAATCCTTAAATCTTCCAAAGACCGGGGCCTCGATCTTCGTGTTTTCTAACACCTCGAATTTACCGCGCTTGGAACTCACGAGCGGCGCGACTTCCGTCGCCTCCGCAGCTCCCCGCCGACCGCCTCTTCCTTCTTCGCGCGCCTGATTGTTGTCACCTCTTCCCATACTTTGTCGTCGCTCCTTACCTTCGCTTCTTCCGACAGTTTTCATCCCTGCGCCCTCGTGTTATGAGCGCGTGTGCCCCCGCGTATCTTCAACTCTCATGCCACGCATAAGCTGACTTCTCACGCCCTCCGACCTGAATTCAAACGAGGCTGTCGCGTCAACTGCAGCCTCTTCTTTCGACGTTCCCTGACCGCCGTTCCGGGTTCTGAATAAACTCCTTTTCGGCCCCATTTTTACTGCCTACAGGTAGAGGGCTTAGACGTTAACAGTTAAGCCGTAAGTCCCGACTCTTCTCTCACTTACTAATCCTTATCTGTTAGCGTAACGTTTCCTTCGCGTTACCGTTAAGCGGAAACCTAATCGGCACACCACTTGCTCTGTTAACAATTAAGGTTTTCGCGTTTTCGCGTTAACAGATAAGGAGATCATGCGCGTGGCAAAAGCTGTGGAGGAAGAGACAGTTCTCTCCCAAGAAAGAGGGCGTGCGCTTCGTAAAAAGCGGGCGCGCAAGAAGCAGTTCACGGGCGAGATTTACGGCGCGCGTCTCACACACGAAGACGCCCGCGTGGTTGACGATTATGCGCGCCAGAAGGGACTCGACCGCTCCGATGTGGTCCGTCTGGGGATGCACCAATTCGCCCTCAGGCAGCAGATGCGCTACCAGCCGAAAAGTGACCTCGAAGAGATGCGGGAGCAGGTCTTCAGGGAGCACTTCGCACCCATCGCCGAGCAGTTGGGCGTGCTCGCTTTGACGCTCCATGAGCTGCCGCAAACGCTACTGGAATTACGCTCACGACAGCCTTCAGCTTCCGGCAATGGCGCAGCAGAGGACGGCGAGACAGGCGCTTCGGGCAGCGAACTAGCGCGCCGTCTTGAGACGGAAATTAGCTCCCAACGGCGGGCTTTGGAGCAGGCGCTTTTCGCCTCGGTGCTCACCCTGCGGCTCGTCACAAATTACCTCGTCGAGCCGCAACTGCGACGCCTCGACGGGTCGGACGGCGCCGCGCTTAAGTCTCACCTGCGCGCTGCTTCCGAAGGCAAAGAGGCGTGGGGCGCGGGCTTGGCTGCCGTCATGAAACTGACCGGCGAGCGCGTCATGACCGAACTCGGTTTCGCCCAATCCTCCAAAACTTCAGGCACGGGCGATGCAGCGCAAGGCTTGACTGGGAACGGCGGGCACGCGGTGGCTTCGACACTCTCCGACGCGGATGTTGCGGGCGTGCTGTGAGGCGGAAAGTTGGGTGATTCCGAGTGAGTAAATCTCGCTTCGTCCTGAAACCGGCGCGGGTCGGAGGCTCCGCTTCAAGCGACCTGACGCGCTACATCGCCAAGAGCAAGCTCGACAAAAGACGCGAGGGCGAAGGCGCGCGCCCGCTCTTCAATGAAGAGCGAGATGACCTCACTTTTTGGGAGGCCCGCAAGTGGCTGAGCATCACCGGCGGCGACCTCCCGCGCGAGGACGTGCTACATTACGTCCTCTCGTTCGAGGTTGTCAAAGACTACGAATCGCTGGGCGCAACGGACGCCGAGCGGACGGCGGAAGTGCGCGCCTACCTGCGCCGCGCGCTCGCGAAGGCCGCCCGCCAGACTGGCGTGGAATCTTGGCGATGGACGGCAGGAATTCACCTCAACAAGCCGCACCCGCACGTCCACCTGCTCATCAACAAGAACGTCATTGACCGGCAGAGTGGCGAACTCCGGCGCGTCGAAAAACTGCTGCCCCCGCTGGTCGCGCACTACGAAAATCGGACGGACAGGACGCGTGAATTCGACTATGGCGTGATCATCAATTCATTCGCCGCAGATGTAGACGCGAGGCTCCGCGACCGCGCCCGGGAGCGCGATTTGCCGGGCCGAAATGGGCATCAAACGGAGATACCCAGGCAGCGCCCGGACCGCCAGAGTGACCGCATTCTGCTCGGCGAATCAATGTGGGCCCGCCACACTGTCGAGCAGCTCGAACGCGAAACGGAAGCCCTCAAAACACACGGCGACAAGCGGCGTTTTCGCCTCTTCGATCCGACGCACGAACGAGTTCGCCGCGTCTCGGCTCACGACATTCGCCGCCGCGCATACGCGGAAGCAAACCGCTTGGTTGCGGGCGTAAATTTCTCATCCCCGGAGGAGCGTGCGCGCGCCCGCCAGCAAGCTTTAGAAGACAATCTCGCGCGCCACAGCCAGGCCCTCGCCGAGCACGAAGAGAAGGTTCAGGAGCACCTAGAGCGACTGGAAAAGAGGCTCGACCAAGCCCGCGAAAACTACAAAATGCTCGCGCCGCACGTCGAGAATTTGCGCGCGCGCTACTGGGAAAAGGGCGAGCCGCTTCCCCTCCCCGTGCTCTCGCCGGAGCAGGTGGGAAAGATACAAGGCGCGGCGGTCGAGGCGCGCGACGCGGCGCGCGTCCGCACGCTTGAGAAGATTCGGTTAGGCCTCACCGCCGAGCGCGGGACGCCTACTCGCACCCAGCAGGAGCGCGGGCGTCTCCTTGCCCAACTGCGCGAAGCCGAGACGGATCTGGCGGCGCGCCGGGAGCGCGAGCGGCAGTTCGAGCACGGCTTCCACCTCGTCCGCTGGGAGATAAACGGCGCGCGCTGGAGCTTGGCCGGAGTGGACGCACGGCTGGAGAAAGAGCGCGTCCAAACCAGCTTCATCCACGTCGGGATCAGCGCATGGGTGCCGTCGTGGAAGCGCCAATCGCAAGAGGAGATAGCGCGCCTTCGGGAGATTCGCCGGGAGGTGGAAGAGAACATCCGCGCGCGGCAGCAGGAACTTATTGAGGAGCGCGAGCGCGCCGCCGCAACCGTGCAGGCACTGACGGAAATCCGTGACAGTGAGGCGCGTGTTCAGGACGGGCGTGAGTCACTGAACCGGTCTGAAACCCTTTCGCCGATCTACACGCGCGCCGAACTTGACCGCATGGAGTCTCATGCGCACACGACGCTCGACGCAGACCTGTTGGTGGAAGTTAACGACGCGCGCCTTGAGAAACTGATGCGGCTCCCAGCGGAAAAAAGGCCACCCCTGCAAAGCCTGGCTGCCAGTGCCGAGGCGCGCGCCTTCGTTGCAGAATTGGACTTCCTCAGAACGCAGAAAACTCGCGACGAGCAGGCCCGGTGGGGGCGGTTCGTGCCTGTCTCTGCGCGCCTCCGTGACGGCTCGCTCATCACCGGAAGCGTGCGCCAGACCGAAGTTCTGTCCCGGGCCGACGCCATTATCCACATCGTCGAAGGCGGCCCCGAGAAGCGCGAGCGCGCACGCGCGATTACGCGCGCGGCGGCAGTCCACGCCACGGAAACTGAGGCGGCTTACGAAGCGGCAGCCAAGTGTCTCGAAGCCGCCCGGCAGATAGCCGACGAGTACCGGGAAGAGCTAGAAGAGATGGGCCGCGGAGCGCCGCAGCCTGCCTTCAGCCCGAAAGATTTGAGTCGGATCGACCTCCACCGCGCGCAGAGCGATAGTCCAGAAGAGCGCCGACACCTTCAGCACATTCTCGACCGCAGCGAACTCGTCCCCGTCATGGAGCACACCCGGAGTGAGCACGAGTTTCCGCAGGTGGCAGACGCTCACCTGCGAGCTTCACGAGAGCAGAAAGTCCACGCCGCAGAGCCGCCGACGCACGTCCGGTAAAGGATTCACTGCGCCAAAGCAGGCTCGTATTTGAACCCGGCGGGTTCGTATGTGAACCCGGCAGGTTCACATACGAGCCTCCCACTGGCGGCAACCGCCGCAGAAGAAACAGATCGTAAGGACAATAAAGGTAGCCTCAAAGACGACCTGCGATGCACGGCGGTTGCTCTACCTCTCAAAGAGCCGAACCGCCCGATGGAAGCCCAGAAGCGCACACCGAAGCCCCACGCACCAGGCCGCGAATCTCCTGCGCCGGAGACCACGATCCGCACCGGACGGGACGCCCGTCGAGTGCTCGCCCCGCTGCTCGACGAAAAGCGCGAACTGACCGCGTTAGCCGCCGAGTTCTTCAGGCTGGGGAGCCGTCTAGCCGGGCGCGCCGCTGACCCCAACGAGCGAGCCGCCGTTTACAACAGCTACCTTAATAGAATCCTTAGCCACCTGACCGCCCGCGATGGAACGGCGCAGGAGAAACGGGAGGCCGTTAGCCGGACGCTCGAAGAGATGCGCGCGGAGAACCTCCGCCGCCATTCCAGCTTCGAGGCGCACCGCGCGCACGTGGACGTCGAAATTCACCGCTCCGAACTGGACGACCTGCGCGCCCTCTACGAGCCCCCCGACGGGCGCACGCGCGCCGAGCACGCGAGCTTCCTGAACGGCGTCTCGCAGGAAGCGCGCGACGCCTACGAGCGCGGCGCGACCCTCTACGGCGATGTGCTCGTCATCCCGCGCGAGAGCGCCGGGGAAGCGACCGGCGCCGACCAGGTGCGCGCCGGCAGCTACACGCACGCCGTGCGTGAATTTACCCCACTCGTCGGGGAGGAGCGCGCCAAAGAAGTCGCAACTGAGTTCGTCGAACTCGGACGCGCGATAGCAGGGCGCACTGCGGACGGTGACACCCGCCTCGTCGTCTTTCAAACCTTCTACAAGGAGCTCACGTTCGACGCTGCGACGGGTAAACTGCGCTCGCGCGAAGGGCAGGCCGCGCAGCTCGAACCCGTCCTGGAGCGGATGCGGGTGCTGGCGATTGCCATGCGCGCCGAAGAGTGGAAGCGCGACCGCGCGGAGTTCGTCGAGTTCGACGAGTGGGAGAAGATTGGTGAAGCCAGACAGCGCGACGCCGAGCACGAAGCTACGGGGCGGCTGACCTACCGGATTGAGAGCATCCCCGGACTCGAATCTGAACATGACGAGCTTGAAGAGCTGGCGCGCGACCGCGCGGAGGACGAGCGGGAAGCGTTCAGCGGAAGAGTTACGAGCGTCGAATACGAGCGCGTGCGCGTTGACCGGATGCCGCCGGCCTTGCCCGCTGGTCTCGGTGAAGAGGACGAGCGCCGACTGCGCTACGAGATCATCCCGAGTATTGACCGTCGGCTTGATGGCGGCGCGCGTCCGCGTGACATCACGTCCTGGCTCTACGGCGAACAACGCTCGGACGAAGCCCGAGCGCGCGACGAGGAAGTGGCGCGCACCCTCTCGTGGCGCGCGCCCGAGGCTAACCTCGAACACCCACTCACGCGCACCGAAGAGTTGCGTGCCCTTTACCTCTTACAAGTCCTGTCGTCGGAAGCCGAAAGGTCTGCGGTCGAGGTCTCCGCTAAGGGAACGAAGCCCGCGCGTGAAGCAAATAGGACGGCCGCCGAGTACGGCGAACATCTAACGAAGATTGCCGAAGAAACTGCGCGGCTACAGCTTACCGAGCGCGAACTCGCCGAAGCGATTGAGGCAGTAGGGGCGCGCCTGGCGCAAGTCTACCGGGCCGAGCGGGCGCGTCTTAAAGCTTTCGAAGCCGCCGAAGCCGAGCGTGACCGCCTGGCCGCAGAAGCGCGTGACCACGAAGCTTCGGTGCGATCTGGCGCAGAGTTCCAGGAGATGCTTTATGAGGCGCGCGCACAGGAACGTGAAAATACTCTGGCCGAACGCGAGGCGTTGATTCGCGGCAACAACGCTCGCTTCGACCAAACGCATGATGAAGACGAAAGGAGAAACATTTCCGCCTACCCCGAGCTGTCGGGAGAGGCCCCTGCTATTTCGACTTACGCGCTGCTGCGACAAGAGCACGAGCAGGAGCGCTGGCGCACGCGTGCGACACTCGCCGAGAAGTTGACCAGCCCTGACCTAGAGCGGGAGAGAGATGCGAACCTTGCGGAGTTAGAAAACCATCAGGCCCACTTTCGTCGCGTCACAGGGCGGGAGATTACGAGCGCGAACGAAGCGCGCGAGGCAACAGGGCCGCACCTTGAGCGCGTGCGCGGTGTGCTCCTCCGCATGGCGCACGAACGAGCGCAGATCAAGATCGAGACGACCCGCGCTCAGCAGAAACCTGCAGCCCCGGTTCTGGTGGGCTTGGGAGCGAACGGCTCTTTGCTCTTACCCGTAGAGAACGTCAACGAATACAACACCCTCGTCAAGCTCACACGCCAGTTCAACCTGGGCCTCCGCGTTTACGATTCACTGCACGGGCGCGAGATCACGGGCGAGCAGGAAGAGCGCGCGGTCCTCTATGACTTCGCGCGTGACTACGTCCGCTTCCGCGCGCTGGACGAAGTGACGCGGCTCAGAAACGAGAAGCGACTGTTCCGCGAGTACGGGGCTAGGCTCGACCGGGCGCAAACGCTGGACGAGCTGAAGGAAACGGTCAACGAGATACGGCGCGAGAATTACGCGCGGGCCACGCGGCCCGCGCAGTTCGCAGAAGAAGAGCGTGAAGCCGCCCGCCGCGGCGAACAACTGCTTCGCCCGCTTACAACGAGCGAGATGCGCCAACTCTTTCTGTCCCCAACGCCGGAGCATTACACCTCGGAGATGAGGGAGCTTCGCCTGAGCCGCGCCGAAACGGGGCGCGACAGGCAGCAGCATATCCGGGACCTCGAACGCGGGACTCGTGAGCCGTCACCGGAGCTTGCCACGCTGCTCAGGGAGTTCGACCGTACGAGGCATGATTCGCCCCCGCGCCACTCAAGCAACATCCGGGCGTTCTTAGGCGACTACCTGAACCCTCCCGACCCGAACAGAAACCGCTTCTCGCGCGAGAATCTGTACGAACTCGGCAAGCGACTCCGGCCCGCTGAACGCGATTACTTCTTCCGTATTGTTGATTCAACCAAGCGCGATCTTGAGCAGAGGGAGGCGTTTAGCCGGATGCGCGGGCAGATGGAGGCGAGAGTAGCCGCATACCTGATCGGCGTGGTGCGAGCGCACGGCGTGGAATCGTTCGAACGAGAAGGTGCCCGTCACACAGATTTTATCAGCCGCCTAATCAATGAGACATTGCAGGAGCACGGGTACGACTTGGCCTATTTCAACCTGAATGACGATCATGTGAATCGAATTACCGGCAGGCTCGTCGAGGAACTACCCGTGGCTATCCGCGCCTTGAGTAACGAGCGCGAGCAACGGCGCACACACGAACATCAACTCGGTGACATTGTACGGCGCGATGCGCTACTGCCCGCCCAAGTAATTGATGATTCGACAGTATTTCATGCCCGAATGTCGGATGATCGCGATAATCAATTAGCACGGAGGCAAGCTGTACCCGCGCGTCTGCAGTACCCGGATGATGAGTTCGTCGAACAGAAGGTTAATAGAACAATCGGGCAACTACACGATCAAGCAATTGCGGTAGCATCTACCTCGATTAATTACGCGCACCATCAACAGCCGCCCAAAGCAACGCATGAACTTAGCGCCGACCACCGCGAACAACACGTTCACCCTCATATCCTCACCCGCTAAGGCTAGTCTTAGCTGCTGAACGCATTCGGGCGCGATCCCTTGCAAGCCTACATCTAGACTGTTATCGCACTCTGTAAAAATTGTAGTGAGGTTGCGCTCTGTATAGAAGATTGCCATCATCGGACTGGGTAGAATTATCAATGGACCTAGCCCGGTAGATTCAAGAGTTACTTCAAAGCAAAATTCCGGTCACCCGCGCAATGGGCGTCAAGGTCGAAAACTATGATGGCAAGCGTTAGACGAGAAAGAATATTCATCAAATGACTGAATCTCTTCACTTCACTTCCGTCCGTTTTCGTCGCTACAAAGCGTTCCGTGATTATTCTCTGAGTTTACAGCGATTCAACATTCTTGTTGGCCCCAACAACGCCGGGAAATCAACGGTCATTGGAGCGTTCCGCATTCTTGCGGAAGGAATCAGGAAGGCGTGTTCTCGTAATCCGGTTCTTGTTCCAGGGCCTGAAGGGGAAACGCGCGGCTATTCAATTGACTTGCAAGATATACCAGTTGCTACAGAGAACGTTTTCTTCGATTACGACGATTCCACCCCCGCTTCAGTGACATTCCGGATATCTAATGGGAATGAGCTTGTGCTGTTCTTTCCGGAGCGAGGCGTATGCTACATGATCTGCCGTACCTCCGCGCGCCCCGTTACATCTACAACCCAATTCAAGTCACAGTTCAACGTGCCAATCGGATTCGTTCCAATCCTTGGCCCAGTTGAGCACGATGAACCGCTCTTCCAGAAAGAGGCCGCGCGACTAGCACTGCTCACATACCGGGCTGCACGCAACTTTAGGAACATCTGGCATCATTATCCTGATGAATTCGATGAATTCCGTTCTCTTATTCGGTCAACTTGGCCTGGAATGGACATCGGACGGCCCGAGGTCGACAACACCCATGAGAAACCTCTCTTACGCATGTTCTGCCCTGAGGAACGGATTCCGAGAGAGATCTTCTGGTCTGGATTTGGCTTCCAGGTTTGGTGTCAGATGCTCACCTATATTGTTCGTGGGCAGCAGTCTTCCCTATTCATGATTGACGAACCGGATATCTATTTGCACGCCGATCTTCAACGTCAACTCCTTGGGATTTTGAAAAACCTTGGACCTGATATTCTGATTGCTACCCACTCAACGGAAATAATCAGCGAGGCCGATCCAGATGATTTAGTTGTTATTAACAAGAGGTTTGGCTCAGGCAAACGAATAAAAGACCCCTCAGAACTGCAGCATGTATTCCATGTTTTGGGGTCGAATCTTAATCCCATACTCACTCAACTTGCTAAAACGAGGCGTGCAATCTTTGTCGAAGGTAAAGACTTCCAAGTGTTCTCTCGTTTCGCTCGAAAACTCAACTTAGACTCAGTAGCTAACCGTTCTGATTTCGCAGTTATCCCGGTAGAGGGGTTCAACCCAGGGAAGGTGCGTGACTTCTTGCATGGTATGGAGACTACGCTTGGTACAAAGGTTCTTTCAGCAGCCATCTTTGACCGAGACTATAGATCTCCAGAAGAGTGTAAAGCGGAACTTGAGTTGCTTAACAAACATTGTTACATGGCTCGTATCCATACGCGAAAGGAACTAGAGAATTTCCTACTGGTCTCTGAGCCACTCAAAAGGGCTGTCGACCGTCGGATTGCTGAGCGAAAGCGACGTGTTGGCGGGGAGCAGGATTTTGTAGAGGATATTGCTATATTACTGATGACGCTAACGGAGCCGATGCGGCATAGAGTCGAAGCAAAATACCTTGCTCGTCGACGGCAATTTGAAAGGTCGCGTAAGGTTGGTATCGACGATTCAACGATTGAAGAAAGACTCCTTGAGGAATTCGATCATACATGGAATGACAAAGCACAGCGATGTCATATCGTCCCGGGGAAAGAGACTTTAGCTGCTCTCAATACATATCTCCAAGAACAATACGGGATTACCGTGTCTGCATCCCTGATTGTCGATTGTTTTCGCAAGGAAGAGATTCCACAGGAAATGGTCGACCTCCTCATTGCCATTGATGATTTCAGAAAGCAATTACCAGGTGATATTTCCCAACGCGCCTGAATGCAAAGGCGTAACTGATGCGCGTTCCTAAAACGGGAGATAGGAAAAGATTCCGCTCGACTTTGTCGCGGTCAGACTAATTCCCCCGGGCGGCTGTCTCGTCATCGTAAGCAAAGCCAACTGCTGTTCCGATGGTATTGACCGCACCGCGCCAATGTTCTCTCGTGTCAGTGCAGGCCCCATCCAGCCTTCGATCCTTTGCGGAGTGACATACCAGAAGTAAGTAGCGGCTTCCTGCGCGCGCTCCCCAGTGGGCACGGCCCAGATGCCAGCTTTCACAGGCTCCGTGGTTCGAGCCGGGTCAGCCGGATTGATCGTGTGGAGGGTGTATAAATAGTGAGACGCGGGGGCGATGAGCGTCGTACCGTCGGGTGAGATTTGTTTATAACGCGCGCCCTTCCAAATCCGCTCGTCCAACTCGCGAAAGTCGCGCGGAAACCTCCCCGTCTGTTGATGGAAGGTCCTGAGCGCTAGCGCGACGGTCTCCACAGCCGGAACTGGCAACTGAGCTTCGTGAGCACGGTTACGAGCCCAAGACGAGTAGATGACGGCTACTACGAACAACGCGAGGGACAGCGCGGCGATGATGAGGGTGAAGTGTGTCCTTCGCTTTAACGACAACGGTTGTTTGATCGATTGTTCGTTCGTCATATCAGCAACTCCAAACATCCGCAGGTTTCAAGCTACGGGTTGAGAATTTTTTCCAGCGACGCAGCCGAATCGGATGCGGGCGGAGTTGCAGCCGGGCTGTCGAAAAGCGAAAGTAGATGTCCGATTGATTCGTTTGTCTTCTCCTTAATGACCTCTTCCGGCACTATCTTAGGTTTTGTCAACGCTTCATCTGTTTGTTCTTTAACGTGCTCTTCATTGGCCGCAGACTTCTTTCTCACTCTGACTTTCGTCTTCACTTGTTTCGGTGTGGCCTCTACTGAAACTACGCTCTCTTGCGCTTCATCGCCTAGCGCAGCTTCTCCGCCTGACGCAAGCATTAGCCTAGCCGCCGCCGCTTCGCGCAGACGCCGTTCACTCGTCATGCTCTCGGCGTCCGTGAAATTGACGATGCGCGGCATCCCGTATCTGCGCGGAATCACGCGCGGCCCCGTCTTGGCCGATTTCGGGTAAGTCCACTTCACCGGCGGCATCGTCTCGACAATCGTGATGGCCTGAAGGTGTACGGGTAGCTGCCTGATCTCGGCAGGGTCCATCAGGGCGCGTCCCGTCTCGCTCGTGCGCGAGCGGTCGTACTGCGTCCCCGGCGAGTCATCGAACCCTCGCCCCCACACGGTAGTCTGGCCCACAAGCTCCGAGGCGTATCTTGCCGTCACAGAGTCGCAGCCCGGCAGGAAGGTCTTGGTATTGATGGAGCCGAGGATCGCGTTGAAGCCGTGCTCGCCGTACATGTCGAAGCCCTGGCTCATGTTCTGGTAGAAGAGCATCACGCCGAAGCGGCGACCGCGCCCCACGCCCGGCAACTCTTTCAGGTTAACGACGGGCACGTGCGCCGCCTCGTCCACGACGAACATCACCGGCGTGGTGTCGTCCGTCACCTCGCCGGCGCGGAGGTGCTCGACAGCCTGGCCCAGAAAAGTGCCGAGCGGAATCTTGTAGCGCGACGCCGCGCCTTCGGGGATGACGACGAAGATGGCCGTGCCCGGCTCGCGCAGGGTCTCAAAATCAATATAGCGCGCGCCGCGCTCCCACTCGCTTCTGAGGATGGTCGAGGTGACGGCCCGCGCAGCGTCAATCGTGAACGGGTTGATCTTCGCCGCGAGTCCGGTGAAGACGCTGCCCCTAGTCTGATCGGGAGCTTTCGTGAACGTGCCCCACTGCACCTGCACGTCGTAGCTCTCGCAGGACGCGAGTTCTTCGCACAACTGATCGTAAGAGCGCAGCGCGATGAACTCGTGAATCATCGGCGGCGTCGGGTGGTCCACAATCGTCGGAATGTAGAGCAGTATGGCAGTGAGGAGAGCCACCTCGGCTTCAGACCAGAATGGGTCAGTCCCCGTGTACTTCGTGCCTTCGAGTCCGAGCATGATAGTCGCCATCATGTGCGCGTACTCTTTGTTGCCTTCGCAATGGCGGATGAAGTTCCAGCGGTCTGAGCATTCCGGATTCTGGAAGTCGAGGCGATAGACCCGATTGAAATATCTCGCGCAGTATTCGAACAGCTCGCCCTTCGGATCGATGATGACGGTTGACCAGCCGGAGCGCGCGAGGCAGCGCAAGTAATTCATCAGCAGCACCGACTTGCCAGAGCGCGGCGGGCCGAAGAAGACAAATGAGCCGAGCGCGCTCTCCGGCGTGAGCACGAAGCGAAACGGGCGACGAAGCGGGCGCGGGAGCCTTCCTAATTCCAACTCGCCTAGCGCAAGCGACTCATTTACGGGGCGCGCGAAATTCGCCCCCTGCAAGTAGAGCGGCGACGCCCACCCTGCAGTGCCGTGAGTCAGAAGCCGGTTGAATTGGTGATAAGGGAACAGGATTCGCACGCATTCGGCGCAGGCGATCAGGAACGCCATGAACATCAGCGCGAAGTAGATGATCTGCGCGTAGAAGCCCACATTGAAATAGCGGGAGGCGAGCCACAAAAAGATTGCGGACAGCACACCGAAGAAGAGTGTGGCGATGACCTGCCCGACGTCCTGCATACACCGGATGAATGCATAGTAGGCGGGCAGGTAAGGCTCGTCGGCGCGGCGCGGCAGGCCGCGCTCGGCGTCGTATCTCTGGATGCGATTGCTGAAGCTCATCGCTCGTTTTCGATAACAGTCGTCTTAATGATTTTGAGACGGCAACTGGCGCGCCCACGCGGCGAGCTGCTCGGGCGTAGCTCCTTCGGGAAGCTGGGCGTCCACGTAATCGACCTGCCACCCGGCGGCTTCGACGGCTGAAGCGTTCGCGAACGCTTCAGGTACGGTAATGTTTTCGAGGCGGAACGAGTAGAAGTATCGCTGACGGCCAGATTGTGAAGCCGAGTTTTCATCCGGCACTCGTAAGAGTAGGCCGGGGCCGTCCGCGCGCTCTCGACCTAAAGAGACGACCTCGACGCCGAAAGGGTCGGGGCGAAACCGGACGTGAATCGTGCTGTGCTCGGAGACGAGCAGGTGGCGCTCGCGGACGAGTTCGACACCGGGCGGGAGCAGCCCGCGGGCCGCGATCTCCTCCAGCAGTTCGTCAACTGACCTCGCGGGGCGGCGCTCTGTGCTGCGTGCTACGCCGGAGAGTGACGCTGCGATCACGACCGCGCTCGCTTCGCGCAACCGCCCTTCGGTGCGATACACCTCGCCATCGAAGACCGCCGGCTGTGATGAAAAATCACTCGCGCGGCGCGCGGCACGCCTCGTTGATGCTTGCGCGTTGCGCTCGAAAGAGATGCGCGGGTTGTAATGCCCGGTCAAAGCGCGCCTGATGTCGCCGCCATAGAGCAGCAGCAGTACGACGCCCGTTGCCACCAAGCCGACGACTTGTTTGGGCGTCAGTTTCGGAAAGCGTAGCGGCTCGCTCTTTCTTTCATTTTCTTTTCGACTTTTTAGTTGACGGTCGCGCATCATGCCGCCTCCCGCAGAACCAATTGCTCTCGCCCGAAGGCGCTCGCCACCCAAGCGTCAATCACGGCGTCCGGCTGGTGAGCGTCCTGCGCGACGCGCGCGAGCGCGAGCCTGAGACTCTTCGCCTGGCTCTGCTGCTTCGCCAAGTAGCCCACGTAAGCGGCGAGCGCTCCTTCGCTGACCGAGCGCACGTCGTCGCGCACGAACGCCGCGAGCAAGTCAATCAGCTCGCGCAGGCCAGGCTTGTTCTGCACGCCGGGGATGGCCTTGACGGATTCGTTGATGCGGGCGACAGCTCTCACCTGATCCGGCGACGCTTCGGGAACGCGCGCGCGCAGGATTTTCACCTCCTCCTCCGGCGTCGGCTTGTCGAGCCATGAGTAGAAGCAACGGGAGCGGAAGGGCGGCGAGAGCTTGAAGCGCAGGTTATTCGAGGTGAAGATGGCGAGCGGGAATAATTGGCGGTTCGCGCTCCCCTTCTCCGCGTCGTAGATGCCGATGGGCTGGTTGTAATCAGGCACGTAAGCGTAACCACATTCCAGAAGTCCCAGAAGCATGTCTTGCAGGTGTTCAGGCAGTTTGTCCACCTCATCGAAGAACAGAAGCGGCACTTGGCCCATGCTGCCGGCCCAGTGGAAGGCGTGGAGTGCGCGACCGAGTTTCAGGAACTTCATCCGGTACTGCTCAGCCTGCGCTTCGTCGAGCGTCTTCGCCCCGGAAGTGACTGCCTGAATCACCGACTGGTTCTGCGCCTCCCTGTCCCACTCGTACATCAGGTCGCTCAGCTTCAATTCGCTCATTCCCTGGATCGGGAACATGGTCATGTTGAAGCCGAACTGCGTGGCGAGCGCGACCGCCGACTTACCGCTCCCCGGCTCGCCCTCGATCATCCAGATCTTCCCGCTACGCAGAACCTGCACGTAGTCGCTCAGCAAGCCCTCTTGGATCAGGTAGCCGGTTGAGGCCAGGCGCTCCGCGATCCCGCTCACACCCTCCTGCCGTAAAACTTCGCGCGGGTTGAGCTGCGGTTTGTCGGATGCTGGCGGCGGAATCATGCTCCTACGTTTTCCTTATTAAGTGTGCGTGCTGGATCAACCGAAGCGCCCAGCGCTCATTGTCCCGCTAAGACGGCCTCCGCTACGCGGCGCATCTCCGGCGTCATGCGCGGCAGAGCGCGGCGGATGTCGTCGGCGCTCCCCTGCGTCATCAGTTCGACGAGTTCGGCTTCTGACAGTTGGCCGCCCGCGCGCGCCTGCCCTGCGTCCGCCATGCGGCGCAGCTCATCCGCCGACGTGCTTACATCAGCGTCAACGCCCTGTATCTCTCGCGGGGATGTCATCACGAAGACGTACCCGGCGGTATTGGCCGGGACTTCAATGAAGCCTGCGCGCCCCTCACGGTAAGCTAGGCCGTTTATTTCGCGCATGAGCGGAGAAGTCATGCGCGGCGCGCCGTAGCCGTACACGTCGCCGACGTAAACTGGACGGTTGCCGATTGTGGCCGCGACCGTCGATAGCGCCTCGACCACGCCTGCGCCTGCGATCTTCAGCGCACGACTCCAACCGGAGTTGAGGTTGTGCTTCCGACCGCGCAAGCCGTCCGTACCGTCCGAGCCGAGCAGACTTCCCTGAAGGCGCACGAGTTTGCCGCTCGCCTGATCAATGAAGCCGACGAGCTGGACGTATGCGCGCCCGATCTCGTAGTCGCTCCCGCGGACTACGCCGTAGAGTTCTGTGCCGCGCGGGAGCGACCACCCCTGGCCCGACATGGCCCGCGTGAGTTGCATCCGCACGTAGCCCTCGCTGCGCAGGGTGTACACGGCGCCGAGCGTGCGAACGGGTAGCATCGTGCCCAGAGGCGGGAGCGGCACCGATTGAGTCGTGCGCTCCGCCTGTGTGGTCGTACCGCCCGCAAGATTCTGCGAGCCCGCGACACTCGTATTGCTGCCGTTATTAGCTAGAAGAGTGCTGACGCGAATCGAACGCTCAGGGTTCGGACTTCCGAGTTCTGTGCCGGCCCTTGTGACCGTCGTCTCTCGGTTCGTCGAGCCTTGTGCCGAATCAACCTGGCTTGTCTGTCCCGTTGCGTTCTGAGCACCTGTGGCCGGGAGCGCTCCCACGTTTGTCTGCGGGGTTACGGTCGCGGAGAAGTCGCCAAGCGGCAGGCGGTCTGTGACGGGGCTATTACTATTCAGCGAAAGGTTATTGTTCGCAGCAGCCTCAGGCGCAACTCCCTGATTTGTATTTGCTGCGCTGTTCGAGTCGCCCCCTTTTTTCAACTCACGCGCGATCTCTTCGGCGGTGGGCATCTGCGGAGAGTTATCGTTAGCCGCACTTGCTTCCGAGCGACTGCGCGGGTTGCGGACGCGGTACGTGTCTTCACGGCTGCCCGAAAACAGCCAGAGGTAGCCAGCTACCGCAACCACCAACAGCGCGCAGGCCGCGACGCCGAAAGCTACGACCACGCGCTTGAACGTGCCCCGCTTCTCGTCCTTTTCCGGCAACTCGACGCCGACATCTTCATCATCAACACCTTCCGCGCCGGCGGTATTTTCTCGCTTCGCGGAAGTGGTTGTTCTCACTGACGAAGCGCCTTCGCTCTCACCGAGCAACTCAGGGAACTCTTCGTCAGTCGTCGCGACGTCGCCCGCGCCGCCCTTCAAATCCGACAGCGACAGCTTCGTCCGCTTGCTTCCGTTGCCGTTTCCGTTACCGTTGCCGTTGCTGCCGTTGGTGTAC
>Ga0081539_10002390_pt1 | contig 26723 bp, 16 predicted proteins | sample TabmetS4T2R2_FD_71023 | JGI IMG/M metagenome (GOLD analysis project Ga0081539, IMG submission 71023) | Tabebuia heterophylla rhizosphere microbial communities from the University of Puerto Rico - S4T2R2 | ecosystem: Host-associated > Plants > Roots > Rhizosphere ...
CACACGTTATGTTGTCTCAGACGCCGGGGAAGAACGACGAAGACGGGTTACTCGAAGCCTGGGAGATCATGAATCTTGAACTGAAGGCCGACCTGGTCGTGCTCTCGGCATGTGAAACAGCGCGGGGTCGTGTTGGCGCAGGTGAAGGAGTGATTGGGCTGACCTGGGCTTTTTTCGTCGCCGGTTGCCCGACAACCGTCGTCAGTCAATGGAAGGTCGAATCTTCAAGCACTACCGAGTTAATGGTCGAATTTCATAAGAGATTCAAAACACAATTCGACAAATCGCGATCGGCGACTTCAACTGCCGAGTCTCTGAGAGAGGCTGCCTTGAAGCTGATGCGCGACAAGGAATATCGGCATCCCTTTTTCTGGGGCGGCTTTGTCGTGGTCGGGGATGGAAGCTAACCCGCAAAATATGTAATAGAGCGTAGGTAAGCAATAAGTCAAAATGAAAGAAAACAGATTACCAACTTTTAAGCTAGTTCCTGAGCCTTTGAGCGAAGAAGCCAGGTTGTTGCCTAAGTTTAAATGGGCCGGACCAGGTATCGGAGAAAGACATCAACTTGGTGGCGAGCCATCATTTATTCAGGACGAGAATTTTCCTCAGTGCATTAAATGTAAAAATGAGATGACTTTCTATGCACAACTTGACTCAATCAATGACGAATATTGTATAGCCGATTGCGGGATGGTTTATGTCTTCGTTTGTTTTAGTTGTTACACCGTTCAGTCATTTATCCAATCGGGTTAACAAAATGGCGACGTTGTTCCGATGGGAGAAAGTCGAGACAGATTAATCTGTAATACCCACTATCCATTAGTTTTGAACCGATAACACAATAGTAGAGTTTAAAAATACCCAGATCTGGGGATTCGCCTTGAGTATAGTATCCATTATTATCCAGCTTCAAGTTCGTTTTAGAAAATCCAAAGAAATGAAGGAGATTCGAGCTGCAAAGGTTATTTTCAACATTTCCGGGCAAGTGGCCCGGCATCGGTCTGCTTCTGTTACGCACGGCAGTTGGCCTCACGCTCGTCGCTTACGGTGTAGCGTGTCTGGTTGATTGGCATCACTCGGGATTTGGGACGGAGGCAGTCGGATTGCTGGCAATCATCATTGGGGTGGCACTTCTAATTGGATTTCTTACTCCAATGGCCAGCATCCTGACGGGGTTGGGCAGTATCGGGTCTGCGTTTTCATGGCTTCCGGGGCCTCTTCCGAATTCGCTTGATGCCAGGCTTTCAATCTTCTATATCGCTGTCACGGCAACCGCTATTGTACTCCTCGGTCCGGGCGCTTTCTCACTCGATTCGTACCTGTTTGGTCGCCGCGAGATCATTATTCCTCCAGCTCCGCATCCGCCGGAATCCTAATTATTCCGGTCTTCCGACTATTAACGATTCGTCTCCTCGAACGCGGCTTGCATCAATGCCTTTGAATCTTCTGCTTCTGTGAAGTTGCGCAGAAAAGCGCAAATGTCGTCCATTGCCTTCCTGGCTTCCGGGAAAAGCGGGGAAAACGCGGGGTAGCAATGTACCATCCCCTTGCCGATTTGCAGCTTGACATTCACTCCCGCGTTTCGGGCCTTTTCCGCGAACTGGGTTGAGTCGTCAAGCATCGATTCGTCTCCACCGACATAGATGAGCAATGGAGGGAGACCGGCAAGATCACCATATAACGGAGAGATCAAAGGATGGGCAGGATCATTGTCGCCGGCATAATATTTACTATAAACAGTCCATGATCCTTCCGGTGCAAGAGGGTCTTTGCGGCGATAAGAGTTCCCGGTGCATTTGAGGTCGGTCCATGGAGAGAAGACAACCGCTGCTGCTGGCAGGTGAATCCCTCTATCTCTCAATGCAAGCAAAGTAGCCAAGCATAAACCGCCGCCGGCTGAATCCCCTACGAAAGCTATCCGGGAAGGAGAAAAGCCTTGAGACAGCAGCCAGGTATAGACAGCCACCGAATCGTCTAGCGCCGCAGGAAAAGGGTGTTCGGGCGCTAAGCGATAGTCGAAGACCAGAGCGCTGATGCCGCTGCCGGCCACAAATTTTGCGACGAACCGCCGATGTACGCGAGATGAGCTCATCACATACCCACCACCGTGAAAATATAGAAGGGCTCGATCATCACGGGCCTGGGAATGTCGAACCCATTCAGCGGAAATGCTCTCGATCGTGACAGGCGAGACTTCGATTCCGGGGGGCAGCTTGGCGAATTTCCCGGCGGATTTCTCAAGCCGTTGGCGCAGTTCCGGGATAGAAGTATCCCAATCAACAGTCTCCCTCTTCAGTTTCAAGCGGAACCAATGACGATGTTTCAGCAGAAAAATAAAGAATTGGCTTCGGAGGCTATTCACCGATCATCCTGATGCTAAGACATAACTCTTCTCAAGCTATGTGTCATGAAGAGAGAGAACGCGAAGTTAGCGCGACTCTCGGGCCGAGATCTTTCGTCGAAGTGGCCTCGTTCGCGTTCTCTCTTCCCTGCTCATTTCAAATTCCGCTCACTGCTCCTGTCAGACTACGCCCAGCCATAACCTTGCTTGGACAGCGGCAGCGAGCGGATGCGCTGGCTGGTGGCAGCAAAGATTGCATTGCAGACCGCGGGGAGGACCGGCGGCAGCGCTGGTTCTCCCAACCCGGTTGGCGGATTGTCTGTCTTCAAGAAATGAACATCGATCTCCGGCACCTGTTTGAGGCGCAGCATCGGATGTTCGTGGAAGTTGGTCTGGACGACACGCCCCGCCTTGAGCGTGATCTCTTGTGACATCAACTCGCTCAGACCGTCAATGACGGAGCCTTGCACCATGCTTTTGGCTGCGTTCGGATTGATGATCTGACTGCCGACATCGCCCACGACCCAGACTTTATTCACCTTTACTTTCTTGTTCGCGTTAACGCTTACTTCCGCCACCTCGGCGAAATACCCCAGATGGCTATAGTGAAACGCCACGCCCAGCGCCGTTCCCTTGGGCAATGTCCGTTTGCCCCAGCCCGACCGCTCAGCCACCAGTTTGAGAACACCTTGCATGCGATCCGGTCGCAGCCCGGCTGCCCCCGGATTTCCGCGCGCAGCTTCGGGCAACGGGATCGGCGTCACACCGAGCAGCGCCAGTCTGAACTCGACAGGGTCTTTGCCGGCGGCGTGAGCCAGTTCATCGATGAACGATTGGATGACAAAGGCGTAGACATTACTGCCCGGCGCACGAAGCGCCCCGGTCTTCAGTCCCAACGGCATGACAGAGGTCTGCAGCGCAAAGTTCTCGACATAACGAGCCGGGAATTCATTGGGCTGCATTCCTGCCGAAGAGGCGAAACGTTCGCCGTCGCCGAAGGTCACAAAATGATTTCGCCATGCGATCACCTTGCCTGTCGTGTCGAGACCAGCCTTCAAGTACTGGAATCCGCCCGGACGATAATAGTCGTTGGTCATATCGTCCTCGCGCGTCCAGAGAAGTTTGACGGGCACGCCGACAGTCTTTGCGATCCAGGCGGCCTCCACCATATAGTCGTTGGTCAAACGGCGGCCGAAACCGCCCCCCGCGCGCAGCAAGTGGATCGTAATAGCGCTTTCCTGAATTCCCAGCGTCTTGGCGGTCAGGGCGCGCCCACTTTGCGGCGTCTGACTGGTCGTCCAGATTTCGAGCTTGCCGTCCTTGAAATGTGCCGTCGTGTTCTGGGGTTCGAGCGGCGCGTGCGAGATGAACGGATAGGAATAAGCCGCTTCCACTACTTTCGCCGCGCCCTGAAGCGCCTTGTCATGGTCGCCATCTTGTCTTAACGTCCGAGCCGGCGCCTGTTTGGACAATTCTTCAGCGCGCTTTGCAAAACCCTCGCTGCTCTGCTCCGCCCAACGTCCTTCATTCCACTTCACCTCAAGCTTTTCACGCGCAGATTTCGCCGCCCACCAACTGTCGGCAACGATCGCAATCCCAGGCAGCACCCCTGGATCACCGACCACAACGTTGGCGCTGACATCGGCGCCTTCGACCACAAAAGCATGACGAATACCTGGCAGCGCTTTGATTGCGTCGAGGTTGGCGCTCGCCACTTTTCCGCCAAAGACCGGGCACTTGTGATAGACCGCATAGAGCATTCCCGGCAAGGTGAAATCAATTCCGAAGATCGGTTGGCCGGTCACGATCTTTTGGACATCCACGCCGCGCGTCGCATGGCCGATGATCTTGTAATCTTTCGGATTTTTGAGCTGAACTTTGGTCAGATCAGGCGCCGGCAAGGTCGCAGCCTTTGCGGCGAGTTCGCCGTAACCGAGCGAACGGTTGGACGGCTGATGCGTGACGCGGCCCGCAGCCGTTGTACATTCCGACTCGGGCACATTCCACGTCTGCGCGGCGGCGGCGATCAGCATCTGGCGGCCCGCCGCGCCGACCTGTCTGAGCGGCGTCCACCCCTGGGGGGTGCCCTGACTTCCTCCGGAAAACTGCGGGCCATATTTGGCGTCGAGGTCTGCCTGTTCGATCTTCACATCTTTCCAGTCAACATCGAGTTCTTCCGCAATCAGCATCGGCAGCATAGTCTTGATGCCTTGCCCAACCTCGGGAGCCTTAGCCATGATCGTGACCTTCCCGTCCGACGCGATGCTGATGAAAGCGTTCGGCGAGAGCGGAGGCGCCGGCGGTCGTCCTTGCCCTTGAGCGAGTCCAATCGATTTCGGATAGAGGTCGAGCAGCAGGCCGCCACCGGCCAGCGCCGACACGCGAAGAAAATTGCGACGAGTAATTTGTCGGGATCTCACTGTGCCTCCTTACTGTTTGTTGCCGGTGCCGTTGCGACCATTCCGTGGATTGCGATTGTTCTTGCTGCCCTGCGAAGCTTCACTGGTCTGCGTGCCTTCGGCCGGTTTTGCCGCACCGGTAGCCGTCAGCGTCGCCGCTTTCTGAATGGCTTCGCGAATGCACAAATAGGTGCCGCAACGGCACAGGTTGCCGTTCATCGCGGCATCAATCTCAGCATCCTTCGGTTTGGGAGTAGTCGCGAGCAAGGCTGCCGCCGACATGATCTGTCCGGCCTGGCAATAACCGCACTGCGGGACATCGATCTCTTGCCATGCGACCTGCAGCGGGTGCGTTCCATCCGGCGACAAACCTTCGATGGTCGTGACCTTCGCATTGGCAGCGGCCGAAACGGGTGTCAGACAGGACCGCACGGCGCGCCCGTTGAGGTGGACGGTGCAAGCGCCACATTGCCCGATGCCGCAGCCATACTTGGTTCCCCGCAGACTTAAAATGTCCCTCAGGACCCACAAGAGTGGCATGTCCGCAGGCGCGTCAACGGTGGCAGACTTCCCATTAACAGTTAATTTGAAAGGCATATGGTTAACTCCATAGGTAAAACTTTGCCGGGATGAGACAAATTACAAATGAACTCGCTCGCGCCAAAGCTTTCAGACTCTTGTTATTATTAGTTAATTCGATCTTGAGCTTTTCAATCAACTCTATCATATCATACGGCATGCGCGACGCCGCCAGCGTTCACCGAATGGCAGATAAATTGGAGGAGAAGAAAGCATGAAGCTCAAAGATAAAGTCGCATTGATCACCGGCAGCAGCCAGGGCATCGGCCGCGCCATCGCGCTGCGCTTTGCCCAGGAAGGCGCCGATATCGTCATCAATTACAACCGCAATCCTCAAGGCGCGGAAGAAGCATTGAGTGAAGTCCAGGCTACTGGCAGACGCGGATTGGTCGTTCAAGCCGACCTCGCCAATACGGCGGATATTAAACGCCTGGTCTCGACCGCCGTCGAACAGTTCGGACAGCTTGACATTCTCGTCAATAACGCCGGCTTAGAGACCCACGCGCCATTTTGGGAAGTAACCGAGGAGAACTACGACAAAGTCCTCAACGTCAATCTAAAGGGCGTCTTCTTTGCCTCGCAAGCCTTCGTCCAACATTTGATGAAGACCAAACGGCGTGGCAAGATCGTCAATATCAGCTCGGTGCACGAAGAGCTGCCTTTCCCCAATTTCGCGGCCTATTGCGCGAGCAAGGGCGGCTTGAAGATGCTGACCCGCAATCTGAGCGTCGAACTCGGCCCGCTCGGCATCAACATCAACAATATTGCGCCCGGCGCGATTGAAACGCCGATCAATGCCAAGCTCCTTAATGACCCGCAGAAACTTGGCGCTTTACTCTCTCAGATTCCGCTGGGAAGATTGGGCCAGCCTGGCGATGTCGCGGGACTGGCCGTCTTTCTCGCTTCGGACGACGCCGATTACGTATCAGGATCCACCTATTTTGTCGATGGCGGACTGACCTGGCATTATGAAGAACAATAGGAGGGCTCAATAACGTTGGCAGCATCCTTGCAGTATCCTTTAACATCAAGTGCGCCGGCGTCTCCGGTCCTCACGGCATCTTGGTCTTGCCTTCCCTCTCCTGCATCGGATTGGCGTTTTTGCGGTCCTTGAAAATCTGGAAGCGCGATTTCACCGGGCGCGGCGGCCAAAAGTTATTATTGAGATCGGTGTCTGCAGTCTCTAGATGCGGGTCGAGAGTGATGGATTTGATCTCTTTTGGTGTGACAATCATCTTTGAGACCTGAATGTTGTTGCGCCGCCAGATTTCCGCCGGAATCCGCAGCTCTTCTTTCGAACCGTCTGAGTATTCGATGAAGAAGATCACCGGCATAACCAGTCCGCCGATATTCTTCAAATCGACGACGTAGAAATTCAGCCCTGTGCTGTAGAGATTCTTCTCTTCCTCGGTGAGCGAACTGAGGAAGGTTTGATATGCCGCGCGATCACGTTCAGTGATATTGAGCGGGTCATAGGTGTTGTAGAAATCGTTCAACGCCGGGTCCTTCTCGGTCTGTTTGGCCAGCGGTCGATTGCGTTGCGCCGAGAGCGTCTCGGGTTCGGCGGAGCGTTGTTGCTTGGCGAGCGGTTTCTCGATCTCAGGATTCTTCGTGTCGATATTGTAGAGTTTGACGCCCTCGATCGAGATGTCGGTGTGGTCGGTCGTGTAAAACCATCCGCGCCAGAACCAGTCGAGGTCGATGCCGCTCGCGTCCTCCATCGTGCGGAAGAAATCGGCCGGCATCGGGCGTTTGAATCTCCAGCGCTCGGCGTAGGTCTTGAAGGCGAAATCGAACAACTCACGCCCCAAGACCGTCTCGCGCAGGATATTGAGCGCGGTCGCTGGTTTCGCATATGCATTCGGTCCCAACGCCACCACAGATTCCGAGTTGGTCATAATCGGGTCGTGGGTATCAGCAAGCATGTAATCGACGATGTCTTTCGGTTCGCCGCGCTGAGACGGATATTTCGGTTCCCATTCCTGCTCGGCCAGATATTGCAGAAAGGTATTCAACCCTTCATCCATCCATGTCCATTGACGCTCATCGGAATTCACAATCATCGGGAAGTAGTTATGGCCGACTTCATGAATGACGACAGAGATCAATCCGTATTTCGTTCGCGCTGAATAGGTGCCGTCAGTTTCGGGCCGCGGGCCGTTGAAGCAGATCATCGGGTATTCCATTCCGCCAACCGGGCCATTGACCGAGTATGCGACCGGGTACGGATATTTGAACGAATAACGCGAATAGATATTGAGCGTATGGATGATCGCGGCCGTCGAGTATTTCTCCCACAGCGGATTGCCCTCGTTCGGATAGAGAGACATCGCCATGGTCCCGTCCGTGATGCCCGACGCCCGGTGCAGTTGCGCGTCCCAGACGAACTTGCGCGATGAGGCGAAAGCGAAATCGCGCACATTCTCGGCATGATAGATCCAGGTCTTCTTGCCGGAGGGTTTGTGCGATTCGTTGGCCTTTGCTTCCTCCGGCGTGACGATCAACACGGGCTTGCTCGCCGTATCGGCTTGTTTCAACCGCGCGCGCTGGGCCGCATTGAGGACCGCATCAGGGTTTTGCAGGACGCCGGTCGCACCGACGATGTGATCGTCCGGCACTGTGATTCGCACCTTGTAATCTCCGAATTCGAGCGTGAATTCGCCGCTCCCCAGAAATTGTTTGTGTTGCCATCCCGTCACGTCGTTATACGCGGCCATTCGCGGAAACCACTGCGCCATCTCGTAAATGTAATTCCCGTCTTTTGGAAAAAATTCCAAACCGCCGCGCGCGCGTGTCTTCTTCGCATCAACGATCTTGAAATTCCAATCAACTGAAAACGCCACGCTCTGCCCGGATTTCAATAGTTCTTTCAAATCGACGCGCATCATCGTCTTGACGATTGTGTGCGCGAGCGGCGCGCCTTTGGCATCTTTCACGGCAACAATATTGTAGCCGTAATCGGTCCGGCGGTTGACCAGCAAATCCACAACCGCGGCGGGTACGTTCTCCATCTTCTCCGGCGCATTCTGCGTCAGCGCGGTATCGGAATCGGCGCGGAAGAGATTCTGATCGAGCTGCACCCAGAGATAGCTCAGCGTGTCGGGCGAATTGTTGAGATAGGTGATCGTCTCCGATCCGATAATGCGTTGATTGACATCGTCCAGCTCGACATTGATCGCATAGTCGGCCTTCTGTTGCCAGTATTTATGCCCCGGCGCCCCAGATGCTGTGCGGTAGTCGTTCGGCGTCGGCAGAATTTCTTCGAGCTGACGGAACTTGTCCACGGGGCTGTTCTTTGATTGCCCAATGGCAACGGGGGCAACAATGCAGAACAAGGCGATGGCGATAAGCAGGCGGCGCATTGGCAGATGATCCTTTCGATGCAGTGTTAAAAGTTCAGAGTGAATTTCACAAGCTAAATACGGTCCGCAGCCGTGCCTGGTTGCAAATGTAGATGGAACTATTCCGGCTTTATTCGGTCGAGGAGTCCGGGTAAGAAGGCCTCCATCACCCGCAAGTCACCGACATCGAGTGAAAACCTGCATCGGCGAGCCCATGTATATTGGACAGTACCGTTCATGAGCCGAAAGATCGGATTGGCATCGACCTGCGTAAATTCGAATGCCCCTCGCCGATAGCGGGCATGATTTTCGAGCATCTCTCCAAGCGGCCTGTTGCCAAGATTGGCGAGCCAGGGATATCTCTCGATCACGTTTGCCGGCATGAGCGTAGACGCCGCGACACACGGCCGATCATCTACTTTCAAAAAGACATCACGCCGCAGTCCGACCATTCCTTGAGGATCTATCCAATCAGTTTGGCGCAAACATTCCACCAGGACCGGCCTTCCATACACGCCTTTGAGCGCTGTGGTGAGGACTCCCTTAAATTCGAGCGCGGCCCTGACCGCAGGGCTGGCCATCTGATTGGTCAGATCTTCAGACGACAGCCATCCGTTTGCTGACAATAGCCAATCGAGAGGAACGAAATAATTCAAGAGACTACTTTGATCCAATGCTCGCAGATCTACTGATCTTATTAGATAATATTGCTCTTCCCTGACTTCAATAGAAAAGACCGGCGCCTCCGGCGATCCGGTCAATAATCTTAACCAGTTTACCGATAATCGGTGCGCAACGCTACCTTTTATAAATTCAAAACGATCAAATGCTGGATTAGAGTGGCGTGACGGAGATCAAATTTACCGCCCCGGCAGGCGGCCGCCATTGCTTCCGGCAAAAACACTACTTCATTGGAAAGGTTTACACAGAGGCGAACCTTGGGCTCAATCGTGCCTGTGCAGCTATAGTTCTTTGACTTTTAGCGCGTGGAACGCGCGCCAGAATAGAGCCTGGGGCAGAGTGAGGCGCAGCCGAACGCAGTCCCAGGACTGTTGCAACACAGGTCTCAGCCCACGACAGTGGGCGACAGCCCCTGATCTTTCGCCAGCTTGCGCCGGCTCGGAGGTATCGCATCATGTGCCTGGGTTGCGCGCGTCACGCGGCTCCGCGCTTCAGCCCCCAAGCTTTATTCTCACGCGCGCTCCGCGCGCTGCAACCCAGTGGAAATGTGATGGTACCAGTCGTAAGGGCCGGATTTATGGCGATGATCTCGGTGGCAGCTGCGTTTGGAGCTTGCCGCCTTTCGCCGAGAGCATGAGCTTGATCAATTCCTCAGTGACCTTTGGTTCGAGGCCTTCAGTATGGCCTTTATCGATGCGGACGAAGTCGGCAACGACCTTGCCATCTTTGCAGTCTGGATAGAGGTAGGCCTGAGTCTTGCCGGGCGCCGGCAAGAGCCCCCACCCCGGTCGCAACAGATTCAGCCGGGTACTGTCATAAACATACCCGGCCCTGGTATCAACGATCTCTTCCAGCTGGCGCCGTGGGCTGCAACTATATTTCTTGGCCCAGTCCGATGTCTCGGGTAAGCCTTTCTCATCTATTTCACGCTGTCCCGTTTCATAGATGAACGAAAAATCGGCGGCGGGAGGCTCGCGCAAGGCTGCCATCGCCGCGGTCATCGTGCTACTGACAGCAGCGCCGCCCGGCGCGGTTCCCGGAGCGGCGCCGGGAGCCCCCGCACTGACGGGAGAGAAGGTTGAGCTGCGGCCGGGGTTTCCGCCCAGACGACCGCCGGAGAGACTGAGCCAACCATCGACCTTGTCTTTAAAGAAATCGGTCCGCACGATCCGGTTGGAAGTCATCCCGCCCTGCGAATGGCCGACCAACCAGAAGGCCTTGATGTTCTCTCTGCCGATCTGCTCGATCACGAAATTGACGATGTTCTGCAAGTACTCGTCATCAGCTTCAGTCCAGACCCTCGTCGGAGAGTTCGGAGTGGCGATAACCAACCGGTATTTGTCCTTGTAATCCATAATCGGGAAATAGTGGCGCTGCCAGTTCCCGTAAGATCCGCCGCCGTGCAGGCTGAGAATGAAAGTGACCTTCTCGCCCTTCTTCAAGTCGCACGGATAATCGAGAAAATAGGTGCGGCGGGTCTTCATCTCGACCACATTTCCTTGATTGATCACCATCGCCCCCGAGCATTCGCTGTCGGGACAGTGCAGGTAAGGAGATGTCAGACAGGTCGTGCCTGCAAACCTGAACGGTTGTTCCTGCGCGCTTGCAGTTCCAGTGAACGCTCCGACCGCGACGAGAAGGACCGGCAGTCCAAGCAAATTGAGTGACCCTTTCATATCAGTTCCTCCTTAAAAAACAGTCTTCAGTTCTCAGCGGCAAAGCTGAAAACCAAAACTGAGAACGGAAAACTGAGAGCTGAATCCTGAGTGATATTACTTACCGGTCGGTAAGTTTACGCTGGCCGGCCAACCGGGTCAAGAGAATGTGTTTTTCCCAGGGCTGGCCGGCGTCTAATCCTTATTGACAGTTGTCTTGACGGTTGGATGGCGAAAGGTGCGTTCAACCATATCGTGCGGGTCGGTGGAGACCGGCCCGTCACGCCATAGCCAGCGCATCATCTCGGGCATGATGGCTCCCCCGAACTTCTGCCCGTGGAGGTTCATGCCCCACGTATAGTTGACGTCATAGCCTTTCTGAGTGAGAGCCTTCATTAAACGCACGTTCTGATAGAACCAGTCGCGCTTCTCGTCATAGACGCCATTGCGGATGCCGCGATTATCGTTCCGCCCGTCACACAAGAAGATGCGGATCGGCTTCTTCTCGCTCTCCAGGACGCGTTCTGGATAGACATGCCCTCCCCGCAGATTGACGAAGCTGCCGACATTGCTCAACACCTTTCGGAACTGGTTGGGCCGCTCCCAGGCGACGGTGAAAGCAGCAATCGCGCCGGAACTCGATCCACCGATGCCATGCATCTCCGGATCCTTTGAAATGTTGTAATCCTTATAGAGTACCGGCATGAGCTCTTCGGTGATCACCCGCGCGTACTTGTCATCGAGCGTGTTGTATTCGGTGGGACGGTTTGTGTCTCTGTCGCCCCAGTTCTGCGGCGTGGGCTCGGGCTGTTCGGGCGTGCGGCCCGGATTGATGAAGACTCCGATCATGACCGGAATCTCGCGCCGGTAGATCAGGTTGTCCATGACATTCTGCGCGCGCATATCCCCATTCTCATCTTTGAATGCCTGACCATCCTGATAGATCATGAGCGCGGCCGGAACCGCCGGATCGTATTGCACCGGCACATAGATCCAATAAGTATGCTGAGTTCCGGGATAGGCGTTGCTGGGCAGCGTGTATGGGCCGCGGATCTCGCCCTTCGGAACGCCTTCCTGCGGCAGCGAATCGGGGCCCAGCCGGTATTGATAATTCGGGTTCGGACCTGGCGGCAACGGCTGCTGACCGCCGCCCCTCGCTTCCGGCCGCCCCTGGCCTGATTGTCCCGGAGCTGTTTGTGTCGATGGAACCTGCGCGAGCGCCATCACCGCCGCCCCCGCCAAAACTAGATTGCTGGCGAATGTTGCCGTTTTTCTCATTCAAAGACTCCTCAAGTTGGAAATGTCTTTAACGACTAACCGAACGATGCCCTCGTCCCGCATCGAATTCAGAGCGCCGAACTGACCGCTGGATCAAGCATCAAGTTATTTAGAAGGAGTGACTCCCCGCGTGATGCGGGAGGCATAGATCATAACTGAGTTATAAATTACTCAAAAGCTCCAGCAAGATATTTCATTACTGACGAAGAATCTCAGGAGATCAGAGGTGTGACAGTTTTCATTTTTAGTTGCAGAGCTGAACCTGTAAACTTCAATCCATTAACTGTTAACTGAGGAGATGTTGATGGGATTATTCGACAACCCGTTCGGTGATGAGAAGTATCAGGCCGGCGATCCCGAAGGGCCTGAGGGCTTACCGGCAGACGTGATCATCAGCCCCGATACGCGGCGCGACAAACGGACTCCGCCGGGACAGTCGCGGACGCGGCGGTGGCCGGTGCTCGATGCGTTTGGACCGCCGACGATAGACCTCGCGACCTGGAAACTGGAGGTCTTCGGACTTGTGGAGACTGCGGGCAATTTGAATTGGGAGGAGTTCCAAAAATTGCCCAGAGTCAAAGTATTCTCCGATTTCCATTGCGTGACCCGGTGGTCGCGGCTCAGTAATCATTGGGAAGGCGTCGCGACCAGCGAGATCGCCCATCGTTTCGGCGTCCGGCCCGAAGCGCGATTCGTTGTTTGCCACGCTTACGACAACGGATATACAACCAATCTGCCGATCGAATATTTTCTCGCCGAAGATGCGCTCCTGGCCGACATCCACGATGGAAAACCGATCTCGATTGAACACGGCGGTCCCGTCCGTGGAATCGTCTCGCAACTGTATGCCTGGAAGAGCGCCAAATGGATTCGCAGGATCGAATTTGTGAAGAATGACCGCGCCGGATATTGGGAGGACGGCGGCTATCACATGGTTGGCGATCCGTGGAAAGAACAGCGCTTTCGTGGGGATAAATAAGAGACGCATTACTTCCGTTTCTTCACTGATTCTTGTGGGCGTTGCGGATCTATGATGATTTTGACCGGACGCCGAGCGTCACGGCATGTCGCCGAGTTTTTTCAATCCCAATTTTTTGATTCGGCTGCGGAGCGTGGACGGCGGAAGCCCGAGAATCGCCGCGGCCCCTTGCGGCCCCGCAATGCGGCCGCCGGTATGGCGTAAGACCATTTGAATGTGGGCTTGTTCGTTCTCCGCCAGCGTGACCGGCCGCGCCGTGCCGTTGACGAGCGTCACAGTCGTTGGCTCCGGCAGATGATTCGTCACCGGGACAACGGATTGGGCTTTCCTCGCGGGCAGTGCCACATCCAACATCTCCCCTTTCGCGGAGAGGACGGCGCTCTCGACCAGATGTTCCAGTTCTCGGATATTACCCGGCCAATGATACTGTTCGAGCGCCTCGAGCGATTGTTGATTGATCGAGGTGATCGACCGTTTGAACCGCGCATTATACTTATCGACGAAATGTTGGACGAGCAGCGGAATGTCGGCCGCCCGCTGTCGCAGCGGCGGCAGCGTGATCGGAAAGACGTTGAGGCGGTAATAAAGATCGGCGCGAAATTTCCGTTCATCGACCAACTGTTCGAGCGGTTGATTGGTGGCGGCGATGATGCGGACCTTGACGCGGACGCTCTTCGTGCTGCCCAATCGCTCGAACAGGCCGGTCTGCAGCACGCGGAGAAATCGTCCCTGCATCTCCAGGGGCACCTCACCGATCTCATCCAGAAAGATGGTGCCTCCGTCCGCCAGTTCGAATCGCCCCGGTTTGCGCAGGAGCGCGCCGGTGAAAGCGCCTTTCTCGTACCCGAACAGCTCACTCTCGATCAATGAAGGTGGAAGCGCCGCGCAGTTGACGATGACAAACGGGCGATGGCTGCGCATACTGTGCTGATGAATAGCGTAGGCGAGCAACTCCTTCCCAGTGCCCGTCTCTCCCTGCAACAGAACGGTCACGTCAGTTGGAGCGACATTAAAGGCCCTTTCGAGCATCTCTCGAAAGGCCGGGCTGGATCCGATCATCTCGCCCGCCGGTTCGGACTCATCGGAGAAGTGATCCTGATAGTTGAACAATTGGACCGACTGATGCCCTCGCTGTTTCGGACGGCACTGTTGAAGATTAATGGCCCGTTGCGCCCATTTGGCGTTTCGCAGAAACCTTCGCATCTCCTCGGACGTGATCTCCAGCTTCTCGGCGCGCGCGATCAGGTCTTCCAGATCGACGTCGTACCAGTTTCGCTTGCGCCGATCGCACAATCCGGCAACATTGAGACCATCAATCTGCTGCTTGACCTGAGCGGTAAAGATGGTCGAATCAAAGCAGTGATCGTGGCGCAAGGTTCGACTCAGTCCTCCGATCGAATCGGCAAATGCCGGACGGTCAACCGCCAGGAAGCGCTGCGCCAAGTGGTTGCGCCCCAGCCGGCGGGCCATTTCGCAGTAGCTCGCAGCCGCAAAATAGACCATTGAAAGAGAGGTAAAGAGGTCGAATTGCGGGAACGCCGCGTAGCACCCCGCGATAAAATCCGCGGTGTGATCGGCCTCGATCAACGTCATCCGGCTATATTCATGCAGCCGTTCATTCAGTTCGCCGGCTTCGTGATCTTCTTCCAACAACCGGCCAAGCCGCTCAACGCCGAGCACCGACATCGGCATTCCGGCGCCGAAGAGCGGATCGACAAAGGCCGCGGATGAGGGCAACATCGCCCAGCCCTCTCCTGCCGCCATCTGCGAACAATAGGTCAGATGCGGCATCCAGGTGAATTCCCGAATCGGTCTGGCATCGGCAAACTGTGCGGCAATTGAAGGGAACCGCGCAAGAAACCGTTGCCACGCGGCTTCACCCTCCGAAAGTCTCAACTCTCTTGCCAGTTCCTCGGTCACGGCGATCCCGGCGCTCGTCACTCCGTTGTTGAAGCGCAGCACCCACATCCATCCCTGCTCAAAGACGTGGTGGACGGCGGCATCATCGATTGGAAACGGCGGCTCGCCCTCGACTTCGTAATCGGGCATCCCATCGCAGCGCTGGACGCCGATGAAATGCGAATAGAGCGCTTGCGTCGCCGGATACTCTTCGAAACGCCTCTCCGTCAGATCGAGCGCCCTGCTCAAAAATCCGCGCGGGCCGCTCGCATCCACCACCAGTTGCGCCCGAATCTTGACTGCCCGGCCGCGCCGCTCTCCCCGGAGCCACGCCCCGCCACCGCCCGCCCATTCGATGCCGTGTAGTTCGGTCTGATCGAGATATTCCGCGCCCGTCGCGATTGCCTCTTGCAACAGAAAATAATCGACGTCTGAGCGCAGCCAGTGGGTGTCGGCGGCCTCGTCGTTCGGGCTGGCGGAGATCAGCAATTGATTTGAACGATCGAGCGCCGTCCGATACCGTACGCCGGATTCATGCTTAAAATAGCTGGAGCCACGTTTGAGCCCGCCGACGACTTGCGGATATGTCCGCTGCCACTCTCCCCACGTTGTTAACGGTTTGATGCGCGGCAGATCGTAACGATCTGCCAACTGCTCGATGATCAGATTCATGAGCGGAGAGGTCGATTCGCCGATGGCAAACCGCGGATGTGCGCCGCGATCGAGCAGCACGACTGACCGGCCCGTCCGCCGCCCGATCATCGACAGCAGTGAGCCGGAAAATCCCGAACCGATAATGGCAAGGTCGAAATCGCTTTTCATTTGTGTGCTTAGTCCCGAAAAGTGACGGATGCTGGAACCTCTTGAACGAGATCCATCGATGTGCGCTTTTTGTCATCCCTGACATCGCTGCGGGTTAAAAAATACTCTACTTCGGCACATGACTCAATGGCTGACAGTTAAGCGATCAGCCTTGTATTGCTTTCCAATAGCAGTCAGGTTAAACTCCTCGTATGGCTAACCAAGAGGAGGTATATGGGCGATAAAACTGATGTTTGGCAAGGGACTCTGGCGTTGATGATTCTGAAGACGCTTGAGACGATGGGTCCGCTTCATGGATATGGGATTGCGCGCCGGATCGAGCAGACGAGCGGAAATCTCCTCTCATTGAACTATGGAACGATCTATCCGGCGCTCTTGAAATTGGAGCAGGAGGGCTCGATCGCCTCTGAATGGGGGCTCTCGGATAACAATCGCAAGGCTAAATTCTACCGGCTCACGCGATCGGGCCGAAAACAACTGGAGAAAGAGACCCAGGATTGGGAGCGAGCGACGGCGATCCTCGCGCGATTCATCTCTCCGAAGGAGGATCCGGTATGAAGCGACTGCGTGTCTGGATCATGAGATTGGCCGGGATGTTCTCTCAGGGGCGGCGAGAGCGAGAGCTGGCGGATGAGATCAACAGCCATCTTCAGCTGCACATTGACGACAACCTTCGCTCCGGCATGACTCCGGAGCAGGCGCGCCGGAACGCCTTCTTGAAGCTGGGAGGAGTAGAATTGACGAAGCAGGCTTACCGCGAAGGCAACACAATTCCCTTCCTCGAGAATCTACAACAAGACCTGCGCTTTGCGATCCGGCAGTTACGAAAGAACCCGGGATTCACCGGCATTGCAGTCTTCGTGCTGGCTCTCGGCATCTGTGCGAGCGTGGCGATCTTCGCCTTTGTGGATGCGGCGCTGATCAAGCCGTTGCCCTACCACGATTCAGGGCGGCTGGTCGGCGTCTACGAGAGCGTCCCGATGTTTCCGCGCAGCAACCTCTCGTATCTGGACTATCTCGACTGGAAAAAGAGCAACACCGTCTTTAGCTCATTGGAGATGTACAACCACACCGGATTCTTGCTGTCCACTCCGACAGGCGCAGAACCGGCGCTCGGCTCTCGTATCAGCGCCGGGTTCTTCCGCACGCTCGGCGTTGCTCCAGCGCTGGGGCGCGATTTCCACGACGATGAAGATTCACTCACGGCGCCTCGCACCGTCATCCTAAGCTACGCCACCTGGCAAAAACGGTACGGCGGGAAAAAGGACATTTTGGGACAGACGGTCACATTGAATGATCTTCCGAATACCATCATCGGTGTCATGCCGCCGGACTTTCATTTCGCTCCGGCCGAACCCACCGAGTTCTGGACTGCGTTTCACGCCACCAACTCCTGCGATAAGAGGCGAAGTTGCCATAATCTCTACGGTCTCGCGCGGCTCAAGGATGGAGTCTCGATTCAAGCCGCCCTGGCCGATACGACGTTGATTGCGCAACAGCTGGAAAAACAGTACCCGGATTCCAATCGCGGCCAGGGAGCAGCCGTGGCCGCGCTGAGCGAGGTGATAGTCGGAGAGATCCGTCCGATCCTTTTGATGTTGCTCGGCGGATCCGGGCTGTTGCTGCTGATCGCGAGCATCAACGTCGCGAGTCTGTTGCTGGTCCGTTCAGAGAGCCGTAAGCGAGAGATTGCGGTCCGCAACGCGCTGGGCGCATCACCTGCTCGATTATTCTGCCAGTTTGTGACAGAAGGATTGGTGCTGGCTGCAGCCGGCAGCGTAATTGGATTGGTGTCTGCCCACTGGGTCATGCAACTTCTCGCCAAGCTCGTCCCAAAGGAGATGATGGCCCGCATGCCTTATCTGCAGGATCTCGGCTTGAATGCCCGGGTGTTGGCTTTTGCGGGTGCGATCACGCTGCTCGTGGTAGTGCTCTTTTCCCTTATTCCGACCTTCCGTTTGTCCCTGTCGGAGATGCGGGAGGGTCTGACAGAGAGCTCTCGCGGTTCGGCGGGAATGATCTGGCGCCGCCTCGGGTCCAAACTCGTAATGGTGGAACTGGCCACTGCTGTGGTGTTGTTAGTGGGCGCAGGGCTGCTCGGCAAGAGCCTCTACCTGCTGCTCCAGGTGGACATCGGATTGCAGCCCGATCATCTTGCCACGTTGCAAGTCGCGGCGCCCCCCAAATATGCCAAGAATGAACAGGCCATTGCGCTGAAGCAGCAGATTGTGGGCCGGATCGCGAGTTTGCCCGGCGTCATCGCCGTCGGCACCACCAGCAATATCCCCGTGAGCAGCAACGGCAATACTGTCTGGTTCCGGATATTGGGACGCCCCTGGAACGGAGAACATAACGAAGCGCCCCAGCGCGAGGTGAGTCACGATTACTTCACGACGATTGGCGCGAGGCTGCTGCGCGGACGTTATTTTACCGAAGCCGACGATGCGACGAAGCCACTCGTGACAATTATCAATCAGGCGCTGGCAAAGCAATACTTTCCCAATGAGGATCCGATCGGCAAACACATCTCATACCTCTCGGATCCGCCCGTGCCAATGGAAGTCGTCGGCGTTGTCGAGGATATTAAGGAAGGCCCACTCGATGTCCCAACCCCGCCGGTCATCTATGCTCCATTTAATCAGAGTCCGGATAACGATTTCGGATTGGTCGTCAGGACATCACAAGACGAACGATTTCTGATTCCGACATTGGCCGCTGTCATTCACCAAATCGATCCCGGCATTGCCACTTCTGAGGCCATCACCTTGAACGACAGAATCAACGATTCGCCATCAGCCTATCTGCATCGATCCTCGGCGTGGCTGGTAGGAGGATTCGCCGCGTTGGCATTGCTGCTGGGTGTGGTCGGACTCTATGGGGTGATTGCATATTCGGTGAGCCGACGGACTCGTGAGATTGGCGTCAGGATGGCGCTCGGTGCGCAGCGTAGCTCCGTGTACATGCTCATCATGAAAGAGGCCGGATGGTTGGCCGCTATTGGGATCGTCGCGGGGTTGATCTGCTCGGCGGCTGCGACGATCTTTATGCGCAAGCTGCTCTTTGGCGTCCAGTCGTGGGACGTCTCCACGTTGATCGCCGTCGCTGCCGTGCTGGCCGTCTCGGCACTCACGGCCAGCTATCTTCCCGCGCGCCGCGCCGCGTCGATCAACCCGGTGGAAGCCTTGCGCGCCGAATAGCTCCTGATCTCTGATCCCTGATCCCTGGCCCCTGATACTTTTCATATATGTATTAGGGATCAGGGACCGACTCAACCATAATAAGATTTGCGGGCCGGTGAACAGATAAACGCGCCTCCGTCCGGCTCCGGAGGCGCGTTTGAGTCGCGGTTATCGCGCGGCGTCGGCGCGGACCATGCGGATGCCAAAGATCCCGGCGATCTCATTGCCGCCCGTGGCCTGGAAGCGCACGGTCACCTTCTGCTTGTTCTTCACCAGATCCGTTGGAATTGGATATTCGACGTCAAAGAATCGGCCGGAACTGTTGCCCGGCTTGAACCGTTCGATCGTCTGCTCTCCGACGCGCACGCCGTCTACCAAAATCTCGAATGTTCGTTTCTGCCGCTCTTCACTGTGATATGTCAGAATCAGGGTCATCGGGTAGGCCGGATCCACGGGCAGATCGAAGGAGAACCATTTCTTTCCGCCGCGGCCGGGGCGTCCCGCGACGCGGACAGGCGCGGTCTCTTCGCCCTGCTGGTTGTAATCGCGCTCCGGCTGCATCTCGCCCGGTTGCGCGAAGCCCAGCGTGGCGGCTTCTTGTTTGCGTAGACGTTCCCGTTCGGCGGCAATCTCCCCTGCCCTCTTCTCCCACTCAGCGGGCGTAAAGAGGTCCCAATAGACAGCGTAGGTGCGTCGGTGCAGGCGATAAAACGGCATCAGCTCCACGTCCTGCTCGCGGCCAACGCCATCGCTGCGAAACGAGCCTGTTTTGCCGGGTACCGATTTGAGCCAGTCAGCCAGCGGACGCTCTGCTGCCACCAACCCAGGAGCGCTGACCGGCGGCCCGGCGCGTCCACTGCCCGTACGCTCCGGCCCCAGATCACCGGCCAGCACCAATGGCCCCCACATAATGGCCGCGACTCGGGCATTGTCAGGCAACGGTTCCAGGCGGAGCGTCTTGGGCAAGGTCACGGCAACGGTGTCCCCACTCTTCCACTTCCGCTTCAGCTCGACGTATGAGCCGGGTTTGGGCAGATCCTTGACGAGCTGGTTATTGACCTTGACGGTGAATCCCGACTCCGCCCAGGAAGGCCGGCGCAGCGAGAGGGTGAACTGTTTTGGCTCCTTGAGCGTCAGTTTCAATGTCGCCGATTCGCCCTCGGGAAAATCGGTCTCCATCACCAGATCGACGCCCGCTGATTCCCACTTGGCCGTGGAAGGCACGTACAAGTTGACCCATAACTGATCGCCTGATTCATAGTAGAGTCCGGCGCCGTGCAACGCATGACTCTCCATGCCTGAGCCCACACAGCAAGTGAAGCTCCGAAACATATCCTGATACTCGCGCCGGACCCCACGCCCGACAGGCACCATGTAACAAGTCCGGCCGTCCGCTGGATCCATCGATGCCAGGATGTGGTTGAAGAGCGCACGTTCGTGGAACTCGGCGTATTTGATGGCGGGATGAAGCGCGAAGAGCTTGCGCGTCATTTTGATCATATTGTAGACGTTGCACGTCTCTGCCGTGCGTCCGTCCACCCGATCGCTCAACTGGTCGGGCGGACCGAAATATTCATCCTTGCCATGGCCGCCGGTGGCAAAGCTATGATGATTCACAACCGTATCCCAGAAGAAGTGAGCGGCGGCGCCATCGGTTGCGTCACCTGAATAGGTATAGCGCATGAGAGAGCCGAGGAGCTTAGGCACCTGCGTGTTGCCGTGCAGTCCGGGCAGAATGTTTTGCTGATGCGCGAGCGGATCCAACACCGCGCGATGATCGAAACGGTGGGAGAGATCGAGCCAGCGCTTGTCGCCGGTATCGGCGTAGAGATCGGCCAGCACCTCGTTCATCCCTCCGAACTCAGTGTTGAGCATCTTCTGTAGCTGAGCATCGTCCAATTTAGAGAGAATGCCTTCGGCCCAGGCGGCGAACTTGATCTCGACTTCCAGCGCGGTCCGGTTGCCCGTATAACGGTAGGCATCGCCCAGCCCGGCGAAGGTTTTATGCAACACATACCAGGGAGACCAGAGGCCGTTGAGGTCAAAACCGCCGGAGCGGATGTTGCCCTTCGAGACCTCGATGAACTGCTCTTTGCCGTTCGCCAGAGCGCCGAGATAACCATCGCCTTGCTTGTCTTGGACCTCCTTCATTTCGCGGACGATGTAATCCGCTCGCTCCTTGAACCGAGAGTCACCTGTCGCGGCATACATCAAACTTACTGCTGACAGATAGTGGCCGGCGATATGTCCCGTCAAATTTCTGCCGTCCCCATCCCAACCGCCATACCCTTCGGCCTTTGGTTCCAACCCCGCACGCTTACGGTAAAAGGCCATCATCCGATCGGGCTCAAGTTTGAGCAGGTACTCCCTGTCCTGATCCTGCGCCTGTTTGAGCGGGCCACCGGTCAGACGGACCGCCGACAACGGCAACGGACGGGCAACATCGGGAACAGCGTTTTTGAGCTGCAGAGCGCTGCCGGCGCCGGCAACAACAGACGCCGTGATCGCAAGCTTAATGATCAAGCTTCTGATTTGAGCAAGTAACATTGAGAGCTCCTCGCAAAGCAATAAAATGTTTAAAATATAGGAATGCTTAGTAGGTAACAATCGACGGCCGAGCGTCTTGTATGGTTCTAGGCGGGTTTGTACAAAATTAGGACAAGCTTGTTTGTGTAGCCGGCGCTCGCACGAATACTAACGCCGGCTAATATTGAAGCGCCTTATCTGATTGCCAGCGCGTTCGGCGGCGAGGCGACGCCACCGAGTTTATTGAGCGGCGCGGAGGTCAAGAAGAATTCGTAACGCCGATCGGCGGCGCAAGCCGCGGCCAGCGCATCCAGTTGGAACATCTCGCCGATGGGCATTCCCCACAAGCCGATGATCGTGTTATGCATCAGCCCTTCTTCCGGATCGGCGGGCGGATAAGCTTCAAAATCGGGATTGTCGCTGGCAATTGCGGCGAAATGATTGTCCCACAGGAAACGCAGCGAATCTTCGCATTGCTCCATCCCACCGATTTGCATTGCGCCCGGTTGCGCGAGTTGCGTTCTCTGCTCTTCACTCAAAGAGCTATACCATTCGATCCAGCCTGTGCGCAGCAGCAAGATATCGCCGGTTTGAAACCGAAGACCTTGCTGATCGGCCGCCGCCTGCAATTGTTCAGCCGTGATGCCGTAACGCTCACCCGGCGCGAAGGCAATGCCCTGTTGAGCGGCAAACCGTTGAAAATCGATCAGGACGCCCCGCCCCGCAATGCCGCGCCGCGCCCAATGTTCGATGCCATTGCGGATGTCGGGTCCATCAGCAATCTGTGATTCGGTGACGCCGTTATAAAAGCCGTAGAGCCGATGCCCGTAATGCCTCAAACCGTCCCATTGCGAAGAGGATTGCGTATTGAAGTTATCGTAAAGATCATCGAAGACATTTTTGCGGCGCCGTGCGATCGTGTGGCGCAGGGCCGCGCGATTAAAGAGCGGCGGATGTGGCTGCTCCAACTCCCAGTTCAAAGCGAAGACCTCTCCCCGCTGCACCAGCCGTGCGGCAGCCGCCACTCTTTCCGGCGTCAGCAAATTTAGCGTCCCAATCTGATCGTCATCACCGAATACGCCCCACGCTGAATGTGGCGGATAATCAGGTTTGATCGGTAGCTCAGCAAAGTCAGGCAATCGTTCAGGCAAGCCCATCTAGGTCTCGCTCCTCCTCTATTTTTCAGATAGTCACATGATGCCGGAGTGGAGGAGGGATCATAGCAAACTGAACGAAGGATGTAACGGTGCGGCCTTCGCCAACCGGGAGTCTCTCGATCGGCGAAGGCCGCAGCTCTTGAATCATGCCTCGGCTAGAACGAAACGCGCGCGCTGATCTGGATTTGGCGACCGGGAGTCGCCGCCTCCGTGATGGTGCCGAATTGCGGCGTATTCACAAAGCGATTGGGCGTACCGAAATTGGAATGATTGAACGCATTGAAAAATTCCATGCGGAGCTGGAACTTCGTTTTTTCGGTGATCGAGAACTCGCGGGCCATTGCCACATCAAGCGTCTGCAAGCCGGGTCCAACGATCGTGTTGCGCCCGGCATTTCCGAAAGTGAACGCAGCGGGAGCAGCGAAAGCCGCCGGATTGAACCAGCGATCAGTGGTGTGCGTGCCCTCGCCAAAGACCGGTTGCCCGCTATAGTTGGCCCGAATGGGATTTTCGCCGAGCAGCGTCCCGGAATTCGCCGTATCGCCGAAGACCGAGATCGTAAATGGAAATCCGCTCTGTACCTGATAGATGGTCGAAAGGTGCCAGTTCCGGGTGACGGCGCGCGCCGCTCTGAAATAGTTCAAAGCGGGAATATCAAAGACCGCGCTCAGCGCAAAGCGATGGCGAATATCGCACCCAAGACCTTTTTCCGCGCGCAGGTTGGTGTTGTCCTGCGGAATGGAAGACTCGAACATGGGCGACCGAAAATCCGGCGCGTCGCTCAGGCTCTTCGACCACGTGTAGTTTGCCAGCAGGCTCAGCCCTCTTGTATATCGTCGCCGCACGTTGACGTAACCGGCGTCATACCAGCTGCGGGCCGTGTTCTCCAACAGGTTAATGCCGCTGACCGGAAATGTCGTACTGAGGATCGTGATATTCGAGGGTAGTTCCACTCCCGGCAAGAAGCTGAGAGTCCGGAACGGACGGCGTGGTCCGATCGCACCGGCTCCTGGAGGCGCGTTGTTGATCAGATGCGCCCGCTGCAGATGCATGCCGCGGGCTCCGAGATAGCCGATTTCGAGTGTGGTCTGAGACCCGAGACTCTTTTCAACCGATAAACTCCACTGTTGAATGTATTGCGAAGGAGCGTGCGGATCGAAGGCGGCGAAGCTCACCGTCGTCCGGCCAAGTACGGCCGGAGCGAAATCGAAACCGTTAAACGCAGGGACGAAGTTATCGCTCTGCTGTGTCTCCGGAAAAACAAAGGGGACGTTGTGGCGCTGGTTGCACCAGGTGTTCATATCCACCGGCGTAAAAAAGATGCCATAAGCGGTATGGATCACGATGCCGTAGCGCGGGATGTTCTGCGAGATCCCAATCCGTGGAGCGAAGTTATGCTTTTTCGCATACATCAATCCTTCCGGATAGCCCAATTGCCCACCGACAAAAACAAATGGCTTTCCGTCCTGAAAGGTGAGATTGGTATTTGTATACTTGAGATCGCGGAGCGGGCTCATATATTCATAACGTAGTCCGATCACAACAGTCGTCGTGGAAGTAAGCTGAAAGCTATCCTGCGCAAAGGCATCGGCGTACCATTGACGAAGCTGCATCTGCGGAATTCCGGCCTGCCGTTGTTTCACTGCCGGCAGACCGAGCAGGAAATTGGCGAGGGCCGAGCCGGTGCCGTCGTTGGTCGCGGTCCGAGTCGTGAAACCGTTGGTGAATTGATAATAACCTCGATTCTGAAAGAACCCCCACATCGGCCAGATGTAGCGGCGATAACTTCCGCCGAATTTAAGGCTGTGCCGTCCGCGCTGCCAACTGAGGTGGTCGCGCAATTCCAAAATCGTATCCCAGGCCCGCATCGGCGTCGCCGCAAAGGTATCGCCCATCCCCGAGTAGCCTTGAACATTGAACCATGGCGCGCCAAATGCGCCTTTCCCTCCAAAACCAACCCCCTGAATGCCGAGTTCGGAGACGATATCGTTGTTGTCACTGTTTTCGGAAGATCGATGCATAGCCAATCGAGAGAAAGTGATGGCCGCCATGTTGACCTTGGTGGGACCGATCACCCGGTTCCATGAAACGCTCCCATGCTGAGAGAAGTTGTCATGGAAAGCGCCAAATCCCGGCAGGTTCTGCGGCATGAAGCCATTCTCGCTGCTCAAGGAGTACCGGGCAGCCAGGCTGTCGCCACCGGCGAAATTATGATCGATCCGTACTGTCCCCTGATCAGTGACGTGCCGTTCGTTCCGGACATCGAGGTAGTTATTGCAATCCACTCCGCCGCCAACGACCGTCGGCGCGCCCATCATCGTCATGCCACAACCTCCCATTGCCATTCCCATGTTCATCCCCAGATCCATATTCGGCCGCGCCACATACTTCTGCAGGAACAATGCTGCTGCCGGGTTGATCAGGTTCTCCGGAATGACATTGTTCGGGAATGGATCGCGAATAATCTGCGGATTGTTCGGGCTGATCGGCAACGCCGGTTTGAAGTTCGGATTCGGGCGAGCGCTGAATGGATTGTAGATTGTCGTTCCGCTCATGCTGAAATCGCCCATGGTCTCCATCTCGGTAGGCACGGTATCGATCATCGTCATGGCATGTGTCCGCCGCAACCCTTCATAGTTGGCGAAGAAGAAGGTTTTGTTCGGAACGATTGGGCCGCCAAGCGATGCGCCGAAATTGTTCTGAACGAGATGGTTCGAAGAGTCCATCTCGTTGAAGGTGCGGGCATCGAGAGCGCTGTTGCGCAAGAACTCATAGACTGTCCCATGAAACTGGTTCGTCCCGGTGCGCGTCACAATGTTGATCTGCCCGCCGCCGGCGCCACCCATTTCGGCTGAATAACTCCCGGTCTGAACCTTGAACTCCTGGACAGCATCCGGAGACGGACTCAGATTGATGGTGTTGAACGTTGGATCCGTGTTAGTAGCGCCGTCGAGGAGAAAATAGTTGGCGTTCGGTCGATTGCCCCCGATACTGACCGCCGACCGCTGCCCCGGCCGCCAATAGAGCGGATTCATATCTCCGGTCTGAGCGCCGTGGCCGAGATGCGCGCCCGGAATCGTGAGGACCAGATCAATCAACATCCGCCCGTTGAGCGGCAAATTGCGGATCGCGGCCGGTTCAATGACTTCGCCGACGCTGGAGTCCGTCGTGCGCAACACATCGACCTCCGCTCCAACTTGCATAGTGGTGCTGACGGAAGCCAGTTTAAGGTTCACATCGAGCGTCAGTTGTTGGCCGACCTCGAGTCGAAGTGACTGTTTCAGGGTCGCAAATCCGGAAGCCTCGATCTGTAGCTCATAGTCGCCCGGCAGGAGTCCGGTAATCTGAAAGCGCCCAACCTCGTTACTCTTCACCTGACGCACAATCTGCGTGCCCACGGCGGTCAGCTGGATGGTCCCTCCCACAATATGATGGTTTTGTGGATCGGCAACAGTACCACTCAGAACCGCATAGTTACTCTGCGCAAAAATCAAGGGAGAGATCAGAACAAGAACTAACAGGGCGAGCTTCTTCATTGATAATCCTCCACAACAGAATTGTTTCTTAAGCAATGTAGTTAGCCGGAAAGGTAAACCGCATAGTATAAATAGAATGCAATTCCTTAACCAGCACTAACCCTGTCTCTGATTAATTCGAGTAAACTATTCATCACCGAGGAGGTAATCTGTCTTCGTTGAACTCGCGGAATAATGGGATCGAGAGGTTAAACTCGAGAACAATCGTCAGTGGCCGCGATATTTCGAACGATGACGCGAATTGTCACAACTGCCTGCAATCTGCTGGCGCCAGGATACTCCGGAGGAAAGTTCAATAGGCGTGCAGAGGCAAGACGAAGCAGGCCTCTGCACGCTTGATCAATACAGGCG
>Ga0081539_10002391_pt1 | contig 26719 bp, 20 predicted proteins | sample TabmetS4T2R2_FD_71023 | JGI IMG/M metagenome (GOLD analysis project Ga0081539, IMG submission 71023) | Tabebuia heterophylla rhizosphere microbial communities from the University of Puerto Rico - S4T2R2 | ecosystem: Host-associated > Plants > Roots > Rhizosphere ...
ATGTGGTTCTTGCGGTCCTTGTAGAACTCGGCGACGCCGCGGATGGCGAGGTTGTTCGACTCGGTGGCGCCCGAGGTGAAGATCACTTCCTTCTCGTCGGCGCCGATCAGCTTGGCGACTTGGCCGCGCGCCTTCTCGACACCCTCCTCGGCCTCCCAGCCGTAGGAATGGCTGCGCGAATGGGGGTTCCCAAACTGGTGCGTGAAATACGGCATCATCGCTTCCAGCACGCGCGGATCGAGCGGCGTCGTGGCCTGGTAGTCGAGATAGATCGGCTGGTCGTTGCGCCGGATCTGGGTATGGACGTTCATGCTAACCCCTTGAATTACTAGGCCGCACAGGCACTTTCAATATCCGACTGTCCTACTCGGATATATAGGTCCCGCCAAGCCGCAATCAAGCGATCGATATCGCCGGATTGCGAGTTCCAACCGCAACTAATTCTGATCGCCGAGCCCGCCTCAGCATCTTCTATGCCCATTGCCGCCAGCACCGCCGAGCGGTGCACCTTTCCCGACGAGCAGGCCGAGCCGGCGCTGACACAGACACCGGCAAGATCGAGCGCCATGACCTGGGTCTCGGCCGGAACCCCCGGCATGGAGATGTAGGTCGTGTTGGGCAGCCGCTTGGCGCCCGCGCCGAACACCCTCGCCCTGGGTGCGATGGCAAGCAACGCCGCCTCGCCCTGATCGCGCAGCGTGGCATCGAGGCCATGGGCCGATTCGGCTGCTGCGCCAAAACCCACGATGCCGGAGAGGTTCTCCGTGCCGGCGCGACGATTGATTTCCTGCCCACCGCCGAAGCGGTTGGAGACGAACGGCGCCTCGGCCCGCACGATCAACGCGCCGACGCCGGTCGGGCCGCCGAGCTTGTGGGCGGCAAGGCTGAGATAGTCGATCCCGATGCCGTGCAGGTCGACCGGCACCTTGCCCGCGGCCTGGACCGCATCGCAATGCACCAGCGCGCCGGCCTTGCGGGCCAGGCGCACGATTTCGGCCATGGGCTGCAGGACGCCGGTCTCGTTGTTGGCGAACATCACCGACACCAGCGCGGGCTCGTGCGACGCCGCGAGCTTGCGCTCCAGCGCCGCGAGATCGAGCACGCCCTCGCCGTCAACCGGTACGACGTCGGCATTGGGCACGGCCCGCTGCACGCTTTCATGCTCGATGGACGAGATCAGCACGCGCCGCCGGCCGGCGCCGGCCAGCGCCATGTTGTTGGCCTCGGTGCCGCCCGACGTGAAGATCACCTCCGCCGGCAATGCGCCCACTCGCGCCGCCACTAGGCAACGCGCCTTGTCGACCAATCCGCGCGCCTTGCGGCCGACGCCGTGCACAGCCGACGGATTGCCGCCCGTGCGCAACGCCTCGACCATGGCGTCAAGCGCCTCCGGCCGCAGCGGGCTGGTGGCGTTGTGGTCGAGATACACGGACGCGGCGGGCATCGAGCTGGCCTTCAGCTGGCGGCGGCCATCGAGGAATCGTTGTTGGCCGCAGCCGGTGCCTCGGTGATGCGCGGCGCCAGACGGCGCTCGAGCACGTCGAGCAAAGTCACCGAGCTCAGGAAGGCATGGATCTGGTTGCCGAGCTCCTCCCACAGATCGTGCGTAAGGCACTTGCTGCGGTCGGCGCGGCAGCCGGTGGCGCCCATTTCGGTGCAGCGAGTGGCCTTGATCGGCTCGTCGACCGCCAGGATGATCTCCGAGACCCGCGTCTCTGCCGAGCCCCGCGCCAGGCGATAGCCACCGCCTGGACCACGCACGCTCTTCACCAGGCCGGCACGGCGCAGGCGGGCAAAAAGCTGTTCCAGATATGACAAAGAGATTTCCTGCCGGGTCGCGATATCGGACAACGACACCGGCTTGGCCTGCGCATGACGCGCCAGATCGACCATCGCCATCACGGCGTAACGACCCTTGGTGCTGAGCTTCACAGCATCCTCCTCGCTCCGAACGCCTAAAGGTCTTGAAAACCAAGGCGTTACTACGATATTGCGGTCCTCCAGACAGGGATCTGGGGAAAAACCGACTGAATTGCTCGGGTTTAGTAAACCTGACAGGGTTGGTCAAGTATCAAGAATCCCCCCGAAAAATGCTGCTCCGGCCCGCGTCCGGCGGCCAATAATGAGGAAAGACCGGAGTCTAGATGCCTGACGTGATGTTCACCGGCCCGGAAGGTCGGCTCGAGGGGCGCTATCACCAGAGCAAGGAAGAGCACGCGCCGATTGCGCTGATCCTGCACCCGCACCCGCAATATGGCGGGACGATGAACCACAAGGTCGTGTTCTCGTTGTTCCATGTGTTCGTCAATCGCGGCTTCTCCGTGCTGCGCTTCAACACCCGCGGTGTGGGTCGCAGCCAGGGTCGCTTCGACAACGGCATGGGCGAGCTCTCGGACGCCGCCGCCGCGCTCGACTGGCTGCAGAGCATGAACGCCGATGCGAAGTCGTGCTGGATCGCGGGCTACTCGTTCGGCGCCTGGATCGGCATGCAGCTCCTGATGCGCCGGCCGGAGATCGACTGCTTCGTCTCGGTGTCGCCGCCGGCCAACTCCTACGACTTCGCCTTCCTCGCCCCCTGCCCGTCCTCGGGCCTGATCGTCGGCGCCGAGAAGGACGAGGTGGTGCCGATCGCCGACATCCAGAAGCTGGTGGCGCGGCTGTCGCTGCAGAAGGGCATCACGGTGGAATCGCGCACCATCAAGGGCGCCAACCACTTCTATCACGACTCGCTCGACAAGCTCGCGGTCGACGTCGACAGGTACGTCGCCAAGTGCCTGGTCAATCCACCGGGCCGCGCGACCTCCAACAAGGAACCTTAAGCTGGGGGCGCGCGCCCCCAGTCGCGCGTCTTTGTTGCAGCGAGAGAAGACCGCGCCACTGGAGTAGCGCGCCCCCGGCTAAGGCAGGTCGACCTTGCCGCCTGTCATCGCCCTCGGCGCGCCGGTCGTTCCCGGAAAGGTTATGGGCAGGCCGCGCAGCGAGCGCACGGCCAGGAACGCGAAGGCCTGCGCCTCGAGGGCATCGCCGTTCCAGCCGAGGCTGTCGGCCGTCACCACCTTGCCGCGCACCTCTTCGGCGATGGCTTTCAGCAGGGTCGGATTGCGCGCGCCGCCGCCCGAGACCACCCACTGCGCGACGGGTATCGGAAAGTGACGCGCCGCCAAGGCAATCGCGCGCGCCGTGCCGCGGGTCAGCGTGGCAGCGCCGTCGGCGACGCTGAGGCCGTCCGCCCACATATCATTGAAGTCGCCGCGATCCAGGGACTTGGGCGGCTTCACCGCAAAATAGCGATGCTCGCTGAAGCGCTCGACGCGCCCGCGATCGACCTTGCCCGAGGCCGCGAGCGCGCCGTCGCGGTCGAAGCGCAGGCCCGCCCGGCGCATGGACCAGTCGTCGATCGGCCCGTTGCCCGGCCCGGTGTCGAACGCCAGCAGCGAGCCGTCGGCGCCGATCCAGGTCACGTTGCCGACGCCGCCGATGTTCACGACGGCGAGCGGCCTAGGCAGGTCATGCGCGAGCGCAGCATGATAGACCGGAACCAACGGCGCGCCCTGCCCGCCTGCTTTCACATCGGCAATGCGCAGATCGCTCACCACCTTCACGCCGGTGGCACGCGCCAACGCCGCGCCGTCGCCGATCTGCCAGGTGAAGCGACGCTCCGGCCGATGTGTGATCGTCTGGCCATGGAAGCCCACGACATCGACCGTCGACAGCGTCGTGCCGGTCTCGCGCGACCAGCGCTTCACGGCCTCGACATGGGCCTCGGTCACCGCTCGCTCGGCGGCCGCCGTCGCGTCGTTGGGCTGTTCTGCGCCAAAAGCCCTCCGGATCTGACGCCGCACGTCGTCGGCGTAGGGCACGGTCAGGAAGTCGCCGAAGGAGCTGACCTGCTCGCCATCAGTCTCGATCACGGCCACGTCGACACCATCCACGGAGGTTCCGCTCATGAGGCCAAGGGCGCGCAGGGAGGATGAAGACATACGCGGGGCTGGTCCGTTGAGGCGCGGTCGGCCCCGTGTTAAACCCCCGGCCCTTTAGGGACAACAGGCGAAGAGATGACGGCCTTCAAGTCGGACTTCATGCGGATCGTGCACGAGCGCGGCATGGTCCATCAGTGCAGCGACGCGAAGCAGCTCGATGAGCTGCTCGCGAGCGGCGTCCGCACGGCCTATATCGGCTTCGACTGCACCGCCGATTCGCTGCATGTCGGCTCGCTGCTGCAGATCATGATGCTGCGCTGGTGGCAGAAGACCGGCCACCGGCCGATCACCCTGATGGGCGGCGGCACCACCAAGGTCGGCGATCCTTCCTTCCGCGACGAGGCGCGTCCGCTGCTCACCGACGAGCAGATCGGCGCCAACATGCTCGGCATCAAGAAGGTCTTCTCGAAGTACCTGAAGTTCGGCAACGGGCCGACCGACGCGGTGATGCTGAACAACGCCGACTGGCTCGACACGCTGCTCTACATCCCGATGCTGCGCGAGGTCGGCCGGCACTTCTCGGTCAACCGCATGCTCAGCATGGATTCGGTGAAGCTCCGGCTCGAGCGCGACCAGCCGTTCAGCTTCCTCGAATTCAACTACATGATCCTGCAGTCCTACGATTTCGCCGAGCTGCACAGGCGCCAGAACTGCATCCTGCAGATGGGCGGCTCGGACCAGTGGGGCAACATCGTCATGGGCGTCGATCTCGGCCGGCGCATGCAAAGCGCCGACCTGTTCGCGCTGACGACGCCGCTGATCGCCACCTCGTCCGGCGCCAAGATGGGCAAGACGATGGCCGGCGCGGTGTGGCTGAATGCCGAGCGCGTATCGGCCTACGACTTCTGGCAGTACTGGCGCAACACCGAGGACGACGATGTCGGCCGCTTCCTGAAACTCTTCACCGAGATGCCGCTCGACGAGGTCGCGCGTCTCGAGGCGCTGAAGGGCCAGGAGATCAACGAGGCCAAGAAGATCCTGGCCACCGAGATCACGGCGCTGGCGCACGGCCGCAAGGCGGCCGAGGAAGCCGCCGAAACCGCGCGCCGCACCTTCGAGGAAGGTGCCCGGGCCGACACGCTGCCGACCGTCAGCATACCCCGCGCGCGGCTCGCCGCCGGGGTCGCGGCATTCGAGCTGCTGCACGAGGCCGGCCTGGCCGAAAGCCGCAACGAGGCGCGCAAGCTGATCAAGGGCGGCGGCGGCCGGCTGAACGACAAGCCGATCGCCGGCGACACCGTCACGGTCGGCGAAGCGGATCTCGATTCGTCGGGCACGCTGAAGCTCTCGGCCGGCCGCAAGCGCCACGTCCTGGTGCGCGCCGTCTAGCATCGTACCTCCCCAGCTTCGCTGGGGAGGAAGTTCATTCCGGATAAACGATGCATAGAGCGACAGACGGTCAGATGCTGACACAAACTCCAGTGCTTGTCAATAACTGTAGTTGATATCGCGTTCGGGCAATTTTTTCGTACCATGGGAGTGACCCCCACCCCCAAGGGCTGGTGGTCCCGGCGGCTCATCGGCGGACGAGTGCTGGCAGTGCAGTCACCGTCAGGGGGCGCGCTGCATCTCCGGCGAGGGCGGCGGCTGGGCGGTGTCCGGGTTCGACGTGAAGAGGTCGCGCAGCGCGCCCGGCGTCATCGCCGACATCATGTTGACGTCGGTCTTGAGGTCGTCGAGCGGGCCGGAGAGCTGGTAGGTCACGGCGAAGAGGCCGCCATCCTTGCCGCCGGTCAACAGGGGACCGAGCAACGGCACGTTCGACAAGAGGTTGTTCAGCGCGAAGGCCGGCACGACGATGCCGGCAAGCTTGGCCGTGTCGTTGCCGATGTCGACATAGCCCTGCGTCGTCAATCCGATCGACTGACCGCTGGTGCGGCCGTTCTTGATGTGGATGCGGTCGCCGGTCTTCAGCACCGACGCCTCGAGGCTGTCGAACTGCTGCAGCGCGTTGCCGGCGCGGTTCAGGCCGTCGATCGCCGCGTTCAGCGTGCCGATATGGGGACGCGGCGCCTTCACCTGCTGCAACCGGAAGGGGCCCATCTTCAAGGTGCCCTTCAAAGGCGAGCCCGCCGCCGCGTCGTTGTACTGCCCTTCGATGTTCAAATAGCCGCTCACCAGCCCGTCGACCCAGCCCGCGTCGGACAGCATCTGACCGAAGTCGGCGACATAGAGAGAGAGCTTTCGCCCCTGCCCCGCCGGCGTGACGCGGAAGGTCGAGCCCTTGCCGGCGCCGATCGACAGATCGGCAAAGGCGATGCGCTCGCCGGCCAGCGCCAATGCGCCGTTGACGTAGCCCAGCCTGCCGCGCTTGGTCAGGAGCTGCTGGATCTGCAGCGTCAGCTTGGTGCTGGAGCGCCCTGCGGCGGCGGTGCCCGCCGGCTCCTTGGCCGCCAGGTCGTCGCGCGCCTTGATCATGGCGTGCACGCGCGGCAGCTCGAGCACGGGTCCGCGCAACGACACTTCGACGCCGCCCGGCACGCGCTTCCAGTCGCCCGAAACCTCGGTCTGGCCGAGCTTGAGCTGCTGCACGGTGATCTGCTGCAGGGCGTTGTCGCCGGTGAAGCGCACCTGGCCCTTGGCGCTGAGCCCATTGGCCCGCCCGTCGACGTCGATGGTCGTGAGCTTACCGCCGGCGGCGAGCTTCATGGTCGTCTTGATCTCGCCCTCGACGCCGGGCTGCTTCACCCAGTCGAGCGGCACCACGTCGGCCTTGGCCCCCTTGATGTCGAAGCGGCCGATGACTTCCCCGGTGCCGTTGGTCGCGACCTGATAGGACAGCGTCGTGCCGATCGGCCCGCTGAGGTAGGCGTCGAGCGACGGGAAGCCCGCTTTGGCGACCAGCGCCGCCGGTATCGCGCCCTTGAGCTCGTAGCGACGACGGAACGGCACCTTGGCGCCGAACAACTCGCGCCAGGCGATCTCGGCGACATGGCCGTCGAGCTTGCCCGTGCCGCTGACGGCAAGCTCCGAGTTGCCGTACTTCACGCGCGCCGTGGCGTCGGTAAGGTTGACGTCGCCGATCGCGTCCTGCAGCGAGAAGTGCGTCAGCGTCGCCTCGGCCTTGAGGTCGAGGTCGGTGACGGCGAGCGCATTCAGGAGCGGAAAGCTGAGCGACAGGTCGACCGCCACCTCGCCGCCCAGCCGGCGGTAATCGTAGAGCACGTCCCTGGGCAGCCCGAGCTTGGGCCGCGCCAGGAAGCGGATGACGTCCTGCGCCGACCCGGTGATCGGCATGCGGATCGCGGCGTATTGTGGCGCCGGCCCATCGAGTCCGGTGAGGTCGATGGTGGCGCGGGCGGTCTTGAGGTTCACGGTGGTGCCGCTCGCCACGTCGAAATGCAGGGTGCCGTCCTCGTAGCGCGCCTTGCCCGACACGCCCTGCAGCTCGGGCATGTGGGGCATGTAGCGCACCATCATGCCGCGGTAGTCGAGCAGGCCGACCAGCCGATCGACCTTGATCTCGGCCATGTCGTTGCCGGGGGCGCTCAGCGCGAACTCGGCGGCGACGTCGATCTCGCCCTTGCTGAGGTTGGCCAGCGCCCATTGCCGGCCGCCGACGGCGAACTCCAGGGGCCAATAGTCACCCAGGCGATCGACCGGGATACGCTTCACATCGGCGCGGCCGGTGAAAACCTGGCCTTCGGCCTTCCTTTCGCCGGCGCCGGTGATCAGCACCTTGGTTGCGCCGAAGTCGACGTCGACCCGATCGATCTTGGCCATGTGCGTGGCCGCATCGACGGTGGCTCGCGCATTCACCGACTTGACCCGATGCGTTGCCGGCAGGATACCCGGCAGCGTCACCGTGCCGGCGCCGCCGGAGACGTCGATCTCGATGCTGCGCACGTCGCCATGGCCGTCGGCCTCGATCTGCACCCGGCCGGACAGCACGATATCGACGCCGCGCAGCAGCGCGATGTCGGGCGACAGGTCAGCCAGCATCGAGGGCTTGAAGCCGTCGACGGCGGCGGCCAGCGAGACGCGGCTGCGGTCGCGCGTGTAGACGCCCGACAGAGAGACGTCGACCCAGTTGCCGGCATCGCCGGTGAGCTTGGCCGAGGCCGCGATGTTGACGCCCTGGGCATCGCGCTTCAGGCGGGCCCGCGCCGCCGGGGCGGTCCAGGTGAGCCCGGTCTTGACGTCGCGGATCGTGACCTTGGCGCGCTCGATCAGGATCATGTCGAGCTGGCCGATCAGCGAATGGTAGTTGGGCTCGGCCATCAGCTGCTCGATCAGCAGCACCAGCCCCTCGCCCTGGGAGTTGGCGTCGGAGTTGGTGAAGACGCGGCGCAGCATGCCACCCTCGCGGGCGATGTCGGCCTCGATGGTCGGGCCCTCGATGGTGAGCGAGGTCGGCAGGAACATGCCCTGCAGGACGCTGCCGGCATCGAAGGTGAGCGACGCCATGGGCACGGTGGCGATGACCTGGTGCTCGGCGTTGATGAAGCGCAGCCCGTTGAACACCAGGCGCATGGGCTGGCTGATGCCGCCCCATTCCAGCGAGATGCGCTCGATCTCGGGCTTGATGTCGTTGCCCGGCACGTCGGCTGCCCGGGCGATGCGGTCCTTCAGGAAGTCGAGGTCGACGGGACCTTCCATCAGGCGAAGAGTGGCGACCAGGACGAGCGCCGCGACGGCAAAAACGATGCCGCCCACCACCCGTATGCACACCCGGTACGTTCGTCTGACCAAAGTCTAGTACTTCCCACTTCTTGACGATGACAACGCGCTTGGGCGAGCGTGCCGCCGGCTTCTCGACAATTTACCGACCCGCGCCCCCCATGTCTTGGCTTTCGACCGACCGCCTGCCGCGACCGCACGACACGGTGCGTCGCGACGTGGCGTGGACGCGATGGAACGAGATAACGGCGCAGCCCGACGATCCCGCTCAGGTGGCGCTGCTCGATGCCCTGTTCGGCAACAGCCCGTATCTGACCGAAACAGCCATACAAAACCCGACTTTTATGACCGATCTGTGGCGTCGCGGTCCCGACGCCGTGCGCGCCGACCTTGCCGCCGAGCTCGCCACCGTGCGCGCCAGCGCGCGCGATGGCGCTCTGCCGGCCGCCGTCGCGACGGCCCTGCGCCGGCTGAAGCGTCAGGTGGCGCTGGCCGTCGCCGTCGCCGACATCGCCGAGGCCTGGTCGCTCGAGCAGGTGACGGGCGCGCTCTCGGCCTTCGCCTCGGGCTGCCTGGATGCGCTGACCGATTCGATCCTTCTGCAGCTCGCCCGCGACGGCCAGCTCGGCATCGGCAGCGATCCCGAGGCCGCCGCCCTCACCGTGCTCGGGATGGGCAAGCTCGGCGCCGGCGAGCTCAACTACTCGAGCGACATCGACCTGATCCTGCTCTACGACCGCGATGCCGCAGCCCTCGCCGGCAACGACCAGCTGTCGCGCCATTTCGTGCGGGCCGCCCGCATGCTGGTCCAGCTCATGTCGGAGACCTCGGCCGACGGCTACATCTTCCGCACCGACCTCAGGCTGAGACCCGACCCCGGCTCGACCCCGCTCGCCATGTCGGTGCAGGCGGCCGAGCTCTATTACGAGAGCGTCGGCCAGAACTGGGAACGCGCCGCCATGATCAAGGCGCACCCGGTGGCCGGCAACCGCGCCGTCGGCGAGGCCTTCCTGGGCGAGCTCACGCCCTACATCTGGCGCAAGCATCTCGACTTCGCGGCGATCCACGACATCCATTCGATCAAGCGCCAGATCGACGCCCATCGCGGCGGCAGCGCCGTGAAGGTGCTGGGCCACAACGTGAAGCTCGGTCGCGGCGGCATCCGGGAGATTGAATTCTTCGCCCAGACCCAGCAGCTCATCTTTGGTGGGCGCAATCCCGCGCTGCGTCACCGGGCAACCTGCGAGACCCTGCGCGCGCTCGCCGCCGCGGGCCACGTCGCGCCCAGCGCCGCTGATGAACTGATCGAGGCCTACGGCTTCCTGCGCAAGGTCGAGCACCGCCTGCAGATGATTGACGATCGGCAGACCCACAGCCTGCCCAACGACGAAGCCGGCGTGGCGGCGATCGCCACCTTCCTGGGCTATCGCGATTCGCAGTCCTTCCAGAAAGACCTGCTCGATCGGCTGCGGTGCGTGGAGAGCCACTACGGCCATCTATTCGAAGAGGCGCCGAGCCTCGCCGGCCCGGGCGGCAACCTGGTGTTCACCGGCACCGACGACGACCCGGGCACGCTCGCGACGCTGCAGACCCTGGGGTTCCGCGATCCGTCGGCGGCCGCCGGCATCGTCCGGCGCTGGCATCACGGCCGCTACCGCTCGACCGCCACAGCCCGTGCCCGCGAGCTACTCACCGAGCTGATGCCGGGCCTCCTGAAGGCGCTGGGCTCGACGGCGGCGCCCGATCAGGCGCTGCTGAACTTCGACCTCTTCCTCGGCAATCTGCCGGCCGGCATCCAGCTCTTCTCGCTGTTCAAGTCGAACCCCGCCCTGCTCGAGCTGGTGGCAGCGATCATGGGCAGCGCGCCCGGCCTTGCCGCCCACCTGTCGCGGCGCGCCATCCTGCTCGATTCGGTGCTGTCGCCCGCCTTCTACCTGCCGCCGCCGCCGGTCGACGAAATGCGGTCCGACCTCGCCCATCAGCTGGCGGCCGTCGAACACGAGCAGGACATCCTCGACCTGGCGCGGCGGTGGGCCAACGACCGGCGCTTCCAGGTGGGCGTGCAGCAGCTCAAGGCGATCGTTCGGCCGGCGCAGGCGGGCCTCGCCTATTCCGACATTGCCGCCGCCACCATCTCGGCGCTTTGCGACCGCGTCGAGCAGAGCTTCGCCGAGCAGCATGGCGGGTTTCGCGGTCAGCGGCTGGCGGTGCTGGGCATGGGCAAGCTCGGCAGCCGCGAGATGTCGGCCACCTCCGACCTCGACCTGATCTTCGTCTATGACATTCCGCCCGACCTCGAAGCATCGGACGGCCGCCAGCCCCTGGCGCCGATCCAGTACTACACACGGCTCAGCGCCAAGATCGTGACGGCCCTCACGGCCCTCACCAACGAAGGTACGCTGTACGAAGTCGATATGCGCCTGCGACCCTCCGGCCGCGCCGGGCCGCTCGCCAATTCGCTGGAAGGCTTCGAGAGCTACCATGCGCAGTCCGCTTGGACGTGGGAGCACATGGCGTTGAGCCGCGCGCGCGTGATCCACGGACCGGCCGGCCTGGCCGAGCGCCTGGCCGATATCGTCAAGAGCACGCTCTGCCGGCCGCGTGATCCGCTCGCGCTGGTACGCGACGTCGCCGACATGCGCGACCGAATCGCCCGCCATGCGCCGCCGAAAAGCCCGTGGGACTTCAAGCACCTGCCGGGCGGCCTGTTCGACATCGACTTCGTCGCCCAGTACCTGGCGCTGCGCCACGCCGCCGAGCGGCCCGACCTGCTCGACCCGCATCCCGCCGAGATGCTGCGCCGCGCCGCCAATGCCGGCGTCATCGACCGGGGCGATGCAGAGCGTCTGTGCGCGACGCGCACTCTCCTGTCAGATGTGCAGAGTCTGCTGCGGCTCACCCTGAACGGCGACGAAGCGGCGTTCGACGAGGCGAGCGCTCCCGAAGGCCAGCGCAATCTCATCGCGGTCACCGAGGGCGCCGAGGATCTTGCCGAGCTGCGCGCGCGGATTGCGGCCGAAACCGCCGCGGCGCGTGCTATATACCACCGCATCGTCGAACAACCGGCGCGCGAGGCCGGCTGGCAGGCCCGCGCGGACGACAGGAGGAGCGAGGCATGAGTGTCGAGGAAGGCAAGAAGGCGCCCGATTTCACGGCGGCGACCGACGGTGGCAAGAAGCTGAAGCTGTCGGAGCTGCGCGGCAAGCCGGTGGTGCTGTACTTCTATCCCAAGGACGATACGTCGGGCTGCACTGCCGAGGCCTGCGGCTTTCGCGACCAGCTCCCCGACTTCGGCAAGCTCAAGGCCCAGGTGATCGGCGTCAGCAAGGACAGCGTCGACCGGCACGACAAGTTCAAAAAGAAGTACGGCCTCAACTTCCCGCTGGTATCCGACGAGGACGGCAAGATCTGCGAGAAGTACGGCACCTGGGTCGAGAAGAGCCTCTATGGCCGCAAGTACATGGGCATCGAGCGCGCCACCTTCCTGATCGACAAGACCGGCACGGTGGCCAGGGTCTGGCACAAGGTGAAGGTGCCGGGCCACGTCGACGAGGTGCTGAAGGCGTTGAAGGCGCTGTAAACGCAAACGCAGGGGGCAAGACAAATGGCGAGTGTACTGATCTCGGGCGCAGGCCCGATCGGCCTGACCATGGCCAACGAACTGGCGCGCTACGGCGTCTCGGTGCGCATCGTCGACAAGGCCGCGGCGCGGACCGACAAGTCGAAAGCGCTGGTGCTGTGGCCGCGTACGCTCGAGCTCCTGCGGCACGGCGGCTACGTCGAGCCGTTCCTCAAGGCCGGCAACGTCGCGCATGGCGCCCAGCTCTCGGACGGCAAGAACATCGTCGCGCGCGTCACGATGGACGGCATCGACACGGTCTATCCCTACGCCCTGATGATCGCCCAGAGCGAGACCGAGCGCGTGCTCGAAGAAACGCTCGCCAGCCGCGGCATCAAGGTCGAACGCACCGTGTCGATGGAAAGCTTCTCCGAGAAGAGCACGGGCGGTCTCGAGGCGGTGCTGCGCAAGGCCGACGGCACGAGCGAGACCGTCCAGGCCGACTGGCTGCTGGGCTGCGACGGTGCCCATTCGACGACGCGCCATGCGCTTGGCTTCACCTTCGAGGGCTCGACCCAGGACAGCGACTGGTACCTGGCCGACGTCCACGTCACCGGCCTCGAGCCGACCGACATGCTGCACATCTTCTGGCACCGCGACGGCATCCTCGCCTTCTTCCCGATCACGGCGGGACGCTGGCGGGTCATCGCCGACCTCGGCCCGGCAACCGGCAGCGGCCATCATCCCGATCCGACGCTGGACGAGATCCAGGCCATGGTGGCACATCGCGGCAACCCAGGCATCAAGCTCAAGGACCCGGTGTGGCTGGCGGCCTTCCGCATCAACGAGCGCAAGGTCAAGGACTACCGCCGCGGCCGCGTCTTCCTCGCCGGCGACGCTGCCCACATCCACAGCCCGGCCGGCGGCCAGGGCATGAACACCGGCATGCAGGATGCCTTCAATCTCGCCTGGAAGCTGAACCTGGTGATCAAGGGAATTGCCAAGCCGTCCCTGCTCGACAGCTACTCGACCGAGCGCAGCGCCGTCGGCGAGATGGTGCTGAGCAACGCCGGCCGTATGACCGAGGCGGCGATTGCGCGCAATCCGGTGATCCAGAGCCTGCGCAACGCCATGGTCAAGTTCGCGCTCTCCTTCCCGCAGATCGGCCATGTCATGGCCGACACGCTGAGCGAGCTCAACATCGCCTATCCCGACAGCCCGCTGTCGGTCGCCGGCGGCCAGCATGCGCATGGCACGAAACCCGGCCATCGCTGGCCCGAGCCGTTGGCGGCAGACACCGGCAAGTCGCGCTTCATCGCCATCGGCCCGGCCGAAGCCGTGGCCGATCTCACGGCCAGTTTCCCCAATCTCGTCGAGGCCGCGAGCGGCGCCAAGCGCGCCGATCCGCGCGATCTTATCCTGGTCCGTCCCGACGGCTATGTCGGCTTTGCCGCGGCGGCGTCCGATCGCGCCGGGGCGGAGGCGTATCTGGCGAAGATCGCGGCCTAGACGCATCGTCGTCGCGCCGGAACGTGAAGTGATCGCGAATGTGCCGGTTGAAGAATTCTCCTTTGGAGAAGGCCGCCTTCATCGCGGCATAGGTCTCGGCCGGCACGTCGATGTAGGCGTAGCGACGTCCCGATTGGAAGACGACGCCGAGCTCGCGGCGCGCAGCATCGTAGCGATAGGACCGTATGACTGAAGACGGCATGCGGCCGTAACGCCGGCGGGCCGCCAGCGCTGCCGATGTAATGCGAATTACCATTTTCATGCTCTTCCGGACCGCGAGCGGTCCGGAAGATAAGGAGCGGGCCCGCGCTCCCGGCTCAGACCTTGATGTCGGCCTTCTTGATGATCTCGCCGAACGAGGCGCGCTCGCGCTCGATGGTGGCGCCGAACGCCGCGGAGTCCTGGTAGCTCGCGTAGTTGCCGCTGGTCACCAGCTTCTCGTTAAGCGCCGGATCCTTCGCCGCCTCGCCGATCGCCTTGGCGAGCTTGTCCATCGCGACCTGCGGCGTGCCTTTCGCGGCGAGGATGCCGTACCAGGCATCGCCGCCGATCTTGCCCAGGCCCTGCTCCTTCAGGGTCGGTATCTCGGGCTTCCCGGGCCAGCGCTTCTCGCCCAGGATCGCGAAGCACTTCAATCGGCCGGCGGCGATGTGCGGCAAGGTCGTCGGATCGAACTGCACCTGGATCTGACCCGACAGCAGGTCCTGGGTCGCCGGCGCGCTGCCCTTGTAGGGCACGTGCACCATCTTCACGCCGGCCTCGATGTTGAACATCTCGCCGTAGAGCTGGGTGATGGTGGCGAGGCCGGCCGAGCCGAAGTTGATCTTGCCCGGGTTGGCCTTGGCATAGGCGATGAACTCCTGGAGGTTGTTGGCCGGCACCTGCGGGTTGATGCCCATGCCGATCCAGGAGGTCGCCACGCGAGCGACGGGGACGAAATCCTTCGCCGGATCGTAGGGCAGCGGCTGCAGGTGCTGGGTGATGCAGACCATCGCCGTCGTCGTGGTCAGGAAGGTGTAGCCGTCGGCCGGCGAATTCTTGACGTGCTCGGCGCCGATCGCGCCGCTGGCGCCGGCCTTGTTGTCGAACAGCACGCTCTGCCCCAGGATCGCACCGGCGCGCTCCAGCACCAGGCGAGTCGTGATGTCCGAGGGACCGCCCGGCGGATAGGGAATGACGATGCGGATCTGCTTGTTCGGCCAGTCGCCGGCTGGCGCATTTTGGGCGGACGCGACCGCGGGAGCCGCTACCAGGCCGCCGATGAAGCTCCTTCTGAGCATGTTGGTTTCCTCCCCGTCATTGCTGGTTCAGCCCTTCTTCGGGGCCCAGCCGTAGATCTTGCTGAGGCTGCCGCCCATCAGCTTTTCACGGTCGCCGTCGGACAGCCAGTCCTTGGCGCGGAACGCATCGACGCCCTGTTTGAAGGTCAAAAGGTTCACCGCGCGCGTCCAGTCGGTGCCCCACATGCAGCGGTCGAGGCCGAAGGTGTTGAGGATCTGGTCGACCGGCTTGCGGATGTCCTTGTAGGGGAACGGCTCGTGGCTGAGCGTGCAGGCGCCACTGATCTTGACCACGATGTTGTTGTGCGGCGCGAGCGCCAAGAGCTTGGGCAGCTCGACCCACGGCTCCTTGGGCGCCGGCGGCTTCATCGGTTGCTCGAGCCCGAGATGGTCGATCACCAGCGTGGTGTTCGGGTTGCGCTTGGCGAGTTCGGCGACCTGCTCCAGCCGCCCGCGCGCCATCAGGTTGACCGGCATGTCGCACTTGGCCGCCGTCGCCAGCACCTTGTTGATGCCGGGATGCGCCGGATCGGTCGACATCTCGGGCGTGAACATGATGCGCACGGCGACCGTGCCGTCCATCTTCGCCCATTCCTCGATCGTCTCGCCGACCTCGGGATCGTTGGAATCGACGGGCTTGATCAGCGCGAAGCGGTTGGGGAACTGCTTGTGCACGGAAACCGCGTAGCTCGCGTCCCATTTGTACATCGTATAGACCGAGATCAGCAGCGCGCCGTCGACGCCGACCTCATCCATCGCCTTGACCATGTCGGGGCCCGTCACCTCGGGCGGACCCGCCAGCACCGCATGCCACGGCCGGCCGGGATGGTTGCGCTCGTAGCAATGGACCTGGACGTCGATCGTCGGCATGACCCGCCTCCTGCGAAAACCGCAGCGAGGCTAGGGTTCGGCGTGACGTCGTTCAAGCCGGCTGGTTCGGCTCCGTCCGCTTCGCGGACACCTCCCCTTCGCGGACTCCGCGAAGGGGAGCAAGTCATCGTCACGCCCGCCGGTTCGCCCTCCGCCACACGCCCCACAGGCCGACCGCCAGAGTGAAGAGGCCGCCGATCAGGAACCCTGGCGCGTAGCTGCCGGCGAGCGTCAGGGCGCCGCTGAACAGCAGCGGCAGGACCAGCGCGCCGGCGTCGCCGAAGGCCAGCACCGCGCCGGTCGTGGCGCCGATGCGGCCGGCCGGCGACAGGCGCGCCACTTCGGCCAGAAGCACGCCGTGCCAGCTCACGGCGGTGGCGCTGAACAGGATGGCGACCAGCGTCGCGAGCCAGGTCGGCCAGGCGGGATGGATGACGGCGGCAAGCACGGCCGAGACCGCCATGCCGATGCCGAGCAGCGACAGGAGCGTCGCGGGCCGCACCAGGCGCGCGGCGAGCCAGCCCCAGCCGATGCGGGCCGGCACAGCGACGGCAACAGCGATGGCGAACACCAGACCGGCGCGCTCGAGGTCGTAGCCCAGGCCGCGCACGAGGTAGAGCACGAAGAAGCCGGTGAACAGCGACTGCAGGCCGACGAAGCTGAACATGGCGAGACACATTGCCCTGAGCGCCGGCTCGCGCACCACCGAGGCGACATTGGCGCGGATATCGGCCGGCGACAGCGGCGTGCCCGGCACGCGATCGACGTCGAAGCGGGCGCGCAACGGCTGCAGCGCCACGGCCGTCAGCGCCGCGAGACCCGCGATCACCAGCAGCGCCGTGCGCCAGCCCGCTTCGGTCGCCAGCACCGGCGCGACCACGCCCGCAACCATCAGACCCGCCGGCACGCCGGTCTGCTTGATCGAGAAGACCAGCGGCGCCAGACGCGGCGGCGACAGGCGGCCGAGCAGATGGGAGCTCGATGGTGTCGAGATCGCTTGCCCCAGCCCGCCAACGAAGGCGCCGAGCGCGAACAGCGGCAGCCAGCCCGATGCCGGCAGCGCCAGCCCGACGGCCAGCGCCAGCATCCCGACCTGGGTCATGCGCATCGCACCGTAGCGCACGATCAATCCGCCGCAGGTCATGGTCGTCAGAAAACCCGCGACGGCGCCGATGCCGACATAGACGCCCACCAGAGCCGGATCGATCAGCAGGTCGGCGATGATGGCGGCGGCGATCAGCGGCACTGTCGAGCGGCCCAGGGTCGCGAAGCTCTGCTGCACCGTCATCGCGCCGAGCGCGAGGTAGAGGTTGAAGATGTGACGGCTCCAGGCTGGGGCAACGGGCGGCGGGATCATCCGTTCTTGCCCCGCACTCCGGCCCATCGCAAGGGACGTGCCATGCGCGTGTGTCAAAGCCGCTGGCCAATGCAACGACGCACTCGCAGGTGACGTTCCATGGGCATCCTGACCCCGCATAGGAGGAACGAACATGCTCAGGATTTCGACGATCGCGGCCTGCGCGCTGGTGCTTTCGAGCGGCGTGGCGCTGGCCCAGACGATGCCACCCGGTCCCAACGCCGCGCCCTATGGCGCCGGCGGCTCGGCGCCGGCCCGCAGCATCGGCAGCCCGAGCGCCAATGCCCAGGACAACCTGGGCGGCGGCACGCGCTCGACCACTGTATTGTCGCAGACCAACAAGAACCAGAGTGCCGCCGGCATGTCGCGCAGCGACTACAGCTCGGGTGCCCAGCTGCAGTACGGCACGCAGCCCCAGCAGGCCCAGGGCATGATGGGCGGCCCCGATCGTCCGCGCGGCGTCGCCATCACCGACGAATACGGCAACCAGTACAACAGCCGCGGCGACAAGATCGGCCGTGCACCCGCGCGGATGCGCTAGCTGAGCGTCCGACTCCCATCTTCATCCACCTCCCCCGTCATCGGGGGAGGACGGGAGGGGGTAGGGCTCAGGCGTGGTTTGGTCTTTTTGAGATCATGATCATTGCATTGCCGGGAACTGTCGTGAGGCTTTCCCCTCCTGTCATCCCGAGCGGAGCCGCCCGAAGGGCGGCGCAGTCGAGGGACCTTTTATTGTCGATGCATCGACAAAAAAGGTCCCTCCGCTGCGCCTCGCTGCGCTCGGCTCCGGTCGGGATGACGGGATTTAGGAGCCATATGCGATAGCCTTGCCGTATGGGAGGTGGATGAGGGCTCAGTCCGCAGCGCGGACCTCCGCTGCCGAATGACTGTGCTACGCTCCTGCCAACAAGACGGGAGGAGCGTGGTGCAGGGCGAAGCGTACGATTTCATCGTGACCGGAGCCGGCTCGGCCGGCTGTGCCGTGGCCGGCCGACTCAGCGAGGACGGCCGTTTTCGCGTGCTGCTGCTCGAGGCGGGTCCCAAGGACAGCTATCCTTGGATCCACATCCCGCTGGGCTACCACAAGACGTTCAACAATCCGCGCGTCAACTGGATGTTCGACAGCGAGCCCGAGCCCGAGCTCAACAACCGCATCATGTATCAGCCGCGCGGCAAGGTGTTGGGCGGCACAAGCTCGATCAACGGCATGGTCTATATGCGCGGCAACGCCGCCGATTACGACGAATGGCGCCAGCGCGGCTGCGAGGGCTGGGACTACGATTCGGTCCTGCCCTACTTCAAGCGCGCCGAGGATCAGGAGCGCGGCGCCGACGAATTCCACGGCGTCGGCGGCCCGCTGAAGGTCTCCGACCATCGTTGGCAGCCGACCCTGGCCAAGGCCATGCACGAGGCGGCCCAGCAGGCCGGCATCCCGCACAACCCGGATTTCAACGGCCGGACCCAGGAAGGCGTCGGCTTCTACCAGACCACCATCAATCGCGCGCGCCGCTGGTCGAGCGCGCGGGCCTATCTGCGCGAGGCGAAGAAGCGCAAGAACCTCACCATCGCCACCTCGGCGCATGCCACGCGCGTGCTGATCGAGAATGGCCGCGCGGTCGGCGTCGAATATCGCGCGCCCGACGGCCTCAAGACCGCGCGCGCCAATCGCGAGGTCATCGTCTCGGGCGGCGTCTACGGCTCGCCGCAACTCCTGATGTTGTCAGGCGTCGGGCCGGCAGAGCACCTGATGAAACACGGCATAGCGGTGATCAAGGACATGCCGGGCGTCGGCAGCAACCTGCACGACCATTTCAACACCTACGTCGCCTACAAGTGCGCCCAGCCCGTCACCATGAACGACCTGGTGAACAGCTTCCCGCGGCGCATCCTGGCCGGCATGCAGTACGCCTTCGGCCGCACCGGGCCGCTCGCCAGCATGGGCCTCTATGTCGGCGCGCTGGTGCGCAGCGACAAGCGGCTGGAGCGGCCGGACCTGCAGATCAACATGTTCGCATGGGCGATCAAGGAGCGGAACCGGCATGGCGTGGTCGCCCAGCCCTTCTCCGCCTTCGGCCTGTCGCCGGTGCATCTCAGGCCCGACGGTCGCGGCACGGTGCGCCTGAAGTCGAACGATCCGTTGGCCGCGCCGGAGATCCGTTTCAACTTCCTGAAGAGCGCCAACGACTGGAACGCCATGATCCAGGGCCTGCGCATCTGCCGCGACATCGGCAAGCAGGCGGCGCTGAAACCGTTCGTGGTCGAGGAGATCCTGCCGGGCGCGAGCGTCACCGACGAGCCCGGCCTGCGCGCCCATATCCGGGCCAACGGCGTCTCCAACCTGCATCCCGTCGGCACCTGCCGCATGGGCCGCGCGGTCGACGACGTGGTCGATCCGCAGCTGCGGGTTTACGGCATCGAGCGATTGCGCGTGGCCGACGCCTCGATCATGCCCAGTATCGTCGCCGGCAACACCAACGCGCCCTCGATCATGATCGGCGAGAAATGCGCCGACATGGTGCGCCAGGCGGCGCATTGATTCGCCCGCTTTCTGTCAAGAAAGTGTCTCGGTAAATCTTCCCCTGCACGCGCGAACTCATACGAACGGAGGACGCGGCCGGCGGCCTGCGCGCTTAGCCTGCGAGCACGGTGGCGTCGTGTGTGGAGGGCTCAATGCTGCAGTCGCTGGCTGTCCTCATGTTCTTCCAGTTCCTGGGCGAGCTGTTCGTGCAAGGCACCAGGCTTCCCCTGCCCGGGCCGATCTGTGGAATGCTCTTTCTCCTGGCCTGGCTGCGCGCCGGCCGGCCGCTGCCCGCCGCGCTTCCCGCCGTCGCGACCGGTCTGCTCGACCAGCTTGGCCTCATGTTCGTGCCGGCCGGCGTGTCGATCATCGGCTTCGGCGCCCTGATTGCCCGCGATGGTCTCGCCATCGTGCTGGCGTTGCTGCTGTCGACGATGGCAACGGTCGTGGTGACGGCCTGTGCCTTTGGCAGAAGGCAGGCGGAGCGCGCCGTTCGCGCCCGGAGCGTGTCATGAGCGAGCTCGCCAAGCTTTCGGGCCTGCTGCAGGGCCCGCTGATCTGGTTGCCGGCGACGCTCGCGGTCTACGCCGCGGCAACCGCGCTGTGGTCGCGCCATGGCAAGGCTCCCATCCTCAACCCGACGATGCTGAGCATCGCGGCGATCGGTCTCGGGCTGCTGCTGTCCGGCGTGCCCTGCTCGACCTATCTCGACGGCGTCGCCATCCTGAACTACGCACTGGGCACGGCCGTGGTGGCGCTCGCCATTCCATTGCACCGTCACGTCCACCTCTTGCAGGGCAGATCGCTGAAGCTGGCGGCCGCGCTGTTCGCGGGCTCGATCACCAGCGTCGTGCTTGTCCTGATCATCGCCAAGCTTGCCGGAGCCGCGCCGCAGACCATCCTGTCGATCGCGCCGAAGTCCGCGACGGCCGCGGTATCGATTGAAATCGCGCGCACCATCGGCGGGCTGCCGGGACTCACCGCGGCGGTGACGATCCTGACCGGCATCATGACGGCGGTGTTGGCGCCCTACCTGCTCGATCTCTTTGGCGTGAAAGCGGCCGAGACGAGAGGCCTCGCCCTCGGTGTCGCGGGCCACGGCATCGCCACCGCGCGCGCCTTCTCGGAAAGCGAAGTCGCGGGAAGCTTCGCCAGCATCGGCACGGCGCTCAATGCCTCGCTCACCGCCGCGCTGGTGCCACTGGCGGTCGCCGCGCTGGGCCTTCTCTAGCGGCCCAGCCCCAACACGCGGAAGGTATAGCCGTTGCGGAACGTGCCGGCGCGATCGTAGTGGCGGCAGAGGGCGCGAAACGCCTCGAGCTGCGGATAGAGCGGCGCGATGTCGGCGTGTTCCAGCGGAAAGTGCTTCCCCCAGTGCAGGCGCGCGCCGACCCGCCTCAGCAGGACCCGCGCGACCAGCGAGCAGAAGGCATAATACGATGCGCGCCGACCCGGCGCGTCGTAGGTGAAGATCGAGATCGAATAGACCGGCTCGTCCATCGACGCGGCCATCGAGACCATCGTCTCCTCCGGGGGCATGCGGCGAAAGAACAGCGGGTAGTGATGGACATAGCTTCCCGCGAAGCCGGCGACGTCGTCGGGCAGCCCCGCTTCACTGACTTGGGCGCGCAGCGCCGCCAGCCCGGGGCTGCCGGCCCGTGAGAAGGCTTCGACCGCAGCCCGGAGGAATTCCGTCGCGCGACCGAGATGGCGTTCGGCGACGAACAGCTCCATCTCCTCGTGTCGGAAGAAGTGATGGTTGAAGGTAAGTACTTCTGTCGACTCGTCGATGCGCGTTCGGTTCGTGGGCATGGTGTGGGGAACGATCCTGAACAGCAGCCCGATGCCGGCCCGCCCGAACCTGCGCACCGCGATCACCAGAAGATGGAAGACGATGTCGAGCATGATGAAGCTGAACAGGCGGAAAAACCGCGCCTTCAGGCGCTGGCCGGGCGATTGCGTCCGGTCCGCCACGACGCGCCGCTCGAAGGCCACGACGGTCCAGGTGTAGGGCAACCACAGGAAGTTGGTCAGCGGATTTTCAGCAAACAGCGCCTGCGCCTCGGCGAGGCTGCTGCATCTGCGCGTGGTGTCGGCCACCAGATATTTCGGCACGGTGGGCAGGTCGACCGAGACGACGATCCCCAGGCAGCCCAGGCCGCAGCGCGCGGCCAGCAGCTCCGGACCCGCGGCGAACTCCCTGATCACCGGCGCGCCGGTATCGGGATCGAACACCGCCGCGCGCAGGCGCACCACGAAGTGCGACAGGCTCGGCCGGCCCGAGCCGTGCGTCCCGGTGGCGATCGCCCCGGAGATCGTCTGCTTCTTGATGGCGCCCAGCGTCGGCAGCGTGCGGTCCGACATGGCGTGCAGGCGGTCGAGCAGGTCCTGCAGCCGGCAGTCGGCGCCGACCCGGACGATCGAGACATCCTCCGTGATCGCCTCCACCCCGGCAAAGGCCGACATGTCGAGCGCGATGTCGCTGTCGGCGCCGATGCTGCTCCAGGAATGGCCCGAGCCGAGCGCCTTCACCGTCGACCCGGCATGGCGCGCCAGGATGTCCAGAAGCTCGGCTTCCGACGTCGGCCGCAGCACCCGGGCGTACCAGCGCTGGTTGCCGCCGAAGTTGACGCGTTGCTCAAGCTCTGCCCCAGTCGATGGGGTTGTCGATGCGGTCATTGTGAAGCCTTTTCGCCGGCTGCGGCAGCAGCATGAATCGCTTCATCGGCGCCCGACAATCGGGCAACCTATGGCAGAAGCGAGGGCACCATGTTTCGCGAGCCGTGTCGACTTGGCAACGTCGCGTTCGCCAATCGCGTCCTGCGTTCGTCGATGGGCGGCAGGAACTGCTTTTATGACGGCACGGTGTCCCCGGCCTTCGTCCATTTCGAGCGGCGCTTTGCCGAAAGCGGCGTCGGCGGCATCATCTCGGCCACGATCAGCGTCAACAAGGAGCGGATGTCGCCGCTCGAATACCCGTCCCTGCACCACGACCGCTTCGTGGCGCCGCTGCGCGAGGCGGTGCGCCAGATCAAGGCGGGCACCGACTGCCGCTACATCGTCCAGCTCGGTGACACGGCCGCCCATACCCACAGCAGCCTGAAGCCGCAGGAGCAGGACCGCCTGTCGGCGTCGCCCTTCTTCGATTTCCTCTACGGCTATCACAACCGGTCCCGCGCCATGACGGGCGACGAGATCAGGGCCGCGGTCGCCAGCTTCGCCGCCGCCGCCCGGCGCGTCGCCGACGCCGAATGTGACGGCGTCGAGGTCACGGCGTCGAAGGGCTACCTGATCCACCAATTCCTCAATCCCTTCACCAATCGTCGGCAAGACACCTATGGCGGCTCGCTCGACGGCCGCTTCCGCTTCCTCGAGGAGGTCGTCCGTGCGGTGCGCCAGGCCGTAGGGCGCGGCTTCCTGTTCGGCGTCCGGCTGTCGGCCAAGGATTTCAACTACCTGCCGATCAACGTCCGCTGGCCGCTATTCCCGTTGCGCGACTATTTCGGGGGCAACGACTTGCCGGAGACCACCTACTACGCCCGCAGGCTGGAGCAGCTCGGCGTCGACTATCTCCATATCGACAGCGGCTTCGGTTTCCCCAATCCCAAGGGCAGCCCGGGGGAGTATCCCGACGAAGGCTTCCAGAACTTCGTCAACGCCACGCGCTATCTCAGCGGCAAGGCCCAGGCGCGTGCCGCCGTTTTCAACATCGTGCCGACGGTTCTCAGGAAGAAGCTGTTCGGCCTGGGCTATCGCTTCCAGCCGGCCGCAAATGCCGACTTCGCCGCCGCCATCAGGCGGGTCGTCTCCATTCCCGTTATCGGAAACGGCGGTTTCCAGGATCGGCGTGTCATCAACCATGCCCTAAGCACCGGAAAGTGCGACATGGTCGCCATCGCCCGGCCGCTGCTCGCCAACCCTGATCTGGTCCGACAGCTCGCCACCGCGGACGTGCCCGCCAACCCGTGTTCTTTTTGTACACTATGCTGTTCGCAAACGGCGGTCTTCCCCCTGGGCTGCTACGATCAGCGCCGTTTCTCGTCCCCGGAGGAGATGACGGACCAGATCATCGCCTGGTCCTCGCCCAACATGCAGATGCCCGTTGCCCAACCCGCGGTACTGTCCTCACCGGGCGCGACGCCGTGAACAGCCTGCCGTTCCGCTCGGCGAGCGAGCTGGTGTCGCTGTTGAGCGCGAAGAAGATCGGCTCGGAGGAGCTTCTCGACCTCTATCTGGCGCGCATCGACAAATACAATCCCAAGGTCAACGCCGTCATCGCCATGGACATCGCGGGGGCGCGCAAGAAAGCACGCCAGGCCGACGACGCCATCGCCAAGGGAAACAAGCTCGGCCCGCTGCATGGCGTCCCCGTCACGATCAAGGACAGCTTCGATCTCGCCGGGCTGCCCGCGACCTGGGGCGTGCCCGAGCTCAGGGATCATCGGCCCGCAAGCAACGCGCTCGCGGTGCAGCGCTACATCGATGCCGGCGCCATCACCTTCGGCAAGACCAACGTCGCCGCTTACCTGATCGGCTGGGCGACCCGCAACGAGATCTACGGCACCACCAGCAATCCCTGGGACCTCGAGCGCTCGCCCGGCGGCTCATCGGGCGGCGCGGCGGCAGCGCTGGCTGCCGGCCTGACCGGGCTGGAGATCGGCGTCGATTTCGGCGGTGGCGTGCGCAACGTCGCGCACTATTGCGGCATCTACGGCCACAAGCCGACATATGGCGTCACCAACTGGGTGGGCCATGTCATGCCGGGGATCGGCGAAAAACCCGATCTCTGCGTCGCCGGGCCATTGGCGCGCAGTGCCGATGACCTCAAGCTCGCCCTGTCGTTGATCGCCGGTCCTGTTCCCGATGACGCCGTCGCGTGGCGCCTGGAATTGCCGCCGCCGCGCAAGCAGCGGCTCGGCGACCTCAGGGTCGCGGTGATGCGCGACGATGCCAACTTCGACGTCGACACCGAGGTCCAGGACCGCATCCAGGCGGTCGCCGATTTCCTCGCCAAGAAAGGCGCCAAGGTGAGCGACCGCGCCCGCCCGGCGATCGACACGGCCGCGGCCTTCCGCGTGTTCGGCGGCCTGCTGATGGCCGGCCTCTCGAAGCGCCAGCGCGACGAGAAATTTTGGGCGGGACTGGCCCATCTGCGCGCGCGCTTCATGAGCGCCGAAGGCGCAGGCGCGCCGGAGAAGGTCTTCACCTACGCCGACTGGGGCGAGCTGGACAGCGCCCGCAACCAGCTGCGCCGTGCCTGGAAGGCGTTCTTCCAGGAATGGGACGTGCTGCTCTGTCCGGCGGCGCCGACGGTCGCCGTGCCGCACGACCCCGACCATGCCTGGCACGAGCGCAAGGTGGTCGTGAAGGGACGCAAGACGTCGCCTGCCGATCCGACGTTCTGGGGCGCCTATTTCACGGTCGCGTCGCTGCCCTCCACGGTCGCGCCCGCGGGCTTCTCCAAGGGCCTGCCGGTTGGCGTGCAGATCGTCGGTCCCGAGTACGGCGACCTGCAGTGCATCGAGGTCGCGCGCCAGCTCGAGCACGAATTCCAGGGCTTCGTGCCGCCCAAGGGCTGGACGTGATGCGCGCCGAAAGTCTCAGCGAGATCATCGGCACCCTGTACGACTGCGTGCTCGAGCCGCAGCGCTGGAACGACACCCTGCCCCTCATTTCGGCGGCGGGCGAGAGCACGGCGAGCTCGATCGTGGTGCAGGATCGCGGCGGCGGCAGCTGCGTGTTCGAGCACGGCGCCGACCAGTCCTTCCTCAGGCTCTATTTCGAGAAGCTCGCCGCATCGCCGATCGCCAGGGCCAGGCCGCTCGCCTTCGACCGGGTCGGCGACATCGCCACCATGACCATGCTGGCCGGCGAACGCGAGGTGCAGAACAGCGACTTCTACGTCAAATGGGTGAAGCCGCTGGGCTTTCGCGACGTCATCGGCGTCTTCGTGCTGAAGTCCGGCCGTCGCGTCGGCTGGTTCTCGCTCGCCCGTTCGGACGTGCAGTCACGCTATGACGATCGCGATTTGCGCGCGCTCGGACTGCTGTTCCCTCATGTCTGCCGCGCGCTCTTGATCTCCGATGCGCTCGACCTGCAGACCATCGCCAGCGCGCGGCTGGAGGAGACGGTCGACGGCCTGTCGACGGGAATCTTCCTGACCGAAGGCGAGCACGGCCGCATCACCTACATGAACAGCTCGGCCGAGCGCGTCCTGGCCGGCGGCGCGCTGGCCAGCCGCGATGGACGACTGACGGCGGCCACGGCCGGCGCGCGTGACGCCCTCTCACGAGCCCTCGCGGCGAGCGCTTCCGGCATGGCGCCGGCGGAAAGCGGCCGGCACGCCGTCGCCCTGCCCGGCCCGGAGGGCGGCGGCCTGGTCGCCAACGTCCTGCCGCTCAGCTGGCGCAATGGTCGCAATCCGCTGGCGGCGCTGCGCGGCGGCACGGCGGTCATCGTGCAGGATCCGGCGGTCCCGAGTGCTGCGCCGCTGGACGCCTTCGCCGCGCTCTACGGGTTGACGACGACCGAAGCCCGGGTGCTCGACCACCTGGCCCGCGGGCGCACCCCGCAGGACGCCGCCGACGTGCTGGGCGTCGGCCTGACCACGGTCAAGACGCACCTGCAGAGGCTGTTCGCCAAGACCGGCACCAGCCGCCAGACCGAGCTTTTACAGCTGCTGGCCCGATCGACGCCGCCGCTGCGCGCCGACCGATAAACGGCCCCTTCTCGTTCGAACGAATGACGCGCGCCTGGCGCGCCTCCCGCATGCTCAACAGGGTGGGAAGCCGCCCGCGGCGCTCCCAACGAGCATAGGAGGCCGTCATGACAGCCGTCAGCACCGGCGAGCGCCTGTTCCTTCGCGCCACGAGCCCGCACACCGGCGATCGCCTCGGCGAAATCGATGCCCAGAAGGAAGCGCAACTGCTGTCCTTCTTTCTCGCCCTCACGCCCCAAGAGCGCGAAGAGCGCTTCGGCCAGGCCATGACCGACGAGGCCATCCGCGCCTGGCGGGCCGGGCTCGGC
>Ga0081539_10002392_pt1 | contig 26716 bp, 23 predicted proteins | sample TabmetS4T2R2_FD_71023 | JGI IMG/M metagenome (GOLD analysis project Ga0081539, IMG submission 71023) | Tabebuia heterophylla rhizosphere microbial communities from the University of Puerto Rico - S4T2R2 | ecosystem: Host-associated > Plants > Roots > Rhizosphere ...
TCCTCGCCGCCGACAGTCGTGGGGCGAAGACCGCAACGCTGGCCGACCTGGCTCGCTGGACCGGCGGCGACATGCGTATCTCCAGCGAGCCCGAGCACACGGTGGAGGCCGTTCAGGATCTCTTCGCCGAGCTGCGGCATCAATACCTCATCACCTTCGAGCCGGGAGAGCGTCCGGGCTGGCACCCGCTCGAGATTCGTACACGGAAGAAGAACCTTGTCGTTCATGCGCGGAGCGGGTACATGTCCGGCCCCTCGCGAACTGAAAGTCAGTAAGTAGTCAGAGGAGAGAAACGACCATGCGGAAGAGCCTGTTTGCAGCATCGATGCTGGCGCTGTCGGTCGCCGTTGCTCCGGCTTGCGCCACCAAGAAGTTCGTGCGGACCGAAGTGGGAACCGTCAATTCGAAGGTCGATACCCTGAGCGGCACCGTCGAACAGACTCAGGAAAAGACGCGGCAAAACGAAGAGCGGATCGGCCAGGTGGATTCGAAGGCAGAGGCCGCCGGCAAGGCGGCGCAGACGGCGCAGTCGTCGGCGGACACGGCCATCAGCATGGCCAAGGACGTCGATACGAAGGTCGCCGCCGCGAATTCCAAGATTGACGCGGTCGACGCCGCCAGCAAGCGCCTGATCTACACCGTGACGCTGAGCGAGGATCAGGGCAACTTCAAGTTCGGCAAGGCCGACCTCCCTGACACCGCGAAGGCCCGCCTCGACGAGGTGATCAACCAGCTCAAGGCGAACCCGAACAACATCTACATCGAGATCGAAGGGCACACCGACAACGTCGGCGCCAAGGCGCTCAATGAAGAGATCGGAATGGAGCGCGCCGAGGCCGTGAAGCGCTATCTCTACGAGCAGCACCAGATCCCGCTGCACAAGATGAACGTGATCAGCTACGGCGAAGAGAAGCCGGTTGCGCCGAACAAGACCCGTCAGGGCCGCGCGCAGAACCGCCGCGTCGTCGTGAAGGTTCTCTCGTAGGACGCTGTTACTCAGATGCGGCGCGGTACTACTTGTCCGCCGTAGCCTTGGCGGAGGCGGATGGTCCGCGGCTTCATCGCATACTCGCAAAATCCACACGCGCCCGAGCCAGTTCGCTGGCCGGGCGCGTTCCTCTTTCAGCGACATCCCGAATCACCACCTCATAGGCAGCTGTGCGCTCGAGCGTCGTCGTATCGAAGCGCGCAATGACTGTCCCGCCGAGCATCGGCTGACTGCCACCGGGTACGACGGGGCCGGCGGGCACCGGCAGCGTCGGCCCGGTGACGCGCGGGCCGAAGCGTGGAATCCGATCGATCGACAACGGCTCGCGCGGCAGCGCCTCGCCACCGCGCGTCATCGTCACCGGATAGTTCGGAACACCGACGAAGGTATTGAGGGGATGAAACGACAGCTCGACGTAGACGTCGAGTTGATCGCGTGATGCGGCGACCGTCTCGATCGCCTGTCGTTGCCCGAAGCGCCGGTCGCCGGCTGCCGCCCGTGCTTCGGCCGCGAGCACGATGCGTCTGAACGGTGTGACGATCTCCAGCCAGTCGACCGGTGCCTTTCCAACCGTCACGCGATAGGCGCGGTGGAACCGCTCGTGGTCCTGCGCGAGCCGCGACTGACCGATCGCCAGTGCCTGTTGAATCGCCTCGGGATCGAGCGTCGCGTCGAACGCGATTGCGCGGGCACACACCAGCGCCGCGCATGCAACCGTCAGCAGGCCGCGAGGCATGTCACCATCGTAGCCGCTTCGGCGACCGACCTGGTCCGTGAGCCAGGTTTCCGTTGGATTTCGCATTGTTTGGCAAGACGTGACGCGTGCGAACGTACGAGGGCCTCTCCGCCGCCTATTTTCTGTTGCTCGCGATCGCGGCCCCGTTCACGGGCGTCGATCCCCGGCGGCGGGCACTGGGTTGCGTGAGTGCGCTCGCGGGCGCCCTCGGGGTGTGGATCGTTTCGGCCGTCGGCGGAGGCGTCCGTGACTGGGCGCCTCTCGTCTGCATCGCGGCTGCGTACTGGATTCCGGCGCTGCTGGTCACCGGGAACCCTGCGCATCCCTTGATCGATACACGCCACGAGGGCATCACCGGCACGATCACGAGGTTCGAGCGGTGGCTTCTGCGAAACGACGCGGTGTTGCGGCAGCACGTGCCATCGGTTCCTGGATGGGCGGTACCCGCTCTCGAGATCGCGTATCTCGCGTGCTATCCGCTGGTCCCGCTGGGGTTTCTCATTGCTTCCGTCGCCGGAACCGCAGACGACGTGAATCGATTCTGGACGGCCGTTCTCATGTCAGGCTACACGTGCTATGGCACGCTGCCATGGCTCCAGAGCCGACCGCCACGCGTACTCGCCCCATCTCCTGACACCCCGCACGTCGTCGCGCGCGTCAACGTTGTTGCCCTGAGTCGATTCAGTCACCGCTGGAACACGTTTCCCAGCGGTCACGCCGCGATGTCGTTCGCCGTCGCGGCGGCGCTCGCGCCGATATCAACGCCAGCCGCGATCGCGACAGGAGTCGTGGCTGTCGGTGTCGCCATCGGCGCTGCGGCTGGCCGGTATCACTATGCGATAGACGTGTTGCTCGGTGGGATTGTGGCGGGGCTCGCGATGTTAGTGGTCTTTGGTCTCTAGGCTCTGGCCCAAAGCCCAAAGCCCAAAGCCCAAAGCCCAGAGACGAGAGACGACTGAGAATCGCCCGTGCGCCTCGGGGGAGCGTGACGCGCACGGGCGAGCGGGCCTCAGTTGCCCGCGGGAGGACTGAGCTGGCCGCGGACTTCGCCAGCCGGGTGCGCCGAGGTGTGGATATTCACGTACGCGTTGCCGAGGAGGATCGCCTGAATCGCGTCGGTCATCGTGTTGATGCCGATCTCGGGCCGCGCGACGAAGTCCTTCGCGTTGACCCGGAACTCGAGTCGAAGATCATCGGTGCGTCCGGTGGGAATCGGGAAATTGATCACGACCGGTCCGGCGATGCCCTTCGGGGCGATGTGAATGTGCCCCGCGGTCGTGGCCGCCGGCAGGTTGAAGACAGTCAGTGAGACCGTCAGCTCCTCGTTCTTCTGATCGACCGAGACAGCCGCCGTCCCCACGGCTCCCGTCAGAAAAGACGGCGTTTCCTCGCCGGCATTCAGGTTGGCGGTGAGTGTCTGCGCGGCGGTTGGTGCGACGCTGAGGGCGAGCGTTGCCGCCGCAGTGAGACACACGCTGAGAGCTCGTTTCATGAGGGTGGCTCCTTGGACCGCTATGCGGCCCGGAACGAGGATTCTTTTCGTTTGCCCGACCGCATAGCGTTGGTGAGTGAGACTGGGCGCCGAGGCGGGCAGCAGAATGCGGACCACGCGCGCGTGTGATGAATCAACGACTTAGCAGCCGTCGACCGCCACCAAGCTTACGGTCGCCGAAATCGCTTTCGCGCTGCGGCACGGAACGAGCGATCCGAATGGCCCAAACGGTCCGAACGCCCGAACGATCCGAACGATTCCCCGGTAGGATCGCCGTGTGGAATTGACCGGACGCGTGGCATTGGTCACCGGCAGCAAGCGCATTGGTGCCGCGGTGGCCATCGAGCTTGCACGTGCGGGCGCAGACGTCGCGATCGTGTATCGCTCGTCGCGCGCGGAGGCGGATCAGACCGCGGCCTCCGTGCAGGGCCTCGGACGCCGAGCGGTGGTGTTGCACGCCGACCTGCGCGAGGCCGACGCCTGCGATCGTGTCGTCGATGAAACCGTCGACGCTCTGGGACGCGTCGACGTCCTCGTCAACATGGCGTCGGTCTATCTATCGCGCGCCATCGACGACGTCACCGTCGAAGACTGGGAGACGCAGATGCAGGTCGACGTGCGGGCGTCGTGGCTGTGTGCCCGTGCCGCGATACCGCACATGCGCCGTCTGCGCGGCGGTCGCATCATCAATTTTGCCGATTGGGTCGCTCGCAGCGGACGACCGCGCTACCCGGGATATCTGACGTATTACGTGGCGAAGGGCGCGGTCATCGCGTTGACGGAAGCGCTCGCGCTGGAGCTGGCGCGCGATCAGATCCTGGTGAACGCGATTGCACCGGGGCCGATCGTTGCGCCCGAGGGAACCTCGGACGAAGAGTTCATCAGTGTCGAACGGGCAACGCCCCTTGGCCGGTGGGGCGGCGAGATCGAGATCGCCAAAGCCGTCCTCGCGCTCATCGACAGCGACTTCATCACGGGCGAAACGATACGAGTCGATGGCGGGAGACACGTACGGTAACTCAACCCAACTCCCAACTCACTGACGCTGGAGCCAACTCCCAACGAGTATTGACACCCGACTCCCCACCGCGCTCGCCGGCACGAACTCCAAGCAGCGCAATCGTTACGCGCCCTTCTGTGCGGCCGGCGCGTCCTCGATCGGATAAGTCTCAATGGGCAGCTCCGCGGGTCCGCACTTCACCGCACCTGTCTGAACGTCGAACTGTGATCCATGCCATGGGCACTGAACGGTGCCGCACACCAGCACGCCATCGGACAAGGGCCCACCTTTGTGCGTGCATCGATCCTGGAACGCCGCATAGCCGTCCTCCAGGTGTCCGACCACGACGCGGCGATCGTCGACGTGCACCAGCTTCATCTGGTTGACGGCGAGATCGTCGGCCGCTGCTCGCAGCGTCTTGCTGCCGTCGTCGTCCAGTGTCTCCTCGCGCCACTTGCCGGCGAACGCGTGCCGGTGATCGACGCCAATCTGATTGCGATACACGAGCGTGCCGCCGAGATACCCGGCAACGCACATGACCGCGCTCCCAATCCCCTGCAGCAGCAGTGGAACCGAGTGCCGATCGCGGTTCCGCCGCACCAGCCAGCTCGCCGCAAACAATCCGAGGCCGGTGACGTTCAGCAGAGCGTGCTTGGTGGCGCGGTCGCGCCCTGAGCTCTTCGGCGGAACACTGCCGAAGTAGTCGATGACGCCCGGTACGGCGGCCAGCAGGCCCGCGGCCAGGCCGGTCGGCACCAGGTGATCCGAGACGCGCCGCAGGTCGCGGTTGCCCGATGCGGCCGCAGCGGCAGAGAAGCCAAAGGATCCTGTGAGGAAGGCGAACGGATACACGACGAGCATCGGATGAACCGGATGCCCTTTGATCGTGGCCTGACTCTTCATGGCCGCTCGACGGTGCAAGCGGCGAACCACTGGCAAGCCCGTCTGCGGGCGCAGCGGTTACGCGTACATCGGACGGCCGTCCTGAAGCGCAAGCCAGCCGCGCGCGACGCGGTAGATGAACCAGAGGCTCACGAGCCCCAGCGGCAGCCACGCGACGATGAGACCGATGCCGAACGTGATCAGGATGAACAGCATGCACAGGCCGACCCACAACGCCCCGAACCAGAACGTGCGAATCTGCCAGCGGAAGTGCGAGTCGAGCCACGACCCGCGCGTTTCCTCCCGTTTGATGTAGTTCATGATCACCGCGATGATCGACGGCCAGCCGATCAGGAACGACCCGACGACAGTCGCCGCACCGAGGATGCCCACGAGGAGACTGAGCGCGTGGAGCGCGTAAATGATTTGCGTCCACTGCACCAGCGAGCGATTGGCGGTTGAAGGTGGATACGTCATCTCTGCGCCTTCCCTTGGATCCTACGACCGTGCCCGAACCGAGGTTCCTGCCGTGCCGGTACCGAGCGCCTCGACGCGACCGAGAATTGCGCCGAGCGTCGTCGCCGCCCCCATGAGCGGCAGGTTGCTGACGTAGAAGTGGCGAACGCCCACGTCCAGCATCGCCCGAATGCTCCGGGCGCACACCTCGACCGGCGTCGCGCCGGAGGCGAACTCGGCGAGCAGCGCGTCAACCGGTACCGGCATGAACTGCTTGAGGATCTGCAGTGTTTTTGCGTTCGCGCTGCGATAGTAGAACACGCCGAACATGCCCGGAAGCGTGACTCCCCGGCGCGCGGTTTCCTCGAGAAATCGCATGACCGGTGTCATGTCCAGATGGCTGGCCACCTGTGTCAGGTAGTACTCGCCGCTGAAGTGCTCGTCGATCAGGAAATCCACCTGACGCGACGGATCCGCGTACGGATTGGCCCAGCCGCCCAACGTCAACGCCGGCACGCGCCGGCGAATCTCCGCGCGCAATTGCCAGGCGTGTTCGACACACCGTGGTCGTCCCACTGTTTTGTCGCCACCGAGCACGACGAGCGATGAGAATCCGTGTTGTGCCGCCTGCTCGGCGTACGAGAGGCAGAAGTCGAGCGAGTGTTTGCTCGTCAGAAATGGGATGACGTGATCGCGCGACACGTCACGACCCATGTTCGCCACCAGGTGGCGCAGGTTGTTTTCCTCCTGCGTCCCGACGGCGCTGTCGGTCAGAAAGACGCGAGTGCCCTGGCGCGTGAGGCTGCGGACCGAATGGTACGTGTCGATCCAGGCATCCATGCCCTCGCCGGAATCGAGCTCGGCGCGCGGCGGCCGCAGCTCCGCTGCCACGATCGAGACCTCTCCGCGCAGCGCTTCGGCCAGGGACATGCAACCAATCCTAACTCCCAACCCACTGTCGCCCAATCCAACTTCCAACTCCCAGGACGCGTTGGGCGGTGGCTTCGACGAAGTGAGTTGGGAGTTGGGAGTTGGAGTTGATATCGTCGTCGAGTGACTCAGCTCACTTTTCTCGGCGCCGCGCGTACCGTCACCGGGTCCAAGTATCTGCTCGAGCACGACGGGCGACGTGTGCTCATCGACTGCGGTCTCTTCCAGGGACTGAAAGACCTGCGCGCGCGCAACTGGGAACCGTTCCCGGTTCCGCCCGCCTCCATCGACGCCGTGGTCCTGACGCACGCGCACCTCGATCATGTCGGGTACTTGCCGCGCCTGATCGCGCAAGGCTACCAGGGACGTGTGTTCTGCACCGCCGGGACGCTGGAGCTGGCGGGATTGGTGCTGCCTGATTCGGGTCGCATCCAGGAGGAAGACGCGAGGCAGGCGAATCGGCATCACTACAGCAAGCACGAACCGGCGCTGCCGCTGTATGACGAGACCGACGCCCAGCGCGCGCTCACGCACCTGCAGCCGGTCGGCTACGACCGCGAGCTCGAGATTCTGCCGGACGTCACGATCGAGCTCCGCCAGGCGGGTCATCTTCTCGGCTCGGCGTCCGTCGTGATGCGACTGTCGGGTGGGCGGCGCGTTCAATTCGGCGGCGACCTGGGGCGCTACGATCGGCCCGTGTTGCCCGATCCCGCTCCGGCGGTCGAGGCCGATGTGATGCTGGTCGAGTCGACCTACGGCGATCGCGATCACCCGGTCGACGATCGCGGCGAGGCGTTGGCCGAGATCGTCCGCGATACTGTCGGCCGCGGCGGCAAATTGATCATTCCGGCGTTCGCGATCGGGCGGGTGGAGGAGCTGCTGTACTGGCTGCGACGATTGGAGCAGGAGCGGCGCATCCCGACGCTTCCGGTGTACGTAGACAGTCCAATGGCAGGAGAAGCGCTGCGCTTCTACAGTCAGCGCGCGCTGGAGCTGGATCCCGACATGCGGTCCGAGCGCAAGAACGTGTCGATGTTCGCCACCGGCCGGTTCCGCGCCGTGGTCTCGCCACAGGAATCGAAGCAGGTCACCGCCTCGTCCAAGAGCGCGATCGTCATCTCGTCGAGCGGCATGGCCACCGGCGGACGTGTGCTCCATCACATGAAGGCGGCGCTGCCCAGCGAGCGCAATACGGTGCTGTTCGTCGGCTTTCAGTCGGTGGGGACGCGCGGCCGCGCGCTGGTCGACGGCGCCACCGATGTGAAGATTCACGGGTCGTTCGTTCCCGTCCGCGCGCGCATCGCCAGAATCGACTCGATGTCGGCGCACGCGGACCGCAACGAGATCCTGCGCTGGCTCGGCACGAGTCCCGCTCCGCCCAAGCGGTTGTTCCTCGTGCATGGCGAGACGCAGCCGATGGACGCCCTGAAAGCGCTTATCGAGCAGCAGCTGGGATGGAACGTGCATACGCCGGGGCACCAAGAGAAGGTGGAGCTCTGAACGGTCCCGAGGAGTTGGGGAGTTGACAGACGAAAGGAAGTACCTGCTCGAGCGCGTGGACGACGCGGCGGTCGTGCAGATTTACGCAGACGGATTTTCGCACCTGCCGCTGCGCGAGAAGACGCTGGCGTGGCACCTGTATCTCGCCGCGCTGGCCGGACGCGATATCTACTACGACCAGCGCCACGCGCTCAATCTGCAGATGCGGGCACTGCTCGAAGCCATCCTGACGCATGGCGAAGACGTCGACCCGCGCGTGCTGCACGAGACTCGCCGCTACACGAAATTGTTCTGGATCAACAGCGGTCCGTACAACACTCTCACCGCGCGCAAGTTCCTCCTGCGGCTGACGCCGGCAGAACTGTCGGCGGCCTGTGAAGCCGCGGCGCGGGCAGGCGCCCACTTCCCCCTGCACACCGGCGAGACGCTCGGTCAGCTGGTCGATCGCCTTGCTCCGATGTTCTTCGATCCGGCGGTCGATCCCATCGTCACCAACAAGACACCGGGTCAGGAGCGCGACATCCTGGAGTCGAGCGCGAACAACCTGTATGTCGACGTGACGATGGCCGACCTCGCGACGTTCGACGAGCGGTACGGGCTGAACTCGCGGCTGGTGAACCGCGGCGGCACGCTCGTCGAGGAGGTGTACCGAATCGGCGGTCGCTACGACCGCGAGATCCAGCGGATCGTCGGTCATCTTCGCGACGCGCTTCCCTACGCGACCGAGGCGATGGCCGACGCGCTGCGCGCGCTGATTCGCTTCTACGAGACGGGTGAGGAATCGGACCGCACGGCGTACGACCGCATCTGGGTGCAGGACCAGGAGTCCGCGGTCGACACGATCAACGGCTTCATCGAGGTCTACCTGGATCCACGCGGCGTGAAGGGAGCGTGGGAGGCGCTGGTCTCTTACGTCAATCAGGAACAGACGCGAAACATCCAGATGCTTGCGGCGCAGGCGCGATGGTTCGAGGACCACCTGCCGTGCGACCCGCGATACCGCAAGGCCGACGTGCAAGGTGTGTCCGCGCGCGTCATGGACGTCATCGTTGAGACGGGCGATTCCGGACCGATCACGCCGATCGGGATCAACCTGCCGAACGACCAGACGATCCGCGAGCAATACGGCAGCAAGTCGGTGACGCTGGCCAACGTCAGCGACGCGTACGAACGGTCCACACCCGAAGCGTTGCGACGGGAATTCTCGTGGGACGAGAACGAGACGATGCGGGCGCTGCGCTGGGGCGCGTTCACGCAGGAGCTCTCCACGGAGCTGCACGAGGTGATCGGGCACGGCTCGGGGCGAATGGCAGACGGCGTCGTTCCGCACATCGTGCTGAAGGAGCACTATTCCGCGCTCGAGGAAGCGCGCGCAGACCTCGTGGCGCTCTATTTCCTGGCCGATCCCAAATTGATCGAGCTCGGACTCGTCGCGGAGGCCGATCGCGACGAGATCGTGCGCGCGGACTACGAGCACTACACGCGCACGGCCCTCGTGCAGCTGCGGCGTGTCCGCGAAGGAACGCAGATCGAAGAGGACCACATGCGCAACCGCCAGATGATCGTCCACTGGCTGATGGCGCAGACCGGCGCCATTGAGGTGCGGCGGCGCGAGGGAAAGACGTACTACGTGATGATCGACGCGGTCGCGTTTCGCGAGGGCGTTGGGCGGTTGCTCGCCGAGGTTCAGCGGATCAAGAGCGAGGGCGACTACCCGGCCGCCCGGGCGCTCTTCGACACCTATGGCGTCCACTTCGATCCGGCCCTGCGGGACGAAGTGGTCGCGCGCGTCGATCGGTTGGATCTGCCGTCGTACACGGCATTCGTGATGCCGCGTCTGCAAGCGCACCGCGACGCGGAGGGCGAGATCGTTGATGTGGCGATCACATATCCGTGCGATCTCGAGACGCAGATGCTGGAATACTCCCGTGCCGCGACTGTCTCGTCGTCTGCCGCCACACGGTGATCCCAATGCGCTGAGCCGACGGCTGGATGCGTTGCGAGCCGCATCCGTCGAGTACGCGGACCTGACGCTCTCCAATCCCACGCAAGCCGGGATTCCGTACGCTGAAGACCTGCTGCGATCGCTCTCGGATCGGCGCGCCCTCGCCTACGAGCCGTCGCCATTGGGTTCGTCCGCGGCGCGCGAGGCGGTGGCATTCGACGGCCGCCGGCGCGGCGTCACGATCGATCCAGCGCATGTCGTCATGTCCGCCAGCACCAGCGAGGCCTACAGCTGGTTGTTCAAGCTGCTGTGCGATACCGGCGACACGGTGCTGATTCCGCGGCCGAGCTATCCGTTGTTCGAGCATCTTACGCGGCTGGAGCTCGTCGAGACGCACGCCTACGAGCTCGAATATCACGGGCGCTGGTCGATCGACTTCGCGTCCCTCGTCGATGCGCCGGCCAGTACGCGCGCCGTTCTTGCTGTCTCGCCCAACAACCCGACCGGCTCGTTTCTCGCGGTCGACGAATTCGAGCGGTTGACCGCGATCTGCGGGGAACGAGGGTGGGCGTTGATCGTCGACGAGGTATTTGCCGACTATCCGCTCGAGACGACCGCGCCGCTGACCGATCTCGCCCTGCGATCGCCAGTGGCGACCTTCACGCTCGGTGGCGCGTCGAAGGCCCTGGGCCTGCCGCAAGTCAAGCTGGCGTGGACCATTGTCGGTGGACCTGCCGCCGATCGTGCCGCGGCGCTCGCGGGGCTGGAGATCATCGCCGACACATTTCTGTCCGTGAGCACGCCGGTTCAGGTTGCCGCTGCCGCGCTGTTCAGTGATGCCGCGCCCGTTCGTGACGCCATTCGCGAACGTGTGGTGCGCAATCTTCGACGACTGCGCGAGCTCGCGCGCCCGTTTCCGGCCTGTGACGTACTGAGGGTCGAAGGAGGCTGGTCGGCCGTCGTCCGCGTTCCAGCGACACGACCCGAAGAACAACTGGTGCTCGATCTCCTCGACCGCGAACGGGTCCTCGTTCACCCGGGATACTTCTTCGATTTCCCCGGTGAAGCCTTCATCGTTGTGAGTTTGTTACCCCGCCCGGACATTCTTGACGACGCGTTCGTTCGGGTCCTGCGTTTCGTGAATGGCTGACGTCCTTCGGATGGCGGATCGGTGATTTAATTCCGTCGTAACCACGAACGACCAACCACCATCCCTCAACCCGCGTAGCGGCATCACGGTTGCAACATTGTCGGCGCTCGATATGGCTCGTTCGCACTCGTCCACTCGCCGTGCCGGAGCGCTCGTTCCGCTCTTTTCGATTCCCTCGTCCCGGAGTTGGGGCATTGGCGAGATCGGCGACATCGAACCGATGGCGCGGTGGCTGGAGTCCGCCGGCCAGCGCCTTCTGCAGCTGCTGCCGATCAACGAGATGCCGCCGGGAGAGACGTCTCCGTACTCGGCGCTGAGCGCAACGGCGATCGATCCGCAGTTCATCTCGATACACGCGCTGGAGGATTTCGCCGACATCGGTGGAGAGACGGGACTCGAACCAGAGCTGCGCGCGACGCTCGACGCCGTGCGGATGTCGTCGACGATCGAGTACGCCGGAGTTCGAGGGCTGAAACAGCGAGTCCTGCGGCGGGCGTACGAGCACTTCCGCGATACCGAGTGGACCAGCGGAACACGACGGTCCGCGGCGTTCCGCGCCTACATGGAGCAGCAGGCGTGGTGGCTCGACGATTACGCGTTGTTCCGTGCGCTGCACGCCCGCTTCGACGAGCGTGCGTGGACCGACTGGCCGCTGCCGATTCGAGACCGCGAACCGGCGGCATTGGCGGCCGCCCGAGCCGAGCTCGCCGACGACATCCTCTTTCGGCAATACCTGCAATGGATTGCCGGCGATCAGTGGGGATCGGCGCGCGACGCGGCCGGCGACGTTGCGCTCTTCGGCGACCTGCCCTTCATGGTGAGCGGCGACAGCGCAGACGTATGGGCGCGACAGGATGAATTCCGCCTCGATGCCTCGGTCGGAGTGCCGCCCGATGCGTTCAGCGACTCGGGGCAGGATTGGGGCCTTCCCGTTTACCGGTGGGACGTGCTCGCGCACCGTGATTACGACTGGCTTCGCATCCGCGCGCGTCGCAACGCGGACCTGTACGACGGATACCGGGTCGATCACCTGGTGGGTTTCTACCGGACATTCTTTCGGCCGCACGACGGCAGCCGGCCGCAGTTCACACCCTGCGATGAAGCAGCACAGCTCCAGCTTGGCGAGCGCGTGCTCGGCGTCCTGCGCGAACCTGGCGCGGAGATCGTCGCCGAGGATCTTGGTGTCGTGCCCGACTTCGTCCGCGATTCGCTGCGGCGCCTGGCGGTGCCCGGCTACAAGGTCTTCCGCTGGGAGCGACGCTGGCACGATCCCGGGCAGCCGTTCATCGATCCGCGTGATTATCCAGCCGTCACCGTGGCGACGTCGGGCACGCACGACACGGAGCCGATGGTGATCTGGTGGGAGAGCGCGACGCGTGAGGAACGGGAGGCCGTGCTGGCGATCCCGTCGATTCGCGAGCAGGTCACCGACGAGGATCGCGCCCGCGCCCTGGCCGATCCGTCGTTGCCGCACGTGGTGCGTGAAGCGCTGCTCGAAGTCCTCTTCGCGTCGGGTGCCAACCTGTTGATCCTGCCGATCCAGGACATGTTCGGCTGGCGCGACCGGATCAATCAGCCGGCGACGGTCAAGAACGACAACTGGACGTGGCGGCTGCCGTGGCCATGCGATCGGCTGCCGACCGAGCCCGCCGCGATCGCGGTCGTCAATCAATTGCGCGAATGGTCAACACGGCATGGACGGTGAACGCATTTGTGATTCGTGATTGGTGATCTGTGATTCATTCGTGATTTGCGATCCGTGATCATCCGTGATCTGTGATCAGTTGAACCATCGGTGATTCGTCAATAGTTCACACGATCACAGATCACAGATCGCACATGAATCACAAATCACAATTCACAAATCACCAATGGGAGACTGGTACCTCAGGATTTGGCCGCGATTTTGGCCCAGGTGTCCTTCAGCGTCACCGTGCGATTGAAGACCGGCGCGCCGGGGCGTGAGTCCTGATCGACGCTGAAGTAACCGAGACGCTCGAACTGAACGCGCGTGCCCACCGACGCACTGGCAAGCGACGGTTCCACCTTGCACGTCGCGATTGTTTCGAGCGAATCCGGATGCAGGTCGTTGAGCGGATCGCGACCGTCTTCGCCCGGGTCGGCCGAGGTGAACAGCCGGTCGTACAGGCGCACCTCGGCATTGCAGGCGTGCGCCGCCGACACCCAGTGAATCGTTCCCTTGACGCGGCGAGTTGCGGTCGATCCGTGCAGCGAGTCGAGATCGACGGTGCAGCGCAGCTCAGTGATGTTGCCCGATGCATCCTTCTCGACGCGCTCGCATCTCAGGATGTAGGCGTAGCGCAAGCGCACCTCGTTGCCGGGCGAGAGGCGGAAGAACTTCTTCGCCGGCTGCTCCATGAAGTCGTCGTGTTCGATGTAGAGGACGCGCGAGAATGGAATGCGCCGCGTGCCGGCGGCCGGATCTTCGGGATTGTTGATCGCCTCGACCTCCTCGACGCGATCCTCCGGATAGTTTTCGATGACCACGCGCAACGGTCGCAGGACGGCCAGCGCGCGGGCGGCGCGCCGGTTGAGATCCTCGCGCACCGTGTGCTCGAGCAGCGCCACGTCGATGACGTTTTCCTTCTTCGCCACGCCGATGCGTGCGCAGAAATCGCGAATCGCCTCCGGCGTGACGCCGCGGCGCCGCAGTCCCGCAATCGTCGGCATGCGCGGATCGTCCCAGCCGGCGACGAGCTTCTGTTCCACCAGCGCGAGCAGCTTGCGCTTGCTCATCACCGTGTAATTCAGGTTCAGACGCGCGAACTCGATCTGCTGCGGCCGCGATCGGAACGTCGAATCGTGCCGGATGTTGTCGACCACCCAGTCGTACAGCGGGCGATGATCCTCGAACTCCAGCGTGCACAGGGAATGCGTGATCCCTTCCATCGCATCCGAGATCGGGTGGGCGTAGTCGTAGGTCGGATAGATGCACCACGCGTCACCGGTGCGATGGTGCGCGGCATGCCGGATGCGATACAGCGTCGGATCGCGCATGTTGATGTTGGGCGAGGTCATGTCGATCCTGGCGCGCAGCACGTGCGCACCATCCGGGAACTCGCCGGCGCGCATGCGGCGGAACAGATCGAGGCTGTCCTCCGCGGCACGGTCGCGATGCGGACTGTTGGTCCCTGGCTCGGTCAGCGTCCCGCGATACGCGCGAATCTCGTCGGCCGTCAGGCTGTCGACGTAGGCTTTGCCGTCCTGGATCAACTGCTCGGCATACACGTACATCTGCTCGAAGTAGTCCGAGGCGTAGAACAGCCGATCCTCCCAGTCGAACCCGAGCCAGCGGACGTCTTCCTGGATCGACTCCACGTATTCGACGTCTTCCTTGGTGGGGTTGGTATCGTCGAACCGGAGGTTGCAGAGGCCGGCGAACTCCTCGGCCACGCCGAAGTTCAGGCAGATCGATTTGGCGTGGCCGATGTGCAGATAGCCGTTGGGTTCGGGCGGAAACCGCGTGTGCACGCGCCCGCCATGACGCCCCGCCCGCCGATCCTCGGCGACGATTTCGCGAATGAAATCGAGCGACGGCGCCGAGTCGAGCGCGGGGGCCTTCTCGGACATCTTGGAATTTTAATCCGAGAGATGAACCACGAAGGCCTTTCGGCATACACGAAGAACACGAAGAGAAAAAACTTCGTGATCGGCGCGGACGAACCTCAGCTCACCTCTGATTCCACCGTCGCGTCCTCCGGCAGCCCCATCAACCCGACTTCCTTCAATACGCGCGGCACCGTGTCGATCGGTTCGGCTTCCGGCAGGTCGTCGCTGGTGCTGACGTTCAGCTCCTTGAGCCGACGCGCGCTCACCAGCACGCGGCTCTCGAACGTGCCGGCCGCCTTGTTGTAGGCCTGCACGGCGCCATCCAGCTTCCGGCGCAGATCATCGAAATGCGTGACGAAACCGGCCAGTCGCTCGTGCAGCTCCTTCCCGAGCCGCGCCACTTCCTGGTAGTTCTCGGTGAGCGCCTCCTGGCGCCAGCTGTGCGCCACGGTGGTCAGCAGCGCGATCAGCGTGATCGGGCTGGCCAGCAGCACGCGCTGCCGCAGGCCGTATTCGATCAGGGTCAGGTCCTGCTGCAGCGCCGCGCTGAAGAGCGTCTCGCCCGGCAGAAACATCACGACCATCTCGGGCGATCCGTCCAGCTGCTCCCAGTACCCTTTGCTTCCGAGACGCTCCATGTGTTCCCGGACTTGACGCGCGTGTGCCTGCAGTCGCAGGCCGCGCTGATCGTCGTCGGCGCATTCCTGCGCGTCGAGAAACGCCTCCAGCGGAGCCTTGGCGTCGACGACGATCCGCTTGCCGCCGGGCAGATGCACGATGAGGTCTGGGCGCAGCCGCCCGTTTTCCCCCAGGAGCGAGGGCTGTTCCTGAAAATCGCAGCGATGCAGCATCCCGGCGATCTCGACGACGCGGCGCAGTTGCATCTCGCCCCACCTGCCACGCACGGCCGGCGTACGCAGGGCCCGTGAGAGCGTGCCTGCCGACGCGGCGAGCGCCATCACCTGTTCGGACAGTCGCGAGTAGGCTTCCACGCGCTCGTGTTCGACCTGCCGCAACCGTTCGTCGACGCGGCGCAGTGTGTCGGTGATCGGCTGCTGGTACCGCTCGAACGAGGTCTTTGCCAGATCCAGGAACGAGGATCGGTTGTCCTTGAGCGCTTCGGACGCGAGCGACTGGAAGCTGTCGCGCAGTTTCTGTTGCGCTTCGTCCAGCAGGTTCTGGGTGGTTCCGAGGGCCTGTTGCTGCTTCGTCAGCTCCTCCGTCAGCCAGCGATTGTCCGCCTTTGCCGTGGCGAGCTCCCCCGCCAGCGCCGCCCGCGCTTCGGCAAGATGTCGGGCGGCGATGTTCCGTGCGATGAGGAACGTGAGAAGTGCGGCCACGACCGCGGCGACGACGGGGGCCAGGATGTCCATGGGCAGGTGCTCCATATTACAGAACGCTTCATGAGAATCACCGTTCTGTAACACGAGGCGGTGACAGCCCTGGTCACACACCCGCGAAACCTGACGATTTTTCGCGGTTCTGACACTTTGTGGCAGGGAGCGCTGGTTGCAGTGGGACGCGGCATGACCACGATCGACGCTCACGAGATGTCGTTCACGTTGCACGACGGCCTCGGCGCGCGAACCATCGTTCGCGACGATCGCCTCGGCCGTGTCGAAACGCTCGTTGTCGCCGAGGCTCTTTCATCGGCGGCGTGCGAGGAAGCCATTCGTGCGCGAGTCACGCGACTCGCCAATGTCTCGCTCGCCACTCCGGTGCATCGCGTCGCGCGCGTCGGCGGCCAACTGCACGTCACCTCCGCGGCCATCGACGGTTTGCGCTTGTCGGCGATGCTGGAGCAGCTCGAGGCGGGGAGTGTGGAATTGCCCGACAGCGGCATCCTCGAGCTGGTGTCGCGCGTGTTCCGCGCGGCCGCCGACTTTCAACGCGCGACGGGCCAGCTCGGTCACGGGGCGCTCAATCCGGCGCACCTGGTCCTCACCGAGCGGGGCGCGATTGCGTTGACAGATTGTGTCTATGCATCGGCGCTCGAATCGCTCGAATGGAGCCGCGAGCGTCTGTGGCACACCTTTGGCTTCGCCATGCCGTCCGCGGCCGGCTTCGTGCGCTTCGACGGCCGGTCCGACGTCACGCAGCTCGGTGCGCTTGCGCTCGCCTTCCTCCTCCGCCGTCCGCTGCGCAGCACGGACTATCCGCGAAACACGGCAGCGCTCGTGAGCGAAGCGGCAGAGCGATTCTCGGAGGTCGGTTCTCCGCTGCGGACGTGGCTGCAGGAGCTTCTGCACCTCCATTCGCGCGCGACCTTCCCGTCGGCAGCCGAGGCGAGTCGCGCGTTGACGAGTCTCCTGGACGAGGCGGCGAGCCGTCGAGCGTCGTATCACATCATCGGGATCCTCGGGCAGAGAATGGCCGCACGCGTTCCTGCGATGGCCGCGCGCGTTCCTGCGATGGCCGCACGCGCCTAGTTTTCGGATTTGTCGATTTCCTCCTGCCCTGCCCGACTATCGGGCAGAGGAGGAAATCGCCGTGACTCAACTCTCGAGCGCAGTCGCCGGATCCCCGGTCGAGGTCTCGGCCACCTCGCGACACCAGGCGCGTGTGGGCCAAGTCATCACCGCCGTCGTTGGTCTGTTTCTTACGTTCGATACGACGGTGAAGCTCCTGGGTCTGCCGCAGGCGGTCGACGCCACGGTTCAGCTCGGATATGCCGCGAGCGCTATCAGCGCGATTGGACTGATCCAGGCGTTCTGCCTCGTGCTCTACCTGACCCCGCGGACCAGTGTGTTGGGCGCGGTACTCCTTACCGGTTATCTGGGAGGCGCCGTTGCGAGTCAGCTGCGAGCGGGGAATGAGCTCTTTGGATACGTGCTCTTCCCGATTTACGTTGGCGTCCTGATGTGGGGCGCGCTGTTCCTGCGCGACGCCCGCGTCCGCGCCCTCCTTCCGCTCACGCGGTCCCAGCCGGCGTAGGGGCCCACCTTTCCTGTTTCCTCAAACACTCGTAGGGGCCGCCTTCAGGCGGCCCAAGGAGATCCGCGATGCAACCTCTTACTCCATTCCTGTGGTTCGACACGCAGGCCGAAGACGCGGCGAACTTCTACGTCTCGATCTTTCCCAACTCCCGCATCGTCAACGTCGCTCGTTACGGTGCGGCGGGCCCGGGTCCGAGGGGCAGCGTGATGACCGTGCAATTCGAGCTGCAGGGGCAGCCGTTCATCGCCCTCAACGGCGGGCCGCACTACAAGTTCAGTGAGGCGGTGTCCTTCAGCGTGCCGTGCGAGACGCAGGAGGAGGTCGACTTGTACTGGACGAAGCTGACCGCAGGCGGCGGTCAGGAAGGGCCGTGCGGCTGGCTGAAAGACAAGTACGGATTGTCGTGGCAGGTGAATCCCACGATCCTCGGCAGGATGCTGTCCGATCCCGATCCGCAGAAGTCGAAGCGCGTGATGGAAGCGATGTTGAAGATGAAGAAGATCGAAATCGAGCCGCTCAGGAAGGCCTACGACGGGCAATGAAGCGGACGCGCGAGGCAGCACCACTGCCCCGCGCGCGTCGCCGATGCTAGTTCGTAGCGGGAAGCAATGCTGGATCTACCGTGTTGATGCAAAGCGGATGTCCAAACCCCGACGCACTGATCCCCGGCATCTGTCCTGGCTGCGGCGTGATGTCGTAGATGATGTTGTCGCGCCGATCGTTGTCGCCCGACACGCCGCCTGCCCCGGCCGCCTTCAGGTAATCGAGCTGGAGTGCTGCGCGGGTGCGCCACGCAATTTCATGGTCGGCGCACGAAGTATCACCACTCACGCCGAGGCCACCGACCAGAACGCCGCTCGAGTTGTAGAGCGCCAGGCCGCCGCCGAACACGTTGACGCCGCCGATCCGGGTGCCGACCATGAAGTCATTGGCCTGGCCGTTGTTGGCCGGGTTGCCACCGTACGCGGCATCGGTCGACACCGGGTTGCTCTCCTGCAGACCGAACAGGCTGCCGCCAGGCTGCACCGCCGTGTAGAGATTGGCGGTCGACAGCGCCAGACCCTTCAAGCTGAATGCGTTCGCCGTGTTGGCCTTCTGCGCCGAAATCACACGGCTGCCCGGCCACTGATCGCCACGGCTTCCGCCCGTGAAGGCGACGGCACAGACGACGCCGTCGCGATTGACCAGCGTGCCCCACATATCCAGGTCCAGCCCGCCGTTGTCGGCGTTGCGCGCGTCGGTCAGCGCTTGTTTCAGCCACGACCATGACGGCAGGTCTTTGCAAGCAGCACCGGACGACGTCTGCGCGGTCACCGCTGTTCCGCCGACCGCCACCGCCCCGGCCAGGGCCAGGCTCATTGCCATCAAAACGTTCTTCCTCATGTTCGCAATCCTCCCGACGCACGCATATGTTGCGTGCGATCGAACAACGGTCACTTGGTCTGGATATAACTGGATGTCGTCGCGCTCGAAGAGCGCCGGGCGCGCACGATAGCACAGAACCTGTAACGCGCGCTCGCACGATCAGTGGGGGGCCAACCCTAATGACGGGGAGGCGCCGTTCGGCTCGAGAACGGCACACAGGTCGACGATCGCTATAATTTCGATTTCCTATGGCTTCGATCGTTCCGTTCCGTGCCCTGCGCCCCGTTCCGCCGTCCGCGCCTCGGGTCGCCGCCGTTCCCTACGACGTCGTCACCGCCGATGAAGCCGCCGCGCTCGCGAGCGGGAATCCACTGAGCTTTCTCCACGTCTCGCGGGCCGAGATCGACCTGCCGCGAGACCTCGGTCCGTACGACGACGCTGTCTATCAGAAGGCGATCGAGAACTTCGACCGGCTGAAGGCGGCGGCGCCGCTGGTGATGGAGGAAACGCCGCGCCTCTATGTCTACCGGCTGCGGATGGGCGCGCACGAGCAGACCGGCATCGCCGCCGGCTTTTCGCTCGACGAATACGAGCGCGACATCATCAAGAAGCACGAGCGGACGCGCCAGGACAAGGAGGACGACCGGACGCGACACATGCTGGCGCTCCGCGCACAGACCGGGCCTGTGCTGCTGACCTATCGCGCGTCTGCTGCGATCGAGGCCGTGGTGACGAAGACAATCACCGGCGAGCCGCTGTTCGATTTCAGCGCGCCGGACGAGGTGCAGCACACCATCTGGGTCGTCGCGGCACGCGACGAGCAGGTCGTGACCGAAGCGTTCGCGCAGATTCCGGCGCTCTATATCGCGGACGGCCATCACCGGGCGGCCAGCGCCGCGCGGGTCCGCGCCCAGCTGCGCGGGTCCGCTGGCGCCGGCGAGTGGGACACGGTCCTCGCCGTGGCGTTTCCCGACGTGCAGACGCAGATCCTTCCCTACAACCGCGTGGTGAAGGACCTTGGCGCGTTTACGCCGTCCACACTCGTCGCCAGGCTCGAAGAACAGTTCACGGTGCGGCCGGGTCCGGCGACACCCGAACGTCGTGGCGAGGTGTCGATGTTCGTCGACGGCCGTTGGTACACGATCGCGTTCGGCAATCCCTCATCTGACCTGCCACCAGATCGCCGTCTCGATGTCAGCCGATTGCAGGAGCGCGTCCTCGCGCCTGTCCTCGGTATCGGTGACGTGCGGACCGACAAGCGAATCGACTTCGTTGGCGGGGCACACGGTATCGGCAAGCTCGAACAACTCGTCCGATCGGGGCAGGCGGCGGTCGCCTTCTCGCTCTATCCGGTGAGCGTCGACGACCTGATGCAGATCTCCGACGCCGGCGGCATCATGCCGCCGAAGTCGACGTGGTTCGAGCCAAAGCTTCGAGACGGACTCTTGACGCATGTGATCTGATTCGTTCGGTACGTTCGGATCGTTCGGGACGTTCGCCATTTGAACGACCCGGAACGTGAACGACTCGAACGATCCGAACGACCAAGTTTAGGGAATGATGACGTCGACGAGATGCGGCTTCGTCGATTTCAGCGCCGCGCACAGAGCGAGTCGGAGCTCCTCCGGTTTGTTGACGCGCGCGGCTTCGCAGCCGAGCGATCGCGCGATGCCCACGAAGTCGATCCCGGGAAGCTTCGTCCCGAGCGGCTCCTTCACGTTGAAGTGCTCGGTGAACTCGCTCAACGCGGCGTAGCCGCCGTTGTTGACGATGACCACGGTGAGCGGCAGGTTCAGATCCGCGGCCGACCAGAGCGCCTGAATCGAGTACATCGCCGAGCCGTCGCCGAAGAGACCGATCACGCGATTGGTCGCCGACTTGGCGAGCGCCACCCCCACCGAGGCCGGAAGGCTGTGACCCAGGCCGCCGCTCGCGCACGTGAAGAAGCTTCGCGGCCGTTCAATCGGCAGATACATCTGCATCGTCCGCCGACTCGACGGCGACTCCTCGACGAGGATGCTGTCGGCGGGGCGAATATCGGCCAGCGTCTGCATCAGGTACGCGATTGAGATTCGTGTGTCGGCAGTGACGCGCGGTGGAGCAGGGCGCCCGCTCGCAGCCGAACGCGAGGGGGGATGGCTGTGCTCGAGAATGGCGTGCACACCGTGCTGCACGTTGCACACGATCGCCGTGCCGAGCGGAGTCCATGCCGCCACGCCGGGGTCGCCAATCATCTGCACGAGCTCGGCGCCTTCGGGAACGTGCGGGCCGAATCCTTCGATGTGATACGTGAACACCGGAGCGCCGAGCGCAAGGATCAGATCGTGCCCCTGCAGGCGCTGCACGATCTGCTCGCGGATAGCCGGCAGGAACCCGGCGAACAGTCGATGCCGCTCGGGAAAGCTGCAGCGCGGCGACATCGGACTGACCCAGACGAGCGCCTCGTGTCGCTCGGCGAGTGACACCACATCGTCCCAGGCGCCGTCGCGATCGGAGCCCGGGCCGACGACGATCGCCGGCCGCGTGCACGCGTCCAGCTTCCGGGCAATCGACGTGACCATCGCGGGATCCGGGTGCAGCGATCGACTGACCGTTCGCTTCGGCACGATGTCAGTGGTGCGGTCCCAATCGTCGACGGGAATCGAGACGAACGTCGGCCCGCACGGTTCCTGCATCGCGAGGTAGTACGCGCGCGCGAGCGCCGCGGGCACGTCCTCGGCGCGAGCCGGTTGTGTGGCCCACTTCACGTACGGCTTCGGCAGCTCCGCCGGTTCGTCGGCGAAAAGAAACGGCTCATATGGAAGGATCGATCGCGCCTGCTGACCCGCCGTGATCACCAGCGGCGTTCGATTGCGGTACGCCGTGAAGATGTTGCCCATCGCGTGCCCGACACCAGCCGCGGAATGCAGATTCACGACGGCCGCGTTTCCGGTCGCCTGCGCGTAGCCATCGGCCATGCCCACCACGATCGATTCCTGCAGTCCGAGGACGTAGCGGAAGTCGGCGGGGAAGTCCCGGAACAACGGCAACTCGGTCGACCCGGGGTTGCCGAAAATCGTCGTCATGCCGAGCTCACGCCAGAGATTCATCACGGCTTCGCGAACGGTGGGCATCAATCGATCCTTGTGTTCCCGGTTCTGAGTTCCCTGTTCCATGTTCCAGGGGTTCCCGGTTCCATGTTCCAGGGGGTTTCCGGTTCTACGTTCCAGGAGTTCCTGGTTCCGGTTCTGGTTGCGATCCCGCGATTATGTTTCGGTAGGACAAGAAAGGCTACGACTGCGAGAAAATGGTGGACCCGGACCTCACACGATCCCGGCTACCTCATTTGGAGCGCTCTATGACCCCTGCAACAGCCACCCGCGTGTTCAATTTCTCGGCCGGACCGGCCGTTCTTCCCCTGCCCGTCCTCGAGGAAGCGCAGCGCGACCTGGTCGCGTTGCCCGGCGTCGGCATGTCGGTCATGGAGATCAGTCATCGCTCGAAGACGTTCGAGGACATGCTCAATGGCGCGATCGCCGACATGCGCGGGCTGGCGGGCATCCCCGACAACTACCGCGTGCTGATGATGCAAGGCGGCGCCAGCCTGCAGTTCTCGATGGTGCCGATGAATTTCCTCGCACCCGGCGCGATCGCCGATTACGTCGACACGGGAACGTGGGCCGACAAGGCGATCAAGGAAGCGAAGAAGGTCGGCACGGTCAAGGTCACGGGCTCGACCAAGGCGGACAAGTACAACCGCATTCCCGCACCCGGCGAGATCGCTCTCACACCCGGCGCCGCTTACGCACACATCACCACGAACAACACGATCGAGGGGACCGAATGGAAGTCGATCCCTGACACCGGTGACGTGCCGCTGATCGCAGACGCTTCCTCGGACATCCTCAGCGGCCCGATCGATGTCTCGCGCTTCGGTCTGATCTACGCGGGCGCCCAGAAGAACCTCGGTCCTTCCGGTCTCACCCTCGTCATCGTCCGCGAGGATCTGCTGGCACGATCGTCCGACGCGCTGCCGATGATGATGAATTACAAGGTGCAGGCGGAGAACAACTCGCTCTACAACACGCCGCCGACGTTCGGCATCTACATCCTCGGCCTGACGATGAAATGGCTGAAGTCGCTCGGGGGTCTCGACGGCATCGCCGCGATCAATCAGCGGAAGGCGTCGAAGCTGTATGCGGAGATCGATCGAACCGGCTTTTATCGCGGCACCGCGCAAAAAGAGAGTCGCTCCCTCATGAACGTGACGTTCCGTCTTCCGAGCGAGGATCTCGAGAAGCTGTTCGACAAGGAAGCGACGGGCAACGGACTCGATGGCCTGAAGGGTCACCGATCCGTCGGCGGCATGCGCGCGTCGATCTACAACGCGTTCCCGGAGGCCGGCGTCGATGCGCTGGTCGAGTTCATGAGAGAGTTCGAGAGGAAGCGCGGATAAAGGTGCGCAGCTCGTATCCATTTCCGCGACCATTTGTTCGGCGTCGCGGCGACTTTTCAGGCCACGCCGAGGGGCTGGCTGCCGAATTTTGCCGCAAATCCGCGACACTCAAGGCTGAGCCGTTGAGAACGCTCATTGCAAAGCCGAGCGGCTTGACCCTTCTCGGCACCGCACTGCCGAACAACTGCAAACACGCATGGGTCGCGCCTTTCGCGGCGACCGCACAGTGAAGAGGAGCTCCTCCGATGCGACTCAAGACCCTCGGTTTGTGCTTCGGCCTGATTCTGCTGGCGAGCCGGGCGCACGCGGCGACGATCACGTACATCTTGCCAGACATAAACACCTCTCCTGACTACATCGATTTCAATACGGCGCTAACGTTCAGCGGCGACGGCTTCGCCGGTATGTACGGCGGCGGTGCTGGTTTCGATGCGTGGGGGCACCTGTTCGGCGTGGAGCAGACCGACTTCAGCCGAACGATCGGCCAGGTCGATGTGAGCGCACTCGCCGGGACGAACATCACCAGCGCGGTCTTCAGTTTCGATCTCGTCAATGGTTCGTCCGGCTCGCAGACCCTCACCTTCGGGTACTTCTCGGAGGATGGCACGCTGTCGTACAACTTCTCGCCGACCTTGGATGGGAGCACGACCTTTGCTTCGACCGGTCAAGGTTCCAACGCGGTTGACGTCACAGCATTATTGAGTGCGTTCCTGACTGGAGGAGGTGGCAACTGGTTCGGTTTCTTCCTGCAAGGCTCGTCCGAGTTCCAGTGGACGTATACGTATACCGGCTTCGGCGCCGGTCCTGATAGCGCGAACGTCCGATTGACGGTGGAGTACCAGGAAGTGCCGGAACCGGCAGCATTGAGCCTGTTCGGCGTCGCCCTGGCGGTTTCCTGCGGCGCGCTCAGGCGCAGGATCGCAGCCCGCCGGGCTTGATTCGCATCGGGCTTTCACCGAAACGCATATCGCAGAGGCACAGTTCGCGTCCTGTGCCTCCGCGATTCGTTTAGCGCTCGAAAACGAGTGCCGTCGCGTCGGCTTAGTGGGGCGTACGCGGCCGAAACGACCGCCTCCGTCGCCTCCGTCTCCTCCGCATCGGCGCCTCCGCAATCTCCTCCTCGAAGGTGCCCGCCGCCTCGATGAACCCGCGCCAGTGTTCGAGCACGTCGGGCGCGTGGCCGTGGATCTCCAGCCACGTCAGCGCCTCGCGGAACGGACCACGATGCGTCAGCGCGCGCCGCGCGCGTGGCGACAGCGACATGTCCATCAGCCGCCGCTGCAGGCTGAGAATCTGACGGAGCCGCTCGACGTCGCGGCGCGCCAGCGGCAGCATGCCGAGCGAGAGTCGCGGTTCCTTGCGAGCGTCGAACCGTCGACGATCCGCGCTCTCATTGCCGATCGAATCCGCCGACTGCTCTTCAGGCTCAACCGGGGCAGCTGTCAACGAGCGAAGCGTGTGGCCCAGGGGCAGGAGCAGCGATCCGAGCAGGATGGCGTTGGTCAGCGTGTCGGGCGCTGTGTCGAAGCGCCGTCGGTACGTGTCGAGTGCCGCCAACGAATCCCAGAGCGTCTGGCCCGCGCTGTTCTGCAGTTCCGGTGCGATCGGTTCGAGCAGGCGACGGTCCGCGGCCATGCGGAATGCCTGCTCCGAGGCCCCGGAGCGCAGGAGCTTGTAGAACTCCTCGATCAGCCGCGCCGGAGCGCTGCGCGCGATGTCCGCCCGGTACGTCGCGATCGCCTCGTCGACTGGGGGGTCCATCCGGAAGCCCAGTCGCGCCGCCATGGCGACGGCGCGAAGCATGCGCACGGGATCTTCCTGGAACCGCTCCGCCGGATCACCGATGCAGCGGACGATGCCGTGCTGGAGATCGTCGAGGCCGCCCGTGTAGTCGATGATCGAGAACGTGGCGATGTCGTAGAAGAGGGCGTTGATGGTGAAGTCGCGGCGGAAGGCGTCCTGTTCCGGCGTCCCGAACGTGTTGTCGCGGTGGACCAGGCGATCCAGGTCCGCGTCGCCGGAATCGGTCTCGTCGCCCGCGTGCCGCGGACTGGATCCGGACTCGTGGGCCGGGTGCCGCGAAGCGGACCCGGCGGCAAGCGGGATCGGCTCCGCGTCGTTCGCCATCGCCAGCTCGGTCGCCGAGACCTGCCGCCGGAACGTCGCCACTTCGATCGTCTTCGTGCCGAAACGCACGTGGGCAAGGCGGAAGCGGCGGCCGATGATCCAGCAGTTGCGGAACAGACGCTTGACCTGGTACGGATGCGCGTCGGTGCCGATGTCGAAGTCCTTGGGGTGACGGCCGAGCAGGAGGTCGCGGACGCTGCCGCCGACGAGGTAGGCGGCGAAGTTGTTCTGGTGCAGCCGGTACAGCACCTTCAACGCGTCGGCGTCGATCTGCTTGCGCGAGATCGAGTGCTCTGCACGCGGCACGACGAGGGGACCGCTATGCGGCCTGGAACCTGAATCCTGTTCTCGTTGCATGTCCCGCATAGCGGTCCCAGCCGCGCGAAGCGCGGCAAGAGATACGGTCAACCCGCCAAGGACGGTGCATGCCCTTTTTCAACAAGCGAGGCCCTTGGCGGGTTGACCCATCGCCAAATTGTAGCAATCATGCCGGATGCCTTCGGTGTCTCGGTGGTGGACCCCCTGGCTGGTCGTGTGGCTGGTGCTCGCGGCGTCGACGGCTGCTCGAGCCGCCGAGCCGCCAGCGCTGGCGAAGGCGCGAATGCTCTACAACGCGGGCAGCTATGACGAGGCGATCGAGTCTGCCATGGCGGCGCGGAAGCTGCCGCAGGCGAGCGACGCGGCGGCGCTCGTCATGGCGCGCGCGATGCTCGAGAAATATCGACAGAGCGAAACGCCGTCCGACCTCTCCGACGCACGTGACCTGCTCGCCACCATTCACCCCGTCGCGCTCACGCCGCGCGACCAGCTCGATCTGCTGATCGGTCTGGGCCAGTCGCTCTATCTTGCCGAAACGTTCGGTGCCGCCGCGGAACTGTTCGATGTCGCGCTCAGCAGCACCGTGGCGATGGAAGAGCGCGACCGTCTGATGCTGCTCGAGTGGTGGGCCACCGCGCTCGATCGCGACGCCCAGATCAGGCCGCCCGACCGGCGCGGCCGCGTCTACGAGCGCATCAGTCAGCGCATGGAACAGGAGCTGCGCCGCGATCCTGGCTGCGCGCCGGCCAACTACTGGCTGGCGGTTGCCGCGCGCGGCGCCGGCGACCTCGACGTCGCCTGGACGGCCGCGATCGCGGCATGGGTCCGGGCGACCCTGTCGCCGCAGTCGACCGATTCGTTGCGCGCCGACGTCGATCGGTTCGT
>Ga0081539_10002393_pt1 | contig 26687 bp, 23 predicted proteins | sample TabmetS4T2R2_FD_71023 | JGI IMG/M metagenome (GOLD analysis project Ga0081539, IMG submission 71023) | Tabebuia heterophylla rhizosphere microbial communities from the University of Puerto Rico - S4T2R2 | ecosystem: Host-associated > Plants > Roots > Rhizosphere ...
GAGCAGGATATGATGCGCCTCCTTGGAGTGCGGCGGCCTGGCGCCGCTTTGGTATCGATGATGCGCGATCGAGGCCAAAGCGGCGCCAGGCCGCCGCACTCCAAGGAGGCGCTCAGGAGCTTTGCTTGAGAATCGCTCTTAAGGTAAAACCTTAATCACAGTAAATCGTTCTGGAGGACTGATTGGTAAAAACTGAACGTATGCAGGCCGAAGAGGTGGAAACCGCTCCCGGCTCGGCCTGGCTCACAGGGGCGGCAGCCTGGTTTGTCCCCGGACTCGGCCACCTGATGCAGAAAAGATGGTGGCGCGCAGCGCTGATGGGCGGCGCTGTTTGGATCTGTTTCTTTGTCGGCATGGCCATGGGCGGGCATCTATTCGACCTCGAGGCTGAAGGATCGTCGGTATTACTGCAAGTACCACCGATGATCGCGAACATCGGCACGGGCGTGCTTTACGTCGTCTCATGGCTACTCGATTATGGTTTCAAAGACGATCCGGCACAAGCTGCACGCGCAACCTATGAATACGGCAACACATTTCTACTCATCGCCGGTTTGCTGAACTACCTGACAATGCTCGACGCCTTCGATATCGCCGCAGGGAGGAAATCTTGAGACATTTCCTCGTAATGACTTTGTTTGCGGCGCTTGCTTCCGTTGTGTTCGGAGCAATGGCGAAAGATACGAATCATGAGCGCATGCTCTACGGTCTCAAAGTGTTCGCTGAGTTCATGGTGATCGGTCTGGTGTTGGGTTGGATCCTTTATTTCATTCCGTGACGCTTCGATGGCTTTATCTGAAACCGAGGCCCTGATCCTTCGCAGTTACAACCTGGCAGAAGCTGACAAGATTGTCGTTTGCCTGAGTCGCTCCGCAGGTTTGATAAGAGGAGTCGCGAAGGGTTGCAGGAAACTCAAGAATCGTTTTGGCGCCGCCCTCGAGCCTTTCACACTAATCAATCTCACTTACTACGAAAAAGAAAACCAGGAACTCGTCTCGTTCCGGCAGGTCGAGATCTTAAAGTCACGCTTTAACCTTTCGTCGAATGCTTCGCTACTGACGGGCTTCGCTTACATGGGCGATCTGCTCATTGATTTTTCACCGCCACATCAGGCAAACGACAATCTCTTTCGCATGGCGCTCGCATGTTTTGAGGCTGCGTCTGAGACGCCAACAGATGTCGATGCAGTGTTGCGATACTTTGAAGTGTGGCTGTTGAAGCTCGAAGGTTTCCTGCCTGACTTGCGCGTGTGTGCGAATTGTCAGAAGACGTTTAGTGAGGAAGTGGTGTATCTCGGTCCGGATTTGTCGTTGCGATGCTCAGAGTGTAGTACTGGTCGGGGTAAAGCGATTTCGAAGACACTTCGATCGCATTTACGAAGTGCGGAGAAGTTAGCGCCCGCGAAATTTGCGGAAGGGGCGAGGGAAGTTTCGCAGGACACGAAGCGAGAGATGGCTGAGCTGACGTTTCAGATCATTGGTAGAGTGCTTGAGCGGATGCCACGCGTCCGCCCCGTTACGCAGGATTTACATGACAATCCTGAACGAATCTTGTAAATCCTGTCTAATGACATTTAATGAAAAACCTTAACCTCAGGGGATTTCTGATTCCGCGATACATCATCGGTGCGATGGCGCCTTACATCGTCATCTCCCTATTGATGCTCACCGCCATTCTCCTCGCGCAACAAGCCGCCCGTCTGGCTGAGATCGTGATCTATGCTGACCTGCCGTTCTCGTTGCTGGGCAGCATCGGCGCGGCATTGCTTCCAGGAGTGCTCGTCTTTTCGATACCGCTGGCAACGCTCGCAGGCATCATCGTCGGTTTCTCACGCATGGGCAGCGACAGCGAGATCGTCGCCATGCGTGCGGCCGGTGTCGGCTCGTGGACGATGATCTGGCCCGCATTGCTCGTCGGCCTCTTGTTCACGGGCGCGACGACGTATTTACATCTCAAGGAAGTACCTGAGGCCGCCAGAGATCTCGAGCGTATTGCGTTGCAGGGAATGCTCGCAAAGCTCGAGTCGCCCGTCGAGCCGCGCACCTTCAACACATTACCGCGCTACGTGATCTACGTGCGTGACGGCAACAAGGAACTCGGCACTTGGGGACGTGTTTTCATCTTCGGTCAGCCCTCAGACAGCACCACTAAAATCTACACAGCGCGTTCGGGACGAATCGATTCCGCAGGCGATCAGTCTGAGCTCGTGCTAACTGATGTGTTGGCAACAACGTTCCCATCCGCGACGGTGGAGGGAGAAGCAAAGCCACCCACGCGGAACGCAATCACCGGTACTGATGAGACGTCTTACATCGTGGAGCGCTTCGAGCAGTTGAGGTTCTCCATCAATACCGGTCGTTCCGAGGTCGTGCAGCGCTTAAATGAACGAGACACGAACGCCGATTCCATGGACTGGAGAGAGCTACGTGAGCGCGTTGCATCCGGAACGGTTGTCGAACAAAAAGAAGCGATCAGAATTCTGAATCGCAGGACGGCGCTTTCGCTCGCGCCTCTCGCGTTTTCTTTGCTCGGCGCGATTCTGGGCTTGCGCGTTCGTCGCGGCGGCAAGAGCGTCGGCGTGCTGTTGACGATCATCGTCGTCATCTTTTACTACCTGCTGTCCCTCCTCGGTGAATCACTCGCGCGCGCAGGCTCGATGTCGCCTTATGTTGGACCATGGCTCGCGACGATCTTCATTCTCGCCTTGAGCCTGCTGTTTCTGTTCGTCAAGCGTGTGCCGTTTTTATCTTCAGTATCGAACCTGGCACGCGGGCCAAAAGGATCCGCACCGGCAGCGAAAACGGGCGAAACCAAGCAGCGCGGCTTTTCTGCTTTGGGATTTCCCAACCTCATGGATGCGACGCTTTTTCGCTCCCTCGCATTGAGTTTTCTCGTCTGCTTCGTTGCACTCGCAGCGATCTTCAATATCTTCACGTTGTTTGAGCTCTGGCGCTTCATCGCAGTCACTCACGCAGGCGCCGGACTCGTGGCGAGATACCTCTTGTTTCTGCTGCCGCTAATCACGGTCGAGCTCTTTCCGGCTACGATGCTGATCTCAGTACTCGTCACTTACGCATTGCTGGCGCGACGACATGAAGCGATCGCGTGGTGGGCGTCGGGACAGAGTGTTTACCGTCTGATGTTGCCGGGCTTCTTCTTCGCGCTGGTGATGGCACTCGGCTCGTGGGTGGTCCAGGAGTATGTCATGCCTGGATCCAACCTGAAGCAGGACGCACTGCGAGCGAGAATCCGCGGTGGTGAGGCGCGTGCGACTACACGCACTGGAGTGCAGTGGCTCGCGTCGACAGACACGCGCCGGTTTTATTCATACGAGTTTGGTGAAGAGGGAAGGTTGCTCGAGCCGACCGTTTACGAGCTCGATCCGGAAGCGGTCCATCTCGCGCGCGTAGTGAAGGGAAAGAGCGGTGTGTGGTCAGATCCGACTCATCTCCGTGTCAGTGAAGCTGAGACGCTTGCCTTGAAAGATCTCGAGGTCGAACGCAAGACTGAGGCTGAAACTGTTTTTGCAGGAGTCGAGTCACCGGCAGTTTTCAAGCCGACCATAGACAAGCCTTCACAGCTCAGCTCGCAGGATTTGAAAGGTTATCTCGATGCGGCGAAGCAACGAGGCATGGACGTGTCAGCGCTCGCGGTTGCGTTGCAGAGGAAATATGCGGGGCCGTTCGGCATTATTATCATGGCGTTGATTGGAATGCCCCTCGCGGTTTCGTTTGGAAGGAAGGGAACTGTGATCGCGCTGTGTGCCGCGGTAGTGGTGGGTGTTTCGTACTGGGCCGTCGGTGGTGGGTTTCAGCAACTCGGCAATCACGGCCTGCTGCGCCCATCAGTCGCAGGCTGGTCACCACTCGTGATCTTCACGGCCGCCGGCACGTACTTTCTTTCCAGAGTGAGAACCTAGCCACAAAAAGCACAAAAACACTTCTGTGCTTTTTGTGCCTTTTTGTGGCTAACCAGGTTCTGGATTAGGTGCCCGTTTCCCAGCTTGTGATGTATTCGAGCTGTTCGGCTGTCAAGGTGTCGATCGAGATGCCGAGTGCGCGGAGTTTGAGGCTTGCAATCTCGGTGTCGACTTCCGCCGGCAACAGGTGAACGCCCGGCGCCAACGTGCCTTTGTTCTTCACCAGATACTCAACGGAAAGCGCCTGGTTCGCGAAGCTCATGTCCATCACGCTGGCCGGGTGTCCCTCGGCTGCGGCGAGATTGATCAAACGTCCTTCGCCAAGCACGATGACCCTGTGGCCACTCGATTGAACCTTGTACTCCTCGACAAACGGACGGATCGTCGTCGGATCGCCTGACATCTCGCGCAAAGCAACGAGATTAAGCTCGAGATCGAAGTGTCCACTATTACAAACGATCGCGCCGTCTTTCATACGCGAGAAATGCTCACCGTCGATCACGTGACGATTGCCAGTTACAGTCACGAAGATATCGCCAAGCGAAGACGCTTCGCCAATCGGCATCACGCGGAACCCATCCATCACGGCTTCGACAGCTTTGATCGGATCGATTTCCGTGACGACAACGTTCGCGCCCATACCGCGTGCGCGCAGCGCAACGCCCTTGCCGCACCAGCCGTAACCGACAACGACGAGCGTGCGACCAGCCAGCAGGATATTCGTTGCGCGAATGATGCCGTCGAGTGTCGACTGGCCCGTGCCGTAACGATTATCGAAGAAGTGCTTCGTCTGCGCGTTGTTCACAGCGATGGAAGGGAAGGGCAACACACCCGCCGTCTCCATTGCTTTGAGACGCTGGATGCCGGTGGTTGTCTCTTCAGTCGAACCAAAAACTTCCTTGATCTGGCCGGAGCGCTCTTTCAGCAGCGTGGCAACCACGTCGGAACCATCGTCGATGATGATGTCCGGGTGTGTATCGAGTGCGGTCCGAACGTGACGATTGTAAGTGTCCGTCGTCTCGCCTTTGATCGCGTAAACGGGAATGCCCCAGTCGGCGACAAGCGCGGCGGCAACGTCGTCCTGAGTCGAAAGCGGATTGGACGCGATCAAAACTGCCTCAGCGCCGCCTGCTTGCAGGGCGCGCGCGAGGTTTGCAGTCTCGGTAGTGATGTGGGCACAGGCGACGAGCTTAACGCCGCTCAACGGTTTCTCTTCCGCGAACCGCTCGCGGATGAGACGAAGTACGGGCATCTCACGCTCGGCCCATTCAATGCGCTGCCTGCCGTGACTCGACAAGCCAAGATCTTTCACGTCGTATTCGACGGATGGTGCAGAACTCATATTTGCAGATTCCTCATGATGAAAATATCCAGGCAACTGCGCCCGGTTCAGTTAAATGCCGGCGCCCGTGCGCAGGGCTTCGGCCTTGTCAGTCTTCTCCCAACTGAAACTGTCTTCTTTACGACCGAAGTGACCATAAGCAGCCGTCAATTTGTAAATAGGACGGCGCAGATCAAGTGACTCGATGATGCCGCGTGGCGTTAATTCGAAGTTGTCTCGCACGAGCTTGGACAAAGCCGTGTCGTTGATTCGTCCCGTGCCTTCCGTATTGACATACACCGAAACAGGATCGGCGACGCCGATTGCATAGGCGAGTTGGACCATGCAACGCTCCGCAAGTCCGGCAGCTACGATGTTCTTGGCAATGTACCGTGCCATGTACGCAGCGGAACGATCCACCTTCGTCGGATCCTTTCCTGAGAAAGCGCCGCCGCCGTGGGGCGCGTATCCGCCGTACGTATCGACAATGATCTTGCGACCCGTGACACCTGCGTCTCCCTTCGGGCCGCCAGTGACAAACCTGCCCGTCGGGTTGATGTGATACTTCGTGTCTGTGTCGAGCAACTCGGAAGAAACGGTGTGCTCGATGACCTGCTTCTGAATTTCTGAGCGCAATTTCTCATTCGTGACGTCGTCCGCGTGCTGTGAAGAGATAACGACAGCGTCGACGCGGAAGGGCCTGCCGTCACGATATTCAACAGTCACCTGCGACTTTCCATCCGGACGAAGATAAGGCAGCTCACCTGACTTGCGCGCTTCTGAAAGACGACGCGTCAACTGGTGAGCCAACTGGATCGGCAGCGGCATCAGCTCCGGTGTCTCATTACACGCATACCCGAACATCAATCCCTGGTCGCCCGCGCCCCCAGTATCGACGCCCATGGCGATGTCTGGTGATTGTCGATCGAGGGCTGACAAGACAGCGCATGTGTCGCAATCAAAACCATAGCTCGAATGCGTATAGCCGATCTCGCGGATCGTCTCGCGGGCGATCTTGGAATAATCGAGGACCGCATCGGTCGTGATCTCGCCGGCGACGACTACGAGGCCCGTTGTCACGAGTGTTTCACAGGCCACGCGCGCCTTTGGATCGGCAGTCAATGCCGCGTCAAGTACCGCATCGGAGATTTGGTCGGAGATTTTGTCGGGATGGCCTTCAGTGACGGATTCAGAGGTGAAAAGAAAACCAGATTCGCTACTCAAAACAGCTCCTTTGTATGTACACAGACTCGAATTTTGCGCAGAAAAAGACCGCGTACTTTAGCAGTCTGGGTTTTGCAGTGTCAAGGCACGGCCACAGCTTTCAGCCAGCACTTAACAGCTACAAACAATTACAAAACGTCTAAAGCAGAAGATTTTCCTGTAACGCATCTCGCTTTGCGGCCATCTAAATAAACACATTAAGTTTGCTGCCAGCAGACCCAACCATTGCTTCTCCCCTCAGTTCTCGAAATCCCCCGAAGTCCAGAGGTCTTAAACCTTTTCAATCGGCAGCCCCAAAGCTATGCAACACTCACTATTATCTCCGCTCGAAGTAACCCACTCCTTGTTTGAACATGCTGTCGCAGCAGGTTTTGAGTTCGGCGAGAATACAGCGCTGGTGGCTGTACAACACATGCTTGAACAAACGGTGGATCTCTTTGAAACCGTCGCCGATATCGGCCTGAGCCGAAACAACATTTTCGCTCTAGGCAAACTGTACTCAAACAGTCGACCCGTAATCGAGACCTTGCGTAAAAAAGGCGTTACTGTCGTCGACAACACATTGCCTGAGCCCGGCAAATACGACGAGTACTTTGAAGCGGACGTAAAACGTCTTTGGCAAGTCGCGGCCGAGGCACTCGCGAGGCGTCGCATCAAGCGTGTACTCGTCCTTGATGACGGTGGCTTCTGCATTACCAATGCGCCGGCAGAGTTGCTGCAACGCTACTCAATGTGCGGTGTCGAACAAACTTCGCTGGGCATGTTTCTGTTCGAAGAAAAGCCGCCGCCGTTTGCAGTGATGGCGTGGGCCAGGGCGGCAGTAAAACTCGAGCTTGGCGGACCAATCTTTTCGCAATGTTTGATCGAGAGACTGAAGACCGAGTTCTTTGATCGGAGAGTTCTGCGCTGGGGACAGCTCGGCGTCATTGGCCTGGGAAGTATCGGCCGCGCCATGGCCAGACTGACTGCACGGGACGGCAAGAGAGTGTTGTATTACGATCCCCGGCAGGACATACACATTTGCCCGCTGCTGCGTCGTCATTTGACACGAGTGGAATCACTGGAAGAGCTGCTGATGCGTTGCGACTGTGTGATCGGCTGCTCCGGCCGGAAACCTTTCCGGAACAATTGGCCACTCAGGCACAAGCCCGGGATCAAACTCCTCAGCGGTTCGGGTGGCGACCAGGAGTTTGGTCCAATCATCAACTATCTGAAAACGAAGCCTGATTTTTACGTAGACGAGCAGACCTGGGACATCAGCTCTCAAATGGGACCCAGCGGCCCTATTCAGATCGCTTACCTGGGCTATCCCTACAACTTTGTTTCGCGGGCTCCCGAAGCAGTGCCCACACGCATCGTGCAACTGGAAACCGGTGGATTACTTACGGCATTGATCCAGGCAAGTATGTTTCTCGATCTTTGTGAGAAGGGCCTGACGCGCAATACGGGCCTGCATCGAGTGTCGCCCAAGGCGCAACACTTTGTTTATAAGGAGTGGCGCCGCGCCATGAGGAACTTGAAGATCGATATCGTCAAGCTTTTTGGCTACGATCCGGGCATGCTAAGCGCGGCGGAGCATGACGACTGGTTTGCCAAAAACTCCGAACCGCATCCCAGCCCTGATTATGCGCCACTTAAAATACTGGAAAAGGAAATGGACCAGTTTGCCGGCGTTGAGTGTAACTTGAAGACATCGCGCCGAGCGGTAGGGTGAAACGAACCTCAGTTCCCCTGCGCGGAGCTGAATCGATCTCGATTGCTCCACCGGCGGCATGAGCGCGCTCCTGCATGCTTATCAACCCGAGCGTCGCCACGCGCGCGGCTCGTTTGCGCAGCCGTTCCAGGTCAAAGCCTACCCCGTTGTCCTTCACGGTGAGAAGCAACACGTCGCTGTCTTTCGTGATGCGCAATTGGACGTTGGTCGCTTTTGCATGCCGCACCACGTTGGTCAGGGCTTCTTGAGCAATACGGAAACATGCTGTTTCGAGCTCGCGTGAGAAGCGTTCATTCTCATCGGGCAGATCGATCAGCATGTCTACATCCAACCCGGTGCGTTTGGCGTAACGATCGACGTACCAGCGAAGCGCGGTTGTTAAGCCGAGGTCGTCGAGGATCGGGGGCCGCAAATCAACTGAAAGATCACGCACCAGTCGCAAAGCCTCGTCTACCGCTTCGATGTTGTCTTTAACATAAGAGCCCGCTTCCGAGCCCTGGCAAAACTGCTGCACCGCGTAAAGATTCATCTTGACTGCGGTGAGGATCTGACCGATCTGGTCGTGCAGCTCACGTGCAATACGGCGGCGCTCGTCTTCCTGCGCCTCGATCAACTGGCGCGAAAACATTTGCAGCGCGTCCTGCGCGAGCTTGCGTTCCGTGATATCGCGCGCCATCCCTTGCACACCGACAAGCATCCCGTTCTCGTAAATAGCACGGCTACTCACTTCGATCGGCACGCGACGACCGTCTTTCGCTACCACGTCGACTTCATAAGTCGTCTCGCCCTGTTGCGCGAGCTTCTTCCAGAAACCGTCACGCACATACCGCACGTGCTCGGGAGCAACAAACTCCTTGAAGTTATGCCCGACAATTTCCTCACGTGAGTATCCGGACAGCTTTTCAGCGGCACGATTGATACTGAGGTATGTCCCTTCGAGGTCGTGAACATAGATGGCGTCCTTCGCGTTCTCAAACAACTCGCGATAGCGCTCTTCACTCGCGCGGAGTGCAATCTCGACGCGTTTTCGTTCCGCAATGCGTTCTTCCAGTTCAGCCACATAGCGCTGGCTCTGCTCGAACAGTTGTGCGTTTTGAATCGCGGTGGCGGCGCGTGCCGCAAGTGTTTCGGCGCGGCGTGCATGCTCCGCCTGGAAAAAGCCGGGCTCGACTTTGTCGAGCGAATACAAGCCGATGACTTTACCCGACGTTACGAGCGGCACACCCATCCAGTTACGCACGTGCTCGGCGCCGCTCATCCACTCCCATGAAGGCTCGTTGTGTGTATCGGGTACGATGACAGTGCGTTGAGTAGAGCAGATACGTTGCAGCAGGGAATTACTTTTTTCGTCAATAACGATGGCACGCGTGGTCTCGATGTTCTGATAACCTTCGTAACGCCGGAGCGCCCTGATGACGAATTGCCGTTCGTCGTCACACAGCATCACGTTTGCACTGTCATAAGGAACGAGCTTGGCGAGAAAATCCAGGAGGGTCTCCAGCACTCGCTCCAGACTGAGGTTCTGCGTCAATGCGATGTTGGCATCGCGCAGGATCTCAGTCTCCTGGCGTATGGCGTTTTCACGCGCCCGCAGTCCAGCCAGCTCAGGGGTTTCAGTATTCATGACGAATGGACTCGTATATCCAGGGAGGCGTGAGGAATCATGAGCATTTAGACATTCAATTCCGGTTACTCACGCCCGGCTTTCTTATTCAACTCTTTGATCAAATTCCTGATCTGCTCAGTCTCTTTCGAATCAGGTGACACTTTAAGGTACAACTCCAACTGCTTTACGGCTTCAAGATTCTCACCCTTCTCAACATGGATCCCAGCGAGGTAGCGATGGGCGAGCTTCACGTCGTCGCCGCCAATCTCGATTGCGCGTTTTAAATCCTTTTCGGCGTCGTCCAGGCGCTTCAAGGCGATGAGCGTGCGCGCGCGATAAACGTGCGCCGATCCGGAAGTCTCATTCTTAAGGAGCGCCGCATTGAACTCCTTTTCCGCCAGTGAATACTTGGTTAAGTAGAACAGCGAGATGCCACAGTTGAGATGAAGCATGAAATTGTCGGGTGAAAACAGGAGCGCACTATTCAAGGCTTCAAAGGCATGCTGGTACTTACCCAGTTTCATGTACTGCACGCCGAGGCCGTTCAATGCGGCAACAAACTGTGGATGAATGGCGATGGCCGCTTTCAACTGCTCGATTGCCTTGTCTCTGTTGCCAGCCTTAACTGACTCGAGTGCCTGGTTGTAGAGATCAACCGCTGCCTTCGGAGGCTCATTGGCATAGATAACGCCTTTAGTAATCGGCTGCCCCAGCTTCGGCCGCAGTTGAATCTGCACGTTGTAGATCTGCCCGACACGAGTCATCACTCCTGCGACTCCCGCATCTGCCGATCCCGTATCGGCGATATTCACGACTTCGGTGGCTGGTTCGTATTGTTCACCAGCATCAACTCTCACTACAAAGCGACCACCGCCGAGCTGGCGAAACACGAAAGAGCCGTTGCCGTTCGAAGTTGTCGACAGCTCACCCCTGCTGGTTGTGAGCCAGATCATTACCGGGTGGTCTAACCTCTGTCCGTTCGGTGTGATGATGTCACCCTGAATGGTATTGCGGTTTGAGTTGGTATCCGTTTGGGCGAAAGTATTGCAGCAGAGGAACAGGATGAATAGAGCGGAGGGAAATAGAGGACGCTGCTGGTTCCGAAACAAAACTCGAACCTTCATGATGAATTCCTCTCAGACGTGCACAGATTAGCCGCAACAGGTACAGAGTGTCACCATCATATTCGATTTGGAGCCGTAGGTTAAATCCTGTGCGCTTTCCTGGTGTCTCAGTTTGAAATTGAATGAATACGCCGAAGGCGTTCGCTAATTTCAGCCCCGGGTTCGAGCATCGCGAGAACCCGGGGAAATAATTCCAAATTATGACCAAACCCTGAAAGGTTCGGCGGTTGGCAAACCCTTACAGGGTTCGATGACTTTGATGTTCTGATCCCAGGGTTGTCGCTACGCTCCAACTCCTGGGCTGAAATTAGCGAACGCCTTCGGCGTAATTTCAAACTGATACCACTGACTCTTTGTAGCTAAACTTCTGTCACGCGAAATAGCGAAAGGGGCGACTTTCGTCGCCCCTTTCAGGTTATTGACTGCCAGTTTAGAAGTGGAACTTCAATGCAAACTGAATCAGTCTTGGGTCTCTGGTTGTGGTGATACGGCCAAAGTTAGCAGATCCGATGTTTCCATTCGGATTGCCAAAGTTCGCATGGTTGAAGATGTTGAAGAACTCAGATCGGAATTCGAGGATCTTGTTCTCGCCTATCCTGGTGCGCTTCATCATCGTGAAATCAAAGAGGATGTCGCCAGGACCATGGAAAACGTTGCGACCGAAGTTTCCGAATCGTCCGCCGCCGCCGGCTAACGATGCAGCCGAGCCGACTCGGCGGAAGAACGGATTCGTAGCCGCCGTGCCAGTACCGCCACCCGTTCCGTTAAACATCCGGTTCGGACCGCCGTTAGCGGTATCGGTATTGCGCGGGTCAAAGAACACCACTGTACCACCGACGAAATCAGGTCGATCACTGCCGGCGCCGGTGAGTGATCGATCCGTCGGTTCGGTGATGTTGAATGGCGTTCCAGTTTGAAGCACTGTCACACCGCTAAGCTGCCAGCCGCCGAGAACCTTACCAGCAAAGCCTTTCTGGTCTTTGAACATAGGCAGCTCGTAGATGTAGCTGAGCACGTTGCGATGACGAATGTCCTGATCGCAGTTGCCGCGATCCGCTCTTGGATTATTGAAGCGGGTGTTGGACCGCAATCCGGATGAGTTGTCAATGCAGTGGCTCCAGGTGTAGGCGTTCTGGAAGTAGAACCCATCCGAGAAGCGCTTCGAGAGCGTTACCTGAAGGCTGTTGTAGTTTGAGTGCGCCGATGTCTCCTGGTTGGTGATGTTACCGAAAACGGCACCAAAGAATTCATCCGACAGCGGATGGCCCTGATTGAAAAGGCGCCGTGCATCCGTGTCACTGGCATTATTGGCGAAGCCCGCACGTACACTCGCGGGATTGATTTCCCTGCGGGTAAGCAGGTTGACGCCGGTCGTGCCGACGTATCCGACTTCAAGCAGGTAATTCTTCATAAACTCCCACTGAATGTTCATGTTGTACTGATGGGAGTATGGGGTCTTGAAGTTCGGGTCGTTGATCGTCATGCTGATCGTGCCCAGGTCAACAAAGTTGAAATTATCTCCTGGCTTAGCCGGCGTAAACGGGAATAGCTGCGGGATGTTCGCAGAACAGAGTCCGCCAAACGTCGGGTTAGTCAAGGGATTGTCGATGGTCGTGCAAACCGTGAACGGCTGAATAGCAAAAGGCACTGCCGTCAGGAATTGCAGCGTGGTTTCGGAAATGACCGTGTCGTAATACAACCCGTAACCAGCCCTCAAGCTGAGCTTGCCACTTCCCAAAACGTCCCAAGCAAAGCCAACTCGTGGACCGAAGTTGTTCTTGTCGGTCTGGTAAGTCGAGCTGGTGATACCTTTGTCGCCCGGAAATACGAGGCCGAGCGGCGCGGTCGGAAACACTGTCGACTGCTGGCCCGCACGGAAGGTGTTGACTCGGTCTTCACTGTCAACGAGCGGGGTATCAAGCTCATATCTCAAACCAAGATTCAGCGTGAAAGTCGGTCTGATCTTCCAGTCATCCTGGATGTACGCGCTGTAGTTCTTAGTTTCGTAGCGTGGCCGGCCGGCACTGTTCTGAACGTATTGAATGGGCAAGCCACGTGCGAAGTCGCTCAACGCGCCGTTTAGTCCGGGAATATTGGGCAAGCCGAAAATCGCACCCATGTCGCCTGTGAACGCGTAGAAGCCACTGTTGATGAAATCGAAGACCTGGTTCTGGTAGTAGGTTCGATACTCACCACCAAACTTCAAGTGATGGTTGCCACGATTGTGATTAACGTTGTCGACAAACTGGAACGTGTTGTCGTCGCGGCCCTGGGGTCCCTGAATGGTGTTGCCCCAGTTTGAGAACCCCGTGATGTTAATGCTCGGCGGACCAGCGGCAGCCGGATCGTCCGGAACAATACCTTCGATGCCGAGATCGGCAGGACTCGTATGGTTCACTGGCACGACGCTGGTAGTGTCACGTTGGTGCCATGAGAAACGAAACTCGTTAACCGTGCTCGGGCTGAAGGTATGGAAGTCACTAACGACCACATTGCTGAAACGAAGCTGGCCGGTGGTGCCGAAACCGGGGATGGTCGAGCCACCGAAAGCAAACGGATCCGCAAACTTCTGGTCCTCGTTGAAGTAGGTGACGAACATGCTGTTCGAATCCGAGAAGCGGTGATCGCCACGAATCGAGAACTGATCACGATCGAGGCTGTTTCCGGCCACTGAGAACAACGTGTTGCCGGAGTTGGCTGCTGGAATCAAAGCCAGCAACGCTCTCGCTTCAGGGGTACCAACCGCGTTGATGATATTTCGTTGCGCCTGGTTGGGCACCGTCGCCGACTGAGACACACCCTGACGGCGTCTGAATCCCAGGTAGCTGAAGAAAAAGAATGTCCGGTCTTTGCCGTTGATGATCGCTGGTCCACCTTCACCAAACCTTGGCAGGTGCAAGGGACCGCCGATGGTGCCGCCGAACTCATTTACGTTGAACTGTGGCTTGCGCGGTCCAACGAAAGTCGGTGCAGCGTTGTTAAAGAACGGCGTCGCGTTCAATGAGCGGTTACGGAAGAAGTGGAAAAGGTTTCCGTGGTACTCGTTCGTACCGGCCTTACTGATCAGCGCGACGACGGCGCCGGAGTTACGGCCATAGTCGGCGGAGTACGTATTAGTCAGGATACGAAATTCCTGCAACGCATCAGGGCTGAAGCCGTTGACCGCGTCAGGAACGTTGATAGCGAGGTCATTGCTGTCTCCGCCATCGAGTAGGAAGTTGTTTGATTGAGCACGCTGACCATTTACCGAGAATGGGCCAACTTGTCCGGCCGGCATCACGCCTGCCTGCAATGGCGCGAGCGCCAGGGGATTGCGTCCGTTTGCGCCTGATAGGATCGGCAGGTCATTGAGGGTTCTGTTGTCGACGGTTTTGCCGAGAACGGAGGTTTCAGTGTTGACTGCCGAGGGCGCTTCACTGACAGTTACGATTTCGGACACTTGCCCGACTTCGAGTTTAAGATCAAGTGTTAATGCGTCATTAACGCTGAGAGCAACCTGTTGCGTTACCGTTTTCTTAAAGCCGGCAGCTTCCACGGAGATCGTGTAAGTACCAACCGGCAGTTGGTCGAATCGGTAGAATCCGTTGGTTGCAGAAGTGGTCTCTCTAGTAAAACTGGTGGCCGGATTCTGAGCCTTCACAGTCGCACCTGCGACCACGGCGCCAGACTGGTCCTGGACCGTGCCGCTGATGGTGCCCGTGTTCTGGCCTAGCGCCACCGACGTAAACACGAAGAGTGCGCTAAACGAGAGCACGAGACGAATAATATTCTTCTTCATAGCTCCTCCGATGGATGCGGGTTGAAGGTTGAACTGCACTGAAGCATCGGAGCTGGGGAGAGGCTCCAAATATGTGCCGCAGTGAATGTTGCAAGTTCCATGCAGCAGCGAACTTCTCAGAAAAAGCGGCGTGTTTTTAGTCTTTTAGATCGTTTCCAACCGAAATCTCGGAGGAAATCCATTTATTTAGGTAAGTAAGTATCCAGTTTTTCGGCTAGTAGATCTATTCAGTCGCACATTTTGCTTTCCGGCTGCTGATCAATTTATTGACATACCCAACTCCAGCGGTGTATATGCTTGCCACGCTTTACCAAACAATCGAAGTGGGTCCTCTGTCTCACTCTTTGACTCGAGCCGACCCGAACAAGGAGGTTTCTTCCGCATGAAAAGAAAGTCGCATTTTCGGACCCTGGTTTGGACGGCGTTGTCTGCGATCGCTCTCTTGAGTTTGACAGCGGGCGCGGGCGCCGTTCAGGGTGACAAGAAGATCAGGTTGTTGGATGACTGCGATCCCGCAACCTTCAACGCAGTACTTGGCGATGGTGCCTGCGTAGGCAACGGCCACACAACGTTTGCTGAGTTTATCGAAGAACTCGAAGAGACTCAGGATGCACATGCCTGGCGCAATCAACCAAGCAACATGCATTTGAATGTTGGACGCGAGACACTGATCGAAAACCGCGGTGGCGAGACACACACATTTACTCCCGTAACTGAGTTTGGCGGCGGATTCGTTAACGAGCTCAACGGCATTTCCGGCAATCCGGTCCCGGCGCCGGAATGCTTGAACTTTGGACTAATAGTTTTCATTCCAGCAGGTGGTATTGAAGTAGGACCGACGGCCGGCAGTTCAGAGCTTCCCGTAGGTTCACATAAGTTTCAGTGCTGCATTCATCCCTGGATGCGCACTGTGATCGACGTCGCCGATCCGGGCTCGCGCGGACCCGCTCCGGCTGCCGCGGCGAAGCACGACCATCACTGACATTCCGTTTACGAGAGACGTGCAGATCCAAATGCACGTCTCTCAGCTTACATTTTTTTCATGAGTAGTTTGTCAAAAAGATATAAGGCCCGGCGCTCTCGACGAGAACAACTCTTACTTGAACGATGGGCGCAGGAAAGAGCGAAGGGTAGAGGGCATTACTTATTGCGCCACGCGTTTTTTTTCGTCGTTCTCATGATCGCATTTCGTGATATTTACACTCACTTCTTCGGCGTTAATGGTCGAGAATTTGGCCTTGCGTTCTATATAGTCCAGCAGGCAATCACCGGAATCTTCGTAGGATACTTTACGTGGGGGAGCATGGAACGCAAATATAAGGAGGCGCAGCTCAAGCGCCACCTCCAAACACCTTTTGACGACCGCATCCTGCCTCGCTGATGGGCCATGCACGATCGCGACCAAAACGATTAGCCGAAAAGCTGCTAAAGATCCGTCAGACATTTGGCGTGTCGCAAAGCGTAATGGTGTATCGTCTCGGCGTTGACCTTGCCCCGAACAACATCTCGAAGTATGAACATGATCTGAACGAGCCACCTATCGACGTGATGCTTGCCTACGCGCGCCTCGCCGGAGTCCCACTCGAGCAACTCGTTGACGACGAACTGGAACTTCCGCATTCTTAAATCGCGTCATATCAATTTATGGCTTTATTCTTGCGTCTCCTCCAATCCGAGCACGCTGGTCCGGTGATGGGCTCGATCGGTTTGGCAGACTTTCCAGGTATAGACCCAAATGGCGATAGGAATCAGTATCTTCACGAGTAAGAAAACGCCTTGCACAAAGAGCTCCTCAGTACCGGAGAGGTCCCATTGTCGAGCTCCAAAACAATCGGTGATCATGAACGATTAGACCATCATACCTCGACGGATGTTCCCGATCTGGGCATGGACTGGCAGACACTATTCTTTTTAATTGGCTTGATGGTGGGGACGTTTCTAGTGCTATGGGTACTGGGACGTCCGCTGGCGCCCAAAGTCCGTCACTGGGTGGTGACTCATCGACATTGGACACAGACTGGCGTCTCGGTCGGGATGATCATTTGGGGCGCCGGGATTTGGTACTCGCTGATCGCCCACAGTAATTACAGCAACATCTTTGCAATCGTCATGGCCAGCTTCCTGGTAGTTATTGGTATTTGTTTTCTGGTTAGACAGCTTCTGAGGTAAATGCCAGGTGATTAGACTCTTGCTCTTCTTGCCTCAATAGATTTTATTTCGCCCGCGACGGCTTCTTTAATCTCCGAGAGCGTAAGCGGAAACCAAAGTTCGCCGTGGTCAGAATCGAAATAGCTGAAGCAGAAAGCGTCCTCCGTAGCATCGAAACCGCCTTCGTAGTGGGGACTCTGGAACATGTCATCTGATTCGATCTCGCGCCACTGTTCTACCGAGAGACCTTCCAGGATTTGTTCACAATGGGTAAGAAATTCGTCGTCGATCGGGATCTGCATAAGCGTGAATCACAAAGTTAAAATGTCACCTTTTGTGGTTACTCTTTATTGCCTCTTTGATTTTGATTTCTTGACTTCGACAATTCTTGTCGCCTGCACATCACCATCGTAACGGTCAGAAGAAGGAGTAATTTTCTTATAGAACACTTGCACTTTTCTTCCAACCTCTTCGACTCTTCCTACTATCTTTGGCGTAGGAGCAACTTCCTGTCTTGGGTCTGCTGGTGATGCTGCAGAACTTGTTTGAACAAAATATTTCTTATTGCCGACTTTAATAACAATAGCTGCCCATCTGTTTCCATATTCGACGTCAATGACCGTGCCTGACATTGATTTCGTTTGAGCATTAGTAATACCGACGAATAGCAACACAAAGACCAAACAACTCACAATTCTTTTCATTTCGTTTCTCCTGACATTTGCGTGTCTCGTCTCAGTTTCTGTCTCTCTTGCGGCGCTTTCGCGCTTAATCAGTGTAATTCGGTTTCTAGATTTCTTCATACATATCAACGACAGTGCTCCGCAGCCAATTGTGCCTAAAGCAGAAACTAAAAGCGTGGCCAGAAAACCCGCAAACACAAATGGTGATGTAAAGCCGCCGACCGCGAGCGCGGCAACACACGTAATGAGCGCACCTGAAGAAATGCCTAAAAGAGTGAAATACAAGGACCCTTCTAACGAGGTTGAACCTAAATCGTCAAGCTCTTGATTTGATACGATATTCAGCCCGAGTCTCCTCGGATTGACATAGTACGTAACCAAAGGCTCTTCGTGTTCGGCCTCCGCCTGTCGGAACAATCCTTCAATCTCTGGTTCCATGGAGTTGTAACTCGCGTCTTTTTTTTTCACCCTTGATCTTAAAGCCGGTTCATACGCCCAAGCTGACATTATAACTGGCAACGGCTTTGCACTGGCAACATAATATGTATTATCAGACGCAGACGCAGACGGGTTGACGCTTCTCCGCATTGACGGTCGTCCGATTGTGGCGGTAGGCTGCTCTTGGAATTGCCCGCACTTCCGAACCTGTGACCCCCGGGAGGGCCAACGTGCCTAGTAGATCTCTTCGCTCTTAGTCAATTCTTCTCTAAATTCCTGTCGAGCGTTTCTCCCACTAAAGGACAACCCCTCTCATGAAGAAAACTCACTTACAAGCCTCGGTCTACTGCCTTTGTTTCGCGCTTACGGTTCTATCGCTGGTTAGTCCGGCGTATTCAACTCAAGCTCCGAGCGAAATCGTTGCAGCTATCGTTAAGTCGCAAAAAGCAAACCTGCGCGACACACCTTCCGTTGCCGGAACTGTTGTAACCACCGTTAACAAAGGCGGCCTGTTAGCGCTAATTGATGCCACGCCGGTGGGCCCCTGGTATCACGTCAGAGACAGTAAGACTGAATCCGAAGGATGGGTTCACGGGAACACGATTACACTCCTGCAAACAGTTGAGTCTCCTCCGCTCGATGTGAGCTCGATAGAACGTCCGCGCAGGCCTTCACCATCACCAGCTTCCGGTGGATCCTATATAAACGTGGACGGTGTGAGGATTCCTTCACCAGTTTTCAGTGAAACCAAACCTGCTGGAGCTACAGCGCGTTGTCGAGACGGTTCATACAGCTTCAGCATGCACCGGCGCGGCACCTGCTCCGGTCATCGCGGAGTCGCAGAGTGGTTTTAAGAAAAGCAGTTGCTTAAAACGGGTGCCGAACAAAGAAGTCGTACCGTTTGTGATCTCCATAAGCCGCGTAACGATCCCCGCGGCCGGCGCCGTGATTGGCTCCAGGAATCGTTAGCAGGATTTCACAGGATTTACAAGATTAAGGCTCGGGCGCGTAATACGATTTGCGGCTGGTGATTATATATTCGGGGTGTCCCTTGACTTCGATGGCGATGCGCCGTCTCTTCCCATCGTGCGCCTTGTTGGTTGGGTAATAACCGATGATGTAGCGCAAGTTCAGATCAGCGAGGATGCGGTTGTAAATAGTCGCCGTCTGAGATTTTGTTTCCAGAAACTCCGCCCAGCCACCCGACAGCTTTGCCAGATCGACGAGCGCGCGTTGTATCTCGAGCTCCTGATCAATCCGCATTTGCAGAAGCTCGGGAGTAAGTTTCTTTCGACGTTGCTCCTCGAGTACTTTGAAATTGTTTCTTACCTTCTCAGACGACGACGCTGCCCAGGTTGCGACTGTCCGCTCGTCCTCGGCGTGCAGCCGCTGGATCTGTTCGTCCTTTGTGAAGTCAAGCAAGCGCGTTCGCGGAATGATGGAATAGATCGTTGCGCGCGACTTCTCCGCGGCGCGATACACATCTTCAAGACTGAACTCGGTGACGAGCGCACGCTGTAGCTTTTTCTTTTGCTCGACTTCCTCCTGCACTTCGCGCAGCAGCTCAGGCGGTACTCCGGAAGGAACTTCATAAACGATGGCCGAGTTTCGCAGGAACTCAAGCTCGTCTCCATCAGTTTGAAACACGATGACACGATTTTGATCTTCCTCGTCAAAGGCTTCGTTCAACGTCGCCATCAAAGCGCTGAATTGCGCGCTGTAACCAAAGCGTGGCCGTTTACCACCAACCCCGAGAAAACCTTTAGTGCCGTTGTTTCTCTGGATTAGCGACTCCAAACCTTTCTTGAGCTCTCGCTTGTCATTCGTGAAATCCACCAGCAGCTCTATATCGTCAGTGACAATCGCCATCCGGTCGTACGGCCCGAGCTTGTCAACCAGAACGCTGGCGGCGGCAATGCTGTCGGAGATGTATGGAAACTGGCTGCGGCTGTAATCGATGACGAGGACGATCGAACGCGACAGGTTGGCGTTGTCACCCAGCACGAAGTGACCAATCTGCTGCGGAGCGCCATCCTCGGTGACTACAAAATCAGTTGCTTTGAGATCGCGTATCGGGCGGCCTTGCTTATCGGTAACCAACACATCAGACGTCACGAGCGAAGTCTCAATGCGGATCACGTCGTCATCATTACTAGTCGGTTGCTGAGTGGCGACGGTTTCGTTTTTCTGCGCGTCCCATTTCAGTTTCCTGAGACTGGCGCCGAAGTCTTTGAGCTTGGGTTTTTCTCTCGGTGGCGATTGTGCGAATGCGCTTGTGAATAAACCAATGATGAGGATGGCCGAAATGGTTAAGAGCGTCTGTCGTTGTGAAAAGCTGTTCACGATACTGCCGTTAAATCAAAAGGGGCTGATCGGAGGACATCTTAACTTAATCGGCACGGCAGATTAAACGGTCTGGAGTAGACCTTGCTTAAAACTCGAAATCTCTGTTGGACACAGTCAGTACCACCCGCGATAGCGGGTGGGTGCGCAGCAGTGCGACGCCTGGAAGCTTCGTACCCACCCGCTATCGCGGGTGGTACTGACTGTGTCCAAGTTTGACTGCTGCCTTTGAGACAAAACCGTTGGTAACTCGATTCAGTCACTAGCGTCAGCATGCGTGCGCAGGACTTCGAGGAAGGCAGCGGCCGAGGGTGAGAAGTTCGAGCCGCGGCGATGGGCGGCCCAGAGGGTGCGCGTGTGCGTGAGCCCGCGTACCGGAACCGATACCAGAACACCTCGCTCGAGCTCTTCACGCACACACATGCGCGGTACGAATGCGAGACCCACTCGCTTCTGCACGAACCGCTTGATCGTCTCAATCGTCGCGAGCTCGAGCGTGATATTCAAAGGCGTGTGCTGTCGTGCAAAAGCCTCGATCACTTTCACACGCGAACCGGACTTCACGTTGTGTGCAACAAACGGCTCGTTCCCAAGATCCTTGATCTTTACTGATGGGCGCCCGGCAAACGGATGCTTCGGACTCATGATCAGGACCAGCTCGTCCTTAAGCAGTGGAAACGCTTCCAGGTCGCGATCGACGGGCTCTGACGCCATCAATGCAAAATCCAAATTTCGCTCCAACACCTCACGCGGCAAACGGTTGGAGACGTGACGAAAGATCTCGACCTTGACTTCCGGATGGCGCTCGCGAAATTTGAGTATGAGCTCCGGCAGAAGATAGAGCGACGTGCTCTCGTTTGCCCCCACACGTATCAGTCCCCTCTTCAGACTCTGCATCTCCGCAATTGCCTGGCCCACCTGATCACGGAGGCCGAGAATGCGTTGCGCGTAGTCGTACACCACCTGGCCCGCCTCTGTGAGCACGGGTGTCTTCTGAGTCCTGTCGAGTAGCGGCAGTCCAATCTCTTCCTCAAGACGGCGGATTGCAATACTGACTGCCGGCTGTGTGCGAAACACCTTATCGGCGGCCTTCGAGAAGCTCTTTTCCTGCACTACTCGCGAGAAATATTCCAACTGGGCCATTTCCATACCCCAAACTTTTACCACACCGCACGGTCAGTAGTCGATGAATCACGTTTATTATTATCTTAAAAGAATAAATTGTACAAAGCTCGGATTAGGTCCTACAGTCACTCGCCACGAGTAGCCGGACATGATTGCTCAACGACAAATCGACAATCCTGTTTCGATAGCGCCTGCCGAGATGCCAACCGGCGCCGAGATGCTCATCCAGGCTCTCGTTCACGAAGGCGTCGATACGATCTTTGGCTATCCGGGCGGTGCTGTGCTCCACATCTACGACGAACTCTGGCGGGCGCGCGATCGAATCACGCACTATCTTGTGCGACACGAGCAAGGCGCAGTGCACATGGCTGAAGGTTATGCACGTGCGACTGGTCGAGTCGGAGTCGTGCTCGTTACGTCTGGTCCAGGCGCGACAAACGCAGTGACGGGCATCGCAAATGCCTACATGGACTCGACACCCATCGTCGTGATAACGGGTCAGGTCCCCAAACACCTGATCGGGACTGACGCTTTTCAGGAAGTCGATACAGTCGGCATCACGCGGCCGTGTGTAAAGCACAACTATCTTGTACGTGAAGCCACGGATCTGCCGGCGATCGTTCGCGAGGCTTTTCACCTCGCCCGCTCAGGACGGCCTGGACCAGTCGTGATCGACATTCCGAAAGACATCAGCGCAGCCAGATCCAATTACTCACGACTGGATCACGTGAGTTTTCCCTTCTCTGCCGAACCTGCTCGTGTCAGTTCAGATTCCGCACACGAAGCGCTCGAGCAGATCTTGAACGCAAAGCGTCCGGTTTTGTACATCGGCGGCGGCATCGTGAATTCGGGCGCCGTCGATTCCCTGCTCTCGTTTGCACGCTCATTGCGCCTTCCGGTCACGCCCACATTGATGGGGCTCGGAGGTTTTCCGAGCTCGCATCCGCTGTGTCTAGGCATGCTTGGTATGCACGGAACGTACGCGGCAAACATGGCCGTGGCTGAGAGTGATCTGCTGGTGGCGCTCGGTGTCAGGTTTGACGACCGCGTCACGGGTAAACTCGCAACCTTCGCACCTCACGCTCGTGTGATTCACGTCGACATCGATCCGGCAAACATCGGCAAGAATGTTGCGCCGTCGCTCGCACTCACGGGTGATGTCAAACAGGTGTTGGACCAGTTTCTATCGATGCTTCCGGAGCAAAGCGACGAACGATTAGAGCCATGGTGGGAGCAGATACGCGGCTGGCAACTCGCGCAGCCGCTGCGGTTCTCAGGCTCGCAAGATCAAATCAAGCCGCAGACGGTCATCCGCGAGCTTCATCGCCTGACAAACGGCGAAGCGCTGATCGCGACAGACGTGGGCCAACATCAGATGTGGGTAGCGCAGTTCTATCCGTTCACGCGATCACGACAATTGATTACGAGCGGTGGACTGGGAACAATGGGATTCGGGTTGCCGGCGGCGATGGGTGCGCAGCTCGCGCTGCCGGATCAACTGGTCGTGGCGGTGGTTGGTGATGGTGGGTTTCAGATGACGAACCAGGAGCTTGCGACTGCGGTGCAATACGATCTGCCAGTGAAGATTCTGGTGATGAACAATGGATATCTCGGGATGGTGCGGCAGTGGCAGGAGATGTTCTACGACCGCACTTACTCGGAGGTTGATATCTCAGTTGCGCCGGATTTCGTCAAATTGGCGGAGGCTTACGGCGCAAAAGGGTTTCGAGCAGAAAAGCCGGAAGAGCTGCGGGATGTGATGGAGGCGGCGTTGAGGCATAAGGGTGTGGCAGTGATCGATGTTGTAGTGGCTAAAGAAGAGAATGTGTTTCCGATGGTGCCGGCGGGGGCCGATGCGTGCCAGATGATTACACACGCTTAGACAGGATGGCAGGATTTGCAAGATATACAAGATTCCAGAAGGCATACGCTGTCGATAATTGTTGCTGATGAGCCGGGAGAGTTGTCGCGCATTGTCGGACTGTTCAGCGCGCGTGGATTCAATATCGAGACGATCTCAGTGGGTGAGAGTCTCGATCCGCGCTGGTCGCGCGTCACGATCGTTACGCGTGGCGACGAGCGCACGATTCAGCAGATCGTCAAACAATGTGAACGACTGGCGCGTGTGCGCGAGGTCCAGGATGTCACGACTCGACCGCACATCGAACGAGAGATGGCGCTAATCACCGTCTCTGCGACTGCGGGGACTGAACGTCAGGAAGTGCTGAGTCTCGTGAGTGTGTTTCGCGCAAAGGTTGTCGACATCTCGCACACACAACTCATTGTCGAGGCTTCCGGAAATAAAGAAAAAGTCGATACGTTTATCGAGCTGCTGCGGCCGATCGGTGTGACAGACATCACGCGCACTGGCCACATCGCTATCAACAGACTCGCTGCACGCGCAGACGCAAACGCAGCATAAGAGGCACACATGAACATTTACTACGACAAAGACGCCAACCTGGATCTCATACGCGAGAAACAGATCGCAGTGATCGGTTACGGCAGCCAGGGTTTCGCTCAAGCTAACAACCTCAAAGACTCAGACTGCAATGTAACCGTCGGCCTTCGTGCGGGCAGCGCTTCGTGGGACAAGGCCGAGAACGCCGGGCACAAGGTGTTGCCAGTGGCCCAGGCAGCGGCCGAGGCTGACATCGTGATGATGCTTGTGCCCGATGAGCTCGCGCCTGAGATCTACGCGCGCGAGGTCGCGGAGTCGATCACGCCGGGCAAGTATCTCTCCTTCTCACATGGTTTCTCGATTCACTACAAGTTCATTGAACCGCCGGAAGATGCGAATGTGTTCATGGTGGCGCCGAAAGGGCCGGGACATCTCGTGCGACACGAGTACAAACGCGGTGCGGGCGTGCCGTGTTTGTTAGCAATTAACCAAGATCCAACCGGTGATACGAAGTCGATCGGCCTGGCATACGCATCAGCAATCGGTGGCGGGCGTGCCGGCATCATCGAAACGACTTTCCGTGAAGAAACAGAAACGGATCTGTTCGGCGAACAAGCCGTGCTCTGCGGTGGTCTGACTTCGCTCATCAAAGCCGGCTTCGAAACACTGACGGAAGCGGGCTACTCACCGGAGATGGCTTACTTCGAATGCCTGCACGAGATGAAGCTCATCGTCGATCTACTTTATGAAGGCGGAATCTCCGAGATGCGCTATTCTATTTCGAACACGGCGCAGTATGGCGACATGACGCGTGGACCGGTCGTCGTTAACGACGAAACGAAGCGCCGCATGGAGAGTCTGCTGAAGGACATTCAGTCAGGCGCGTTTGCGCGCGACTGGATGAACGAGGCGCGAAACGGACGGCAACGCTTTCAGCAGCTCGACGATCAAGCCCGCGAGCATCCGATCGAGGACGTCGGCGCGCGTCTGCGTGCGATGATGCCGTGGCTTGCGCAAAGCCGTCTCGTAGATAAGGCAAACAACTAAGTGTCGGAAGAGTTTACAAAAGGCGCAAACGCGCGCAGTCATGCGATTACACGAGGCGTGGAGCGGACACCAAACAGGTCGATGCTCCGCGCCGTCGGCTTTCAGGATGCGGATTTTCAAAAGCCCATCATCGCAGTCGCTAACGGCTACAGCACGATAACGCCCTGTAACGCGGGTCTGAATCGTCTTACCGACCGTGCAGTTGCGACGCTGCGTGAAGCCGGTACGATGCCGCAGACGTTCGGCACGATCACGGTCAGCGACGGAATCTCGCAGGGTACGGAGGGCATGAAGTACTCGCTCGTATCGCGTGAGGTCATTGCTGATTCGATCGAGACTGTGTGCCAGGCGCAGTCAGTCGACGGGCTGCTGGCGATTGGTGGTTGCGACAAGAACATGCCCGGCGCGATGATCGCGATCGCGCGTCTAAACATTCCTGCGTTGTTTGTATATGGCGGAACGATCAAGCCCGGACATTTTCAAGGTGAAGATTTGACGATCGTCAGCGCGTTTGAGGCGGTCGGGAAGTTTTGCGCAGGCAAGATCAGTGAAGATCATCTCGTCGAAGTCGAGCGACACGCATGTCCGGGCATCGGCTCATGTGGCGGCATGTTCACTGCGAACACGATGTCAGCGGCGATTGAAGCAATGGGTATGTCGCTTCCCTTCTCTGCGACGCTCAGTGCAGATAGTAATGAAGTTGTTGATATCGCGGGTCGGGCAGCAGAGGTGCTTGCACGTGCAGTGCGAAACCAGATCCTGCCGCGACAACTACTAACACGCAAAGCTTTTGAGAACGCGATCGCAGTGGTGATGGTTACAGGAGGCTCGACAAACGCCGTCCTGCATCTGCCGGCAATTGCACACTCGGCGGGCTTCAAACTCACGCTCGACGACTTCGAGAGAATCCGAGAACGTGTGCCCGTGCTTTGTGACCTGAAACCCTCAGGCCGGTATGTCGCGACTGATCTGCACAGCGCCGGCGGCATTCCGCAAGTGATGAAGATGTTGCTCGCTCACGGCTTGCTGCATGGCGATGCGCTAACTATCAGCGGTGAAACCATTGCGCAGGTCCTCGCAGACGTGCCGGAAAATCCGCGCACGGATCAGGACGTGATCCGGCAGTGGGACAATCCGCTCTACTCCGAAGGACATCTCGTGATCCTGCGTGGCAATCTCGCGATTGAAGGTGCGGTCGCGAAAGTCTCGGGTCTAAAAAACAAGGTCATCACCGGTCCGGCACGAGTCTTCCATTCAGAGGAGTCGTGTCTACAGACGATTCTCGCGGGGCAAATCAAAGCGGGCGACGTGGTAGTGATCCGTTACGAAGGCCCGAAAGGCGGACCCGGCATGCGCGAGATGCTGGCGCCGACGTCAGCCCTCATCGGCGCAGGTCTCGGCAATTCAGTTGGCTTGATTACAGATGGACGTTTTTCAGGCGCAACGCATGGAATGGTTGTCGGGCACGTCGCACCGGAAGCTGCAGTCGGCGGCAATCTCGCGCTCGTCAATGAGGGCGACTCAATCACGATCGACGCTGAACGCAGGCTGTTGCAATTAAATGTCTCGGACAAGGAGTTGGCGCGACGGCGTGAGAACTGGCGTCCACCCACGCCACGTTACAAAAACGGCGTGCTCGCGAAGTATGCCGCCCTCGTCAGCAGCGCGAGCCTCGGAGCCGTGACAGATCAATAAGGTAGTGATGCAGTTTCAAATTTATGCGCCTCCTTGGAGTGCGGCGGCCTGGCGCCGCTTTGGTATCGATGATGCGCGATCGAGGCCAAAGCGGCGCCAGGCCGCCGCACTCCAAGGAGGC
>Ga0081539_10002394_pt1 | contig 26661 bp, 27 predicted proteins | sample TabmetS4T2R2_FD_71023 | JGI IMG/M metagenome (GOLD analysis project Ga0081539, IMG submission 71023) | Tabebuia heterophylla rhizosphere microbial communities from the University of Puerto Rico - S4T2R2 | ecosystem: Host-associated > Plants > Roots > Rhizosphere ...
CGTCACCGCAACGAGGAGGAGGGAAAGCCGGTTCGCGACGCGACACACGGCCCCTACTCCGCGGGCTGCAGCGCGACTTTTCGCGCCGGCTTCGGCGCGCCGACGCGCAGGCGGCGATCCGACAAGGAAAGCGCGCCGCCGAGCACCATCGCGACCGCGCCGAGCCAGATCAACAGCACGAACGGCTTGTGATAGAGCCGCACCGCGAGCGTGCCGTCGTCGCCGATATCGCCGAGCGAGAGATAGAGCTGCGAGGTGCCGTGCGTCAGCAAGGCGGCTTCGGTCGTGGTCATGCCACGTTGCGGAAAGCTGCGCTTCGAGGGTGTCAGCACCTCGACCACATCGCCGTCGCGCCGCACCGTGAAGCGCGCGACCAGCTCGCGATAGTTCGGGCCCTGGCGCGGCACCAACCCGTCAAGAGTGAGGTCATAGCCGCGCACCGAGACGGTTTCGCCGGTCTTGAGCGACACGATGCGCTCGGCATTCCATTGGCTCTCGGCGATCACGCCGAACAGCAGCATGCCGGCTGCAAAATGCGCGACCGCGGTGCCCCAGGCCGAGCGCGGCAGTCCGCGCGCACGCGCCAATGCGGTGCCAGACGGCACACGGAGCAATCCGATGCGCTCGATCGGATCGATCAGCGCGCCGACCATGACATAGACCGCAAGCCCGATCCCGAACGGTGCGAGCACCGGTCCGCCGCGCTGGATCGCAAACACGGCTGCGAGCGCGAGCAGCGCGAGCGCAGCGGCCGCGATCAGCCGCTGCGCGGCGCCGTAAAGATCGCCGCGCTTCCAGGCGAGCAGCGGCCCGAACGGAACGGCGATCAACAGCGGCACGAACAGCGGCCCGAAGGTGAGATTGAAGAACGGCGCGCCGACCGAGATCTTTTCGCCGGTCAGCGCCTCGAGCGCGAGCGGATAGAGCGTGCCGACGAACACGGTGGCGCAGGCCGCGGTGAGGAACAGGTTGTTGAAGACGAGCGCGCCTTCGCGCGAGATCGGGGCGAACAGCCCGCCCTGCTTCAAGGTCGGCGCGCGCCAGGCATAGAGCGTCAATCCGCCGCCGATGAAGACGATCAAAATTGTCAGGATAAAGATTCCGCGCGTCGGATCGCTCGCGAATGTGTGCACCGAGGTGAGCACGCCGGAGCGCACCAGGAACGTGCCGAGCAGCGAGAGCGAGAAGGTGAGGATCGCGAGCAGGATGGTCCAGACTTTGAGCGCGTTGCGCTTCTCCATCACGACGGCGGAATGCAGCAGCGCGGTGCCGGCGATCCACGGCATCAGCGAGGCATTCTCGACCGGATCCCAGAACCACCAGCCGCCCCAGCCGAGCTCGTAATAGGCCCAGTACGAGCCCATCGCGATGCCGAGGGTGAGAAACATCCAAGCGGTCAGCGTCCAGGGCCGCACCCAGCGCGCCCAGGCGGCGTCGATCTTGCCGTCGATCAGCGCCGCGACCGCGAACGAGAACGAGATCGAGAAGCCCACATAGCCGAGATAGAGCAACGGCGGATGCACCGCGAGGCCGATGTCCTGCAGGATCGGATTGAGATCGCGTCCCTCGGCCGGCGCCTGCGCGAGCCGCAGGAACGGGTTCGAGGTGATCAGGATGAACAGATAGAACGCGCTGGCGAGGAAGGCCTGCACGGCGAGCACATTGGCGCGCAGCGTGTCGGGCAGGTTGGCGCCGAACAACGCGACGAGCGCACCGAACAGCGCGAGGATCAGCACCCACGACAGCATCGAGCCTTCGTGATTGCCCCACACGCTGGTGAACTTGTAGAGCAGCGGCATCGCGGAATGCGAGTTTTGGAAGACGTTGAGCACCGAGAAGTCGGAGCCGACGTAAGCCGCGGTGAGCGCGCCGAACGCGATCGCGACGAACACGAATTGCGCAAGCGCGGTCGAGCCGGCGACGCCCATCAGCGTAGCGTCATTCACCTGCGTGCCCCACAGCGGCACGATCGCCTGGATCAGCGCGAGGCCGAGCGCGAGCACCAGCGCATAATGGCCAAATTCCGCGATCACTTCTTCGCTCCGGCCGGCGGCGGGGCGACGCCCTTGCTATCGGCCCCCGCGAGCCCGTAGCCGCTCTCGGCTTTCCAGTGCCCCTGCTTCTTCAGCGCGTCGGCGACCTCTTTCGGCATATAGGTTTCGTCGTGCTTGGCGAGCACGCTGTCGGCCTTGAAATGTCCAAAGCCGTCGAGCGCGCCTTCGGTCACGACGCCCTGCCCTTCGCGGAAGAGATCCGGCAGGATGCCGGTGTAGGAGACCGGGACCGACTTGTTGCCGTCGGTCACCTCGAACTTCACCAAGAGATTGTCGCCGCGCACCAGCGTGCCGGGCTTGACCAGTCCGCCGAGCCGGATGCGCGAGCCGGGCGCGACCTGCTTCTCGACCACGTCGGTTGGCGAATTGAAGAACACGATCGCGTCCTTCAGAGCGAACAACACCAGCGCGGCCGCAAGGCCAAGCACGCCAAGCCCGGAGCCGATCAATGCCAGCCGTCGCTGTTTGCGCGTCATATGGGGACTCTTTCCTGGAGCATGATCTTGTCCGACCTGCCTTCGCCCGCCGAAGCATTGGTCCGCACAGCGTGACCAGGCGAAGGCTTCGCGCAGGCGGGAAACCGGTACCCATCCCCGATCGGGGTCGAGGACATGCTTTTCGGGATCATGCTCTCTCTCAACTCTCGAGTCGGAGCTCTTTCACCAGCGCATCAAGCCGGCGGAGCTTGTCAGCATCGTGGCCGAGGGCGCGGCGTGCGTCGGCGACCGCCAGGAGCGCGCGCTCGCGCTCGCCCAGCACCATATAGGCACGCACCAGCCGCAACCAACCGTCGACATCGGAGCCATCCTGCTTCAGCCGCTCGGCGAGGCGCTCCACCATGCCGCGCACCATGGCGACGCGCTCCTGCGGCGCCATCTGCTCAGCCGCCGCGACATCCTCGGCACTCGGGCTACCCGGCGTCGCGCCGACGCGGGCGAGCGCCTCGCGCACCATGCCGGTCCAGGGTGAGCTTGGCCCCGCATCCTTCAGCATCTCCTGCCAGATCGAGGCGGCTTTCGCGCCCTGCCCGTCCTGCTGCGCGGCGAGCCCGAGATAGAAGCGGCTCTTGAGATTCTTGGCGTCGCGCGCGAGCGCGCGATCGAACGCCGCCTTGGCGTCGCCGGTGACGACGCCGTTCGCGGCCGCCATCAGGGCTTCGCCGAGGTCGGCTTCGCGCTCAGGCGTCGCGCCATTGAGCCGCAGCGCGTTGCGCCGCGCCTTCACGGCATCCTCGTAGCGGCCGTAGCGCATATAGACCGGCGCGATCACCTCCCAGCCGCGGCCGTCTTCCGGATTCTTCTCGAGATGCGCCTCGACCTGCGCCACCAGGGTATCGAGCGAGCGGTTCTGCAGCGGTTGCGTTTCGCGGCCGGCGAGCGGCTGCCCCGGCAGGTTCGGCGAGCCGAGCGCCAGATAGAGCGACGCGCCAATGAGCGGCAGCGCGATCAGCGCCATGACGGCGGCGGCGCGGCGACGGGCCGTCGCGCCCGCCAGCGTTGCGTCGGCCGGCGGCGGCGCCGCATCCGCGGCGGCGAGCATGCGCCGCTTCACCTCGACGCGCGCCGCCTCGGCCTCGGCTTCGCCAATCAGGCCGTTCGATTGGTCGCGCGCGATCTCGTCGAGCTGATCGCGATAGACCGCAAGATCCGCATCGGCCCGCCCGCGCAGGCGCCGTCCACGCCCGAGCGGCCACAGCGCGGCGAAGATCGCCGCTGCGGTCATCAGCGCGAACAGGAACCAGAGCGTCATGGCGGCTTTACATCACGCCGCCAGACCGCCCGCAATGAGGGAGATCAAAGACTTCTTGGTGACTTTCTTGCGGCTTTTGGCGCCCCGAAATTCGCCGGGCGCCGCTCTCAGCCAGTTTCGAGACCACGGAGGTAGGCGCAAAACATATCCGCCATGGCATCGGCGTAGGTTGCGATCTCTGCGGGCGTTCTGGGACTTTCGGAAAAGTGTTTCCCGACCTTGCTCAGCGTCGTCGTGATCAGGTCGGCGGCCAATATACGCGTCGCTCGCGAAGCGTTGGGCAGCGCCTCCTGCATGAAGACCTCGACCGCGCGCTCTCCCGACGCCTTCGCCTCCTGCGCCTCGGGCGCGCCGCGATAAAGAGGCGCGGCGTCATCGAGCGCGACACGCATCGCGGCCTCATCACACTCCGAGCGGAGAAACGCGTGGACCACGGCGCGCAGCCGCTCTGCCGGCGGCCGCTGGACGTCCTCGAGGATGCCGCGCAGCAAGCCTGATGTCTGCCGCCACTCGTCGCTCTGCAGTCGGAACAGGATCGCGGCCTTGTTGGGGAAATACTGATACAGCGATCCAATACTGACACCGGCCTTCTCCGCCACCCGCGCCGTGGTGAAGCGGTGCGCGCCTTCCCGCGCCAAAACCTGAACCGCAGCCTCGAGAATGGTCGCGACGAGCTCGCTCGAGCGCGCCTGTTTGGGCTCTTTTCGCGAGGAAATCCGAGGGCTTGGGCGATCGGTCATGGGGCGGCGCGGCAATGCGAGTAGGGAATGCGACGAATTAGTCGTATTTCTCGCCGAGCGCAAGAACGCGCTTCACCCCAGACCGGAGACCGATATGACGACCCTGACCACCACCCCGCTGGCGCCCCTGCTGGATCGCTTGTTCGAAGAGGCCGCGGCGGCGTCGCCGGCAACGAGCCCCGCGGTGATCAATCTCTCGGCACAAGAGCGCGCGCGTCTGATGCGCAGCAAGACCGAATACCTCGACTTGTACCGGCAGCTGAAAGACCTCCCGCTCCCCGTCTCGCGCGAGACCGGCGCGCTGCTTTACATGCTCGCGCGCGGCAGCAGAGCGCGGACGATCGTCGAGTTCGGGACCTCGTTCGGCATCTCGACCCTGCATCTTGCCGCAGCCCTGCGGGACAATGGCGGCGGTCGCCTGATCACCTGCGAGTTCGAGCCGTCCAAGGTCGCGCGCGCTCGGGACAATCTGACGGCCGGCGGTCTCATCGACCTGGTGGAGATTCGTGTCGGCGACGCGCTGCAGACGCTGAGCGTCGATCTCCCCGACACGATCGACCTGCTTCTGCTCGACGGCGCCAAGGCGCTCTATCCCGACATCCTGAGCCTGGTGGAGAGCCGCCTCCGGCCGGGCGCCTTTATCGTGGCCGACAACGCCGACGATAGCCCCGAGTACCTCGCGCGCGTGCGCGCGCCCGCAAGTGGCTACATGTCGACGCCGTTCGACGAAGATGTCGAGCTGTCGATGCGGCTCGCCTAGAACGAAGCTCGGCTTGCACCGCCATTAAACGGATCTCCGCTCATTCCCGCGAAAGCGGGAATCCAGGGGCCGAGAACTGGGGCAAAGAACTGGGTCCCCGCTTCCCATAAGGGCGTTAACGCCCGTCTTCGACGGGCTATGGGCGACGAGCGGAATAGAGGCGGTTCGCACTTCAATTCGTTTGGCGCTAGCCCCGTGCCGCCTTGGCCTCGCCCTTCGCGGCGACATCGGCGGCCTTGGCGAGCGTGCTCGCGAAATCGGTTCCGAACAGCTTGGCGCAGAACTTCACCGCGGCGTCGACCTGGCTCTGGCGGAACGAGCGTTCGCCCGGCGGCGAGGCGCGCAGGCGATCGAGCAGCACCTGCGTGCCGGTATCGAAGAAGTTCTGCAGGTCGGAGTGGACGCGCCGCGTCGCCTCGCTGATCGCGAGCTCGCTCGCATAGTTGCGGCAGGTCGCTGCCAGCACCAACCGCGCCTCGATGTCAGCGACATCGTCGGTATCAAGCGTCGATTCCGGCCCCACCTCCTTGGCGGGACGCGGGCGCAGCACACGCCGCACCTGGCCGGGCAGCGTGTCGATCTCGGCCTGCAACAGGCGCGAGACTTCCGAGCGCATCGCGGCGAGCTGACGGCTCCAGGGCGAGTCGCCTGACAGGTCCATCTCTGTGCGCAACAGGCGCACCGCGTCGTGAATGTCTTTCAAAGTGGACGCGATCTCGCTGCCGCGCCGCGCTTTCAGGCTCTCGCGCAGGCTCGCGATCATCCGCTCCACGTCAGTGAGCACGACCTCGACGGCGACCGCATAGGGCGTTTCGGCGACGCGCGCCGCAACATCAGTGCCGGCCGCCGCGATCGCGAGGCGGATCAGCTGCCACGGCGCCGTGAGGCGGCTCATCACCACGAGCAGCGCGTGCAGGAACACGTCGCGGTGCCGCCCCATCGGGGAGTCGAGCAGGCTCTTGACGTTCTCGAGCTGCTCGTCGGCGAGATTGCTGATCGTCGCCGGCAGGCGCGAGCCGAACACGCCGAGCGCGTCGCGCATGCGCAGAATGGTCGCTGCCTCGCGCAGATCCTCGATCGCGTGCGGGGTGCCGATCTGGAAGGCGACCTGGCGGCGCGCCTTGTCGTCGCCTTTGATGTGCGCGAGCGACTCGCGCATACGCGCTTCCACGAGATCCTGGAACGCGCGCGCCACCTGCTCGGCGCCTTTTTTCTCGTTGGCGCCGATCAGGATCGTCACCTGCTCGATGTAGGCTTTCGCCTCCTGCGCGGCGAGATCGCGACAGACCCAGTTCCAGAGCGGATCAAGACTCGAGCGCGGGATGCGGCCGCGATGCTTGCGCTCGATATCATCGACAAGGAACGGCTCGAGCGGGGTCAGAAACAACCGCTGCGGATTGCCCGCGCGCGCCATCGTCCGCCCGCCATTGCGCGCCTCGCTGCGCAATTCTTCCAGGATCATTTCGGCGCCGGGCGGCGGCTCGCCGCGCAACAGCGCGCGCTCGAGCTCCGCCGCCAGAAGCGCCTTGGCTTCCGGCGTCAGCTCACGCAAATACTGCCGCAACTTCTCTTTGGGCACCGCGTCGGCCATGCCCCACCGTCACGCTCGATTGTTGTTTGGATAGAACTAGCAACCGGGCGTTAAGAACGCGTTTAGGAACAGCGGCTGCCAGGCTCCTTGCACCACGCGAACCGACCGGTCGATCGCCCATAATCCTCTCGCTCGTCATGCCCCGCGAAGGCGGGGCACCCAGTAAACGCAGACGGAGCGGGATTCGAGGCGCCCGTGATTACTGGGTCACCCGCTTTCGCGGGTGATGACGATGGAGAGGTTCGGGCAAATGGAGCGGGGTTCACCCGACCGGCGACCAGGTGCCGTCCGGATTGCGGCAAGCGGAGGCCCGCGCGGCCTGCGGCTTCCCGTCGACAAAGATTGTGTGGGAATAGTCCCGGCAGCGGGTCCCGCGCGCCTCGTAGGCGACGCCCGGCACGACGGTCCCATAGCGCCCGGCGGCGCCACGCCAGCCGACCGGTTCGCCCGGCTCACCCTGCTCGAGCGCACGCACCTCGGCCTCATAGGCGCGGCGCCGGTCGCGGTCGTCGAGGCCGCCGCCGATGCCGTTGCCGAGCACGCCGGCATTGGCGACACCCGGCTTCGGAGCATTGCCGATGCCGCCGGTGACGTTCACCGACGCCGGCTGCGGCGCGACCGACAGCTCCGTGAGCGAGCAGGAGGCAAGCGCAAGCGCGGCGAACGCCGCGGCGATCAGCTGAACGGTTGGCATCGGCCCCCTCAAGTCCCCAACGGCCTCTCGCCCGCCCCGGGCGCGTCGCGCAGTTCTAGCGTGAAAGTGGCTTTCACGCAAAGCGACATTCCATCCCTGTGGTTTTTTAAGGCCAGCCGGCTTTTCTTCAAGTCTAACATTTCAGTTCCTAGAGCCTTGGCGGGCATGGGCTTTTTCTAACTGGGGTCGAATCTGGGGCAAGTCCGCAGCACCCCGGATGTCGGGCTGACGGGCTCATCCGGGCTACTGCCGTCCCTATTTGTCACGCTGCCGGCAGCACCAGTTCGGCACGCAATCCCCCGATCGGGGCGGTTCCGAGGGTGAGCGCCCCGCCATAGAGCGCCGCCAGATCGACCACGATCGAGAGCCCGAGGCCCGAGCCGGGCTTGGTCTCGTCGAGCCGCTGGCCGCGCCGCGCCGCGCCGATGCGCTCGCGCTGCGCCGGCGTCAGCCCGGGGCCGTCGTCGTCGACGACCACCCGCAAGGTCGAGTTCGCCTTGGCGGCATCGCGCTCGGCCAGCACTTCCACAGCGACGCGCGACTGCGCCCATTTGCAGGCATTGTCGACCAGATTGCCGACCATCTCCTCGAGATCCTGCCGCTCGCCGCGGAAGCGCGTATCGCGCGGCGTCTCGATGTCGATCGCGATGCCGCGATCGCGATGGATCTTCTCCATCGAGCGCGCGAGCGAGGTCACCACCGGCGCCACATCCGTCACGGTGCCGACCACGGTCGCGCGCGCCGCGATGCGGGCGCGCTCGAGATGGTGCTGCACCTGATCGCGCATCACCTCGACCTGCTCGCGCACCTTGGCGGCGAGCGGGTCGTCGCCGCGCGCGACCGCCTCGTTGACGATGACCGAGAGCGGCGTCTTGAGCGCATGCGCGAGATTGCCCACATGCGTGCGCGCGCGCTCGACGATCTCGCGGTTCGCCTCGATCAGCGCGTTGGTCTCGCGCGCGAGCGGCGCGATCTCGACCGGGAAGCTGCCCTCGAGCCGCTCGGCCGAGCCGGAGCGGATCGCAGCCAGGCTTTCGGAAATGCGCTTGAGCGGCGCGAGGCCGAAACGCACCTGGAACATCGTGGTGATCAACAGCACGATCGCGAGCGCCCCGAAGGTGAGCGCGATGGCGCGGTCGAAGCCTTGTGTCTCGTCGTCGATCTCGAGCGCGTCGCCCGCGACCGCGACCAGATAGCGGCCCTCGTCGCCGAGATCGACAGTGCGCTCGATCAACCGCAGGCGCTGATCGTCCGGCCCCGGGACATAACGCTTGCGCGTGCCGTCCGCGGCGGTCGGCACGTTGAGATCTTCCAGATGCGGCAGACCCGCATCCCACACATCATTCCCGCGCAGCAGATAGCGCAGCGAGCGCGACGAGCGCACCTCAGGCCTGGGGGTCGACAGCTTGGTGACCTGCCAGTACCAGCCGGAGAGCGGCAGGTCGAACAGCGGCTCGCCGAGCGACTGGGAAACCTTGTCGCCCTCCTCGGGCGCTGCGACGTCGGCGACCAGGGTCTTGAGGTAGACGCTGAGACGCCGGTCGAACGCCCGCTCGACCCCGTCGCGATAGAGCGAGGACAATACGACACCGGTCATGAGCAGAATGACCACGGTCACGGCCGTGGCAGAAACAAAGAGGCGCAGGGCGAGCGAGTTAACGCGCATCGAAGCCGCGCATCATGTCACGCCGCGGGCGGCGTGAGCAGATAGCCGAGCCCACGCACAGTCTGGATCACGTCGACACCGAGCTTCTTGCGGATGCGGCCGACGAAGACCTCGATCGTGTTGGAGTCGCGGTCGAAGTCCTGATCGTAGAGATGCTCGACCAGCTCGGTGCGCGAGACTACGCGCCCGGTGTGGTGCATCAGATAGGAGAGCAGACGATATTCGTGGCTGGTCAGCTTGACGGGATTGCCGTCGACGCTGACACGCCCGGTGCGCGAGTCAAGCCGCACCGGCCCGCAGGTGAACTCGCTCTTGGCGTGTCCGACCGAGCGGCGCAGCAGCGCGCGCACGCGCGCCAGCACCTCTTCGAGGTGGAAGGGCTTGGCCACATAGTCGTCGGCGCCGGCATCAAAGCCCTGCACCTTGTCGCTCCAGCGATCGCGCGCGGTCAGCATCAGCACCGGCATGGCGCGGCCGGCGCGGCGCCACGCTTCGATCACCGAAATTCCGTCCATCTTGGGCAGGCCGATGTCGAGGATGACGGCGTCGTACGGCTCGGTCTCGCCGAGATAGTGCCCCTCCTCCCCATCAAAGGCGCGATCGACCACGTAACCCGCATCGGTCAGCGCGGTCGCGAGCTGGCGGTTCAGATCCGGGTCGTCCTCGACGACGAGCAGGCGCAACGTTTCTCTCCTCGTTTGTGCGTGATGTTATCCGAAAACCGGTACCCCCTTTTCGGGATCACGCACCCAGCTCGGCCCGAGCCAATGCCCATCGGCGGCATCGACTCGTGCCTGCAATAGCTTGCCATTGCGCGCGAGCACTGTCAGCACGTCGGCGAGCTTACCCGCCTTGCGGCGGCACAAACGCGCTTTCACGATCTCCCCGAACACCTTGGCGCGGACCAGATGTAGCACAGATGCGAGCGGAACGGCGCAGTGTTCGGCGATGACAGCCTGCCGCCAGCCCATCTGCCGCTCCGGAATCGGGGCACGCTTCTGCGGTGCGACAATGTCAACACTGCGGCTTTGCTCCGCGGCAGCACGGCATGGAAGGTGGCTCTCTTGAGAACCGGAACCATTTCGGGTGCACAATCTGCTGGGCTCGAAGCCGAAGGGAGCGCGCTGAGCTCGCGTCAACTCGCATGACGCACATGCGCCTGCGCCGTTGCGTCTCCTGACGTGTCGGCCAACTCGGCAATGCGCTTGTCGGCGCGGCGGAGCCGCCGGCAGAGCTCGCGGTTGATGTTCTGCATCACCATCACATACGCGTGGATGTCGGACTTGTAGCACGTGTAGAGGTTTCGCGCCGTGAGCTCGTACAGTACGGTTGGACTCTCCGCGACGACCGTGGCCGATCGGTTCTGCATTTCGATGAGCGTCATTTCGCCGAAAAAATCGCCCGGCCCGAGACCCGCCATGTGGACCACGCGCCCCGACTCCCCGAGCTTGCTCACCGCGAGCTCGCCGGAGTGAACGATATACATGGAGTGCCCTGGCTCTCCTTCCGCCACGATCGTGGCACCGGCGTCGAACCGGCGCTCGACCAGCATTGAGACGAGGAGATCGAGACTTGCGTCTGGGAGGCCACCGAAGAAAGGCGTGGCGACCAGGAATGCTTTCAGATCGGGCGAGCTGACAGCCATCGGGATATTATACTCCCGCGCCCGGGATTTGGCAGCACGCCTTGGGCTACCGGCGCGGACATGCGCTCGCGCGCGGCTCGCGAGCTGGAGTTGGTAGGGCGGCCAAAGGAGCGCCATAGCCTTACTGCGTCACAACTCACTGCTGTGCGCGCGGCATCTGTTATTGCGCCCTCTCCCGCTTGCGGGGGAGGGCATCGCAGACAGCTCAACGTACTCGGTCGGGTGGGGGGCCCCTCGATAGGCTCGCGGAATGTCCCCCTCCCATCCTTCCTCGCTGAACCTCCGAGTACCCTCCCCCGCAAGCGGGGGCGAAGGCGCACATACGACCGTCGCGACTTCTGACGCAGTAGGGCATAAGCGCTCTGCGGCTCTGGTTCAAAACCCCTCAAACCTTGCGAACGCCTCGAGCGGCTCGCGCTCGGAGCGCCAGCCATTGATCGGCGCAGCCTCGTCGGCGCGTCCGAGCGCGATGCCGCAGAACAGGATGTGCTCCGCCGGAAGCGGCAGGAAGGCGTTGAGCGTTTTGTGCCAGTTGGTCCAGGCCTCCTGCGGACAGGTGTGCAGACCGTAGCCGCGCGCGAGCAGCATGATGTTCTGGATGAAGCCGCCGACATCGGCCCATTGCGGCGGCCCCATGGTGCGATCGATCGACACGAAGATCCCGACCGGCGCGTCGTAGAGCAGATAGTTGCGGGCAAACTGACGATAGCGTGCCGGTCGATCCTCGCGCGGAATGCTGAGCGACTGATAGAGCTGGTTCCCAACGCGCGCGCGGCGGCCGTAATAGGGCTCCTTCAGGTCGCGCGGGTAGACATCGTATTCGGGGCCCTCGCCGCGCGGCAGCTCGGCCGCAAAGCGTGGACGTAAGCGCGCTTTCAGCTCCTCGAGCCGCGCGCCCGCGATCACATGCACGAGCCACGGTTGGAGATTGCCGCCCGATGGCGCGCGCGCCGCGCGCACAATGATGTCGCGCACGGTCGCTTCGGGAACAGGATCGGGAAGAAAGGCGCGGCAGGAATATCGCGACTCGACTGCGTCACGCACGTCCATGGATATCGGATCTCCATTTGGAACTGTGTCGATATAGCGGCTCCACGGAACTACGAAAAGAGCGATGAAATGGGCACTTCTGCGATTGCGCGGCGCGGCGCGCGCGGAACATTTCACAGCATTGCCAGGATGTGCGCGGGGAACACGGAACAACGAAATGCAACCTGCGTTGATCATGCGGGCGCCAACACAGGCGCAAGGAGGAAATTCTCATGGTGAAGGCAACAAAACTGACTCTCGCGGCGGCGCTGTTCGCGGCAAGTTGTTCGTATGCGTTCGCACAAGCGGGTGGCGGCAGCGGTGCTGGCGCTGGCGGCGCCGGCGGTGAGCCGCCGAAGGCATCCGACGCGAACCCGCCGGCCGGCGTGAAGCAGCAGCCGGGCGAAGCGAAGACCGCGCCGGCCCAGGGCGCGCAGGCTCCGGCGCCGATGCAGTCGAAGGAAACCGGCATGGGCGACAACACGTCCACCGGCAATATGAACACGAAGGGTACAGGCCGCGGCACGACCGGCACCGGCGGCAAGGGCGGCAGCGGCAATCAGTGATCGCGCTTTGCCTTCGCGCATGATCCCGAAACGCGTGCCCCGAAGTTGATCAGGTACGAGAATCGGTTTTCGGAAAAGATCATGCGTCCCGACTAACCAGCGCGGCGCCACAAGCGCCGCGCATTTTTTGTGGCTGACGTTCCGGGGTGCGGCGCGCGAGTCGAACCGCTCTCAGCGGCGGTGGTACGTGGTTCTCCGCACAAGAACAAAGTTCCTGTGCAGGATCAAATTGAGAACACCGCGACGTTCCATTGTAGAATTTCTGCCACGTGCATCACTGAACTTCACGAGACGCTAGGTCGGCCGCCGGATTCGACTGTTCCTATACGTCAGCAATGCAGTCGCGCGCGCTATCGGCTCACGTAACGCGCGCGCATTGACAACACCATGCCGCCCGCGGCTGATGCGCCCATGGGGCGCGCGTTCATTGCACTCATCTATCTCGTCAGCTCGTTGGTTCCGGCGGCCGCCATGGTTGGCGGCGCCGGCGCCGCCTCGCCTGCGCTCGCGCGCGCAATCGTGGTGATCGTCGGCTCGCGCGGCAATTTCTGCTCCGGCGTCGCGCTCGCGCGCGACCTCGTGCTGACCGCGGCGCACTGTGTGCTGCCGGGCGCCGAATACAAGATCGTTGAATACGATTCCGCGCGGCAGCCGACGCTGCGCGACGTCGCGCGCGTCAGTGCGCATCCCTCCTTCGATCTGAAAACGCTGCTCGCGCATCGCGCCACCGCCGACGTCGCGCTCGTCAAGCTCGCGGCGCCGCTCGCCAGCGTCACACCGGTCGCGCTCGACGCACGCGACCTGAAGGTCTCGGCCGGCGATGCATTCACGGTCGTCGGCAGCGGTGTTGCGGTGCGCGGCGACGGCAAGTCCGGCGGCACCGCACGCACCGCCGAGCTCGTTGCGACGGGTCAGCCCGGGAGCTTGCAGATCCGCCTTCATGATGCCGCAACACAAGGCGAGAAAGCGGGACTTGGCGCTTGCACGGGGGATTCCGGTGCGCCGGTATTTCGACACGATGCAGAACGCGCATCGGTCATTGGTGTCGTGAGCTGGTCGACTGGTCCTGGGAACTCGGCCGGTTGCGGTGGCCTCACCGGCGTCACGCCCCTCACGCGCTATCGCGGCTGGATCACAGACACCGCAAAAATACTTGGGAACCAACTTTAATCTTGCGTTTGCGAAAGTGAACGACGAAGCTGTGCGGCAGGGGATCACTGCAACGCAACCAACCCGATTGTCGGGGAACGAGGGGTCCATCCATGCGGCACACGCGCCTTGCGGCAGCCACGAAAGGGCGCCGTCAAGTCTCTGCTCTTGCGTTTATTTTCGCGGCATCCGCCGCTTTTCTTTTGAGTTCAGGCGATGCGCATGCGGTGATGCGCGGAAGCACGGCGGGGGGAATTAGCCGCCATGTGGTTAAACTGGTCGGCCATAACCTGTTGTGCACTGCAACTGTCGTCGGTCGCCAGCATCTGCTCACCGCGAACCATTGCGTCGAAGGTTCCGGCCCGTTCCATGTCGTCGTCGGCGGTCGCCAGATCGCGGTCGCGAGCCACAGCCCAGCCGGCCAAGTGACGCAACTCACCCTCGCGGCGCCGCTGCCGGCGAGCGTTGTTCCGATCTCGACCAGCGGCGCGGGCGGCGCCGACGGCAGCTACACCATCGCGGGCTACGGCACGGCGCAGGAAAGCGCGCGCATGCATTCGGCGGGCTTGCGCGAGGCACGCCTCGTCAACGACAGCCGCTACAACGCGCTCGTCGACCCGCGCCGGCGCGGCGCGATCAGCGCGAGCGCCTGCATGGGCGACTCGGGCGGCCCGGTCGCGCGCTATGACGGCAAGCGCTACGTGCTGGTCGGCATCGTCGAACGCGTCTCCAACTATGCGGGTATCGGCGCCTGCGGCTTCCTCACGCACTACTCCTCGGTCAGCGGCGTCTCGAGCGTCGCCTCGGTGCCGGAAGGCACGACGCGCCAGGTTTCCGAGCCGCGCCCGACGCGCGTCTCCGCCAGGGCGAAGCGGCGCCACTGGGCTTCGGTGCGCTGATCGCGCTGATTACATCATACGGGGCACGGTAGAACGGCGCGGGCAACCGCGCCGTTCTTGCTTTTTACGAGTTCGCGTTTCACCGGCCCGCATTTCACATCGCGGCCGTGTACGATGACGCGATGATCAAAGCTTGTTCTCTCGCCGGTTGCGCTGCTAGTGTGGCGACGGGGAAGCCATTCTTTCGGGGTTGGGAGGGTCAGTTGCGTGCGTTGGTTTTGACGTTGGCGGTGCTTGCGCCGTCGATGCTGGGTGGTTGCGCGTCCGTGACGCGGGGATGGAGCGAGCAGATCCAGATCAGCTCGCAGCCCGAAGGGGCAGAAGTCAGAACATCGCTGTCGCAGGCCTGCGTCACGCCGTGCACGCTGACGGTGAGCCGCAAGGACGAGTTCAGCGTTTCGTTCGCGAAACCCGGCTATCAGCCGCAAACCGTGCAGGTGAACACGCGACTCGCCGGCGGCGGCGCCGCCGGCTTTGCCGGCAACGTGCTGGTCGGCGGCATCATCGGCATGGGCGTCGATGCGGCGAGCGGCGCGACGCTCGAGCACTGGCCCAATCCCGTGGTCGCGGTGCTGCAGCCGATCCCGGCCGCGCCGCCGGCGCAGCCCGGGCGCCGCGGCAAGCCCGCGCCCGGCGTGGTGCAGCGCCCGCCCTCGCCGCCGCCGATGCAGGCGACGCCGGTCTCCTACGCGCCGCCGGCCGAGCCGGAGCCGCAGCTGAGCGAAGCCGACCGCGCGATGCTGATGCGGAATTGACGGCGCAGGCGCGAGGCGTCAACGCATAGTCCACGCGAGGTGGCCGCTCGCCTCACCGCGTCTGGCGCGGGTTTGTCCTTCGACCACTGCAGCGCGTCGCGCGAGCGATCCGTCCGCGAAGCATGCACGCTCGAACAGGCGGCGATCGGTCGCGACGAAGCCGTGTTCTCTCATCGCCGCCACCACGAAAGTGGTAGTCACTTTGAGCATTTGATCGCACTTACTTTTTGTTTCGTCATCGGCACATCGACAACGAGCGGTCTGCTGGATCAGCAGTTGCGAATGCGGTCGCGCTCGGCTGCCAGATGAAATGTCGGTCGGTCCAAGGCTCCAGAGCGCCGGATCAACATGGGCCGATCCCCTTTCGAGGGCAGCCATGACGCTGCGCATTTCGCAACACATCATGGTGGGACTGCAGTGTGGCTTTCCGCCGCCCGATGTCATCGCCTGCCAACTTACGGAGGAGCAACTCCATGCGCATAGCTCGTACATCTGCAATAATTCTTTGCCTGCTGGCCGTCGCTCCAGGCGTGTCACTCGCTGCCGACGCCAAGAGCGACGTCGAGAAGGCGTACGCGGCGTGGGATTCGGCATTCAACAAGCAGGACGCGAAGGCCGTCGCTGCCGCCTATGTCCAAAACGCGAAGCTACTGCCTCCGACGCATCAACCCGCGTCCGGTCCAGCGGAGATCGAGAAGTTCTGGGCCGACCTCTTCGCCAACGGCGTGACAGGACACAAGCTGGAAGTCATCGACGCTGGCGGAGACGACAAGGTCGTGTTCGGCACGGCCAAGTGGAGCGCCACGGGCAAGGACAAGGAGGGCAAGTCAACAACTCTTAGCGGGCTCGCCTTGCATGTGTTCGAGCGTCAAGCGGACGGCTCCCTCAGGCTGAGGCTGCATACGTTCAACTGAATTGATCAAGCCACTGACGTGAGCTCGAGCCGCGTCACTTCGATCAGCGCTGGATCGTCGGCGGGCATGCGCGAACACATCCCGCTCATCCCGCGCTGACCCCTCCTGCGCGCGACAGTCCCTACTCCGCCGGCACCGCGACGGCATCGGCGCTCTCGCGCGCGTCGCTGCGCAACGGGCGCTCCTCCATCGCGGCGAGGAACGCCCACGATAGCGCCAGGCACGCGACTGCGGCGGAGAAGATCCAGCGGAAGTGCGCGGCGAGCGCCGCGGCATCGCGGCCGGCGGCGAGTGATTCCAGCGTCACGCCATGCGCGGTCGCGCCGCCGAACAGCACCGCGCCGTAAAGCGCCACCAGCAGCGCGCTCGCGAGCGCGCGCATGAAGTTGACGAGCGCCGTCGCGGTGCCGAGCTGCCAGGGCAGCACGGCGTTCTGAATCGAGACCGTCGTGATCGGAAAGCTCGGACCGATGCCGCAGCCGGCGATGAACATCAGCACGCCGATCACCGCGATGTTGAGCCGCGACGGCAGGAACGCGAGCGGCAACAACGCGACGACCGCGAGCGGCGTTGCGATCAGCGCGATGCGCTTGTAGTGCGTGAGCTTCGACATCAGCCGCCCGCCCAAGGTCGAGCCGATCACGGTCCCGCCCATGAAGGGAATGAGCATCAGGCCGGCGGCGCTGGCCGAGAGACCGAGCACGGTCTCGAAGTAGACCGGCGTGTAGATCGTGAGCGCGATCATGGTGCCATAGGCGAGCGCCGCGGCCGCGATCGCGCGCGCGACCACGCGGTTGCGCATGATCGAGAGCGGCAGGAACGGCTCGGGCGCGATCGCAATGCGCCAGACGAACAGCACGGCGAGCAGGACCGACGCCGCAATCAGCGAGACGATCTGCCACGAGCCCCACGGGTAACGAAGCCCGCCCCAGTTGAGCGCGAGCAAGAGCGCGACGGTCGCCATGACCATCAAGGCGGCGCCGAGAAAATCGAGCTCGTGCGGCCGCTCGTAGCGCGGCAGCTTTTTCAGCGCACGGCCGGTGACGAGATAAGCGGCGACGCCGAGCGGCAGGTTGATCCAGAAGATCAGGCTCCAATGCAGATGCTCGCTGAACACGCCGCCGAGCACCGGGCCGGCGATCGAGGAGGTCGCGAACACCGCGCCGAAATAGCCCTGGTAGCGGCCGCGCTCGAGCGGCGACACGGCATCGCCCATGATGGTCTGAGCAAGCGCGATCAGCCCGCCGCCGCCGAGCCCCTGCAGGGCGCGGGCCGCGATCAGTGCCGACATGTTGGGGCTCAGCGCGCAGGCGACCGAGCCGATGACGAAGATCGCAATGCCGGCGAGCAGCACCGGCCGCCGGCCGTGAATATCGGCAAGCTTGCCGTAGAGCGGCGTCACGGCGGTCGCGGCCAAGAGGTAAGCGGTGACGATCCAGGCGAGGTTCTCGACGTTCGCATAGGCGCGTCCTATGGTCGCGAGCGCGGTCGCGACGATCGTCTGGTCGAGCGCCGACAGGAACATCGCCAGCATCAGGCCGACGAGGATGCGCTGCACCGTCGCGTGATCGAGCCGCTGCAAAACGGGGGCAGTCACGAGGCAACTCCAAAAAAGCAAAAAGGCGCGCAGCTTGCGCGCCACTTCGCTTTGAACATGGCCAGATTTCGTTAAGAATCAACGCGCCGCAGCGCAACACGGGTATGCGGTGGGGTCAGCATTACCCCCAAAACACCGCGTAGATCGCGGCGAATGCCAGCACGATCGCGCCGAGGCTGATCATCAGCACGTAGCGCACATTGTGTCCGGTGACGCCGGCGCGCGCGCCGGTCCGGTCCTCGACCACCGGACGCGTCTCAGTCTGCGCGGCGGCTTCACGCTGCCCCTGAGTCCTTTCGGCTTCGCGGTATTCGGGCGCGGTGCGTGCCATTGCGGTTCTCCCTGGCGCGGCTCTTACGGCCCGCCTCTCAAAACAAAACCGCCGACACTTGCCTCCGGTTCCGGGAGCACGTTCGGCGGGGAGACGTTGGACAAAAATCCGCCCCGACCGGATTTCGGGAGGAATATCCGGTCGGGGCCAATTTCGGGCGGCGTCGGGGACGGGGGGCACGGGGGTCGCCGCCCTTGCGTTCCAACAACGCGCGTTCTCACGACTCGTTCCGCACACCTTCAAGAGATTTTGCGGTTGCGTGTGGCGGCGCTGCCGGCGTTTGGACGATCCTTGCCCGGTTCCGGGTTCCGGCTGTGCGCGCGCCCTTTCGCGCCTTTGGGCCATTTACCGGGCCAGGCAACGATATGCTCGGCGAGCTTGTCCTCGGGCAGCGAATCCTCGTCGCGCGCAACGCGCGAGCGCACCGAGACACCGGCAGCATGCACGCTCTCGGGATCGCCCGAGACCAAGGGATGCCACCAATAAAGATCGCGCCCGTTCGCCAGCAGACGATAGGCGCAGGTCGGCGGCAGCCAGTTCAGCTCGCCTAAGTTCTGCGCCGTGAGGCGAACGCAATCGTCCACCCGGGCGGAGCGGTTTGGGTAGTCGCGGCAGCGGCAGCTTTCACCGTCGAGCAGACGGCAGCCGATGTCGGTGAAGTAGATCCGCCCGTCATCCTCGTCCTCGAGCTTGACCAGGCAGCAGCGCCCGCAGCCGTCGCACAGGCTCTCCCACTCGGCCTCGCTCATCTCGGCGAGCGGCTTTGCTTTCCAGAACGGCAGGCTGTCGGACATGGCGCGAACTTATGCGCTTATCGCCGCGCGCGCGAGCCTTCTCGACGTGTCGATCACATCAATCCAGTGGCGCGGTGGGCACGGCGCGGCGCCAATCCGGTACCTTGATCCGCACAGCACGGGCCGCGCCTTTGCCCACCCTACGGTCTCGCATCAATGGAACGAGCCGTCCGCGAAGGTCAGGCGCCCTTCGTAGATGCCGCTGTTGAGATAGTGGTCGAGCGGATTGATGTGCGCGCTGGCGATGTCCGGATAGGCTTGCAGATAGTGCAGCGTGTCGAACGCGCCCGACGGGTCGCGCCCCTCGGTCCAGCCGACCTGCTCGTAATGCTGCAGCGGATTGACGCCGGCCGCCGCCACGTCGGCGTAGTGCGAAAGATAGCCGGCGGTGTCGAACAAGGCGTTCGGATTGCGCCCTTCCCGCCAGCCGACCGTGTTGAAATGCGCCAGCGGATCGACGCCAGCGGCCGCCACGTCGGGATTGTGCAAGACGTAATATTCGGCGTCGAACCCCGCGACCGCGGTGCCGATCGCCGCATAGGTCGCGCGCCCTTCGGCCATCCCGTTCTGCAGATAGTGCTGCAGCGGATCGATGCCGGCCGCGGCGACATCCGGATTGTTCAAGAGATAGAGCTTGGTGTCGAAGCCGGGCGACGGATCGCGTCCATCGCGCCAGCCCGACTGTTCGTACTGGGTGAGCGGGTTCACGCCTGCGGCGCGCACGTCCGGATTGGCCGCAAGATAGAACGAGGTCGAGAAGAACGCGTTCGGGTCGCGCCCTTCGTGCCAACCGCTCGCATTGTAATGCGCGAGCGCGTTAATGCCGGCATGGTACACGTCGAGATAAGCCCGGTCATAGAACACCGTATCGAACACCGGCGAGCCGTCGGCGACATCGATGACGCCGTCGGCGAAGCGCAGGTGCGCAATGTTGGTGAGCGTCAGGTTTCCGTCCGGCCCGGAGACCGTGATGTACTGGCCGAAATCCATCAGCGTGTAGTTCACCAGATTGCTGGAGAAAGTAGCGGTGTCGCCCGAGACGCCCGGTGTCTGGGTCGTGACGCGATCCCAGCCGATGACGTCCATCACGCGCAGGTCCGCCAACGTAATCGCGTTGATCACGCCGGAGCCGCTGAAGGCGAGAAACGCGTCATTGCCGGCGCTCGCCGCCCAGTCGCCGAAGTCACCGGCCGGGTTGGTGTTGAAATTGTCGAAATTGGTGCTGCCGCCATCGAGCGAGAAATAGCCCGCCTGCGTGCCGCTGAAGCTGCGCACGCCGGGCGCGGCGTAGTGAAACAGGTCCATCGGCTCGAGGCTGTTGGGCTGGCCGGCGAAATTCTGGCTCACCAGCAGCTGCCGGCCCATGATCTCCGTGAGCTCGTGCGCGACCACGGCGTAGAAGTCGTACTTGCCGGGCGAAATGCCGTCGCTGCGGTCGTAGTCGAAGATGTTCGCGCTGCTGGAGAAGCCCATCGAGCCGTCGAGCGCGCCGCTCGCGCCGAGTAGCCCCAGGGCCTTGGCCTCCGCCCGCGTGACCCAGTAGGTTGCGCCACCGAGCGGGCTGCTCGCCGGCAGCGTCGCGTTCGCGGTCGCGTCGTCGCCGGCCTTGGCATCGCCCAGAAGCGCGTTGCGGATCTGCGTATAGCTGTAGCTGCCGAGCTGGCTGATGTTCACCCCGAGCGACGTCACGGTCTGGCCGGCGACCTCGCCGAAACCGACCGCGACATTGATCGTAACGTTGTCCGAGAAGGTCGTCTGGAAGAACTGGGCGACGGCGTTGACGGTCGCGACGAAGCCGGCCGGCGCGCCGCTGACGCTGGAGTCGAAACTGAGATTGACGATCATAGCTGGCTACGGGCTTGCCACTTGGTCGTTGCTTGGCCTTTTGCTTTGGCGCTTTCCGACGAGATAACAGCCGACTCGTCTCAAATCTCTTGCAACAGACGGCGTCATTCGACTAAGAGGCGAATCAATGGCAAGGGCCGGAACAGCCGCACACTTTTCCCTTCACCCTGTTGCGTTTCGACCATTGGCGGGCGGCCGCCGACGCGCTAGAACCTGAACAAATCGACAGGGTTGACCGCCCGCTGGCCGCAATTCGGCCTCGCGCGCGCCCGAGTGTACCGCCTGTTCCAGAAACCGAGCGCCCGGAGAGATCGCCTTGCGCGGCCTGTTCAGTCAGGAGTTCATCCTCAAGCTCAAGCGAGCGCTGCTCGACTTCGACTCCGTCCTGGACTCGACGGTATTTCATTCCGCCCGCTGGCTGCGCGAATATTACGAGCGGTTCTCGGCCTTCATGGACCGGTTCCATGTCGCCGGCTGGCGTCGCTGGGCGCTGGTCGAGCCGTTCTCGGAAGGTGCGACGCTTGGACTCGGCGGCCTCATCGTGCTGCTCGCGCTCGCGATCCCGGCGTTTCGCGAAACCTCCGATGACGACTGGCTGAAGAAGTCGGAGCTCGCCGTCACCTTTCTTGACCGCTTCGGCAACGAGGTCGGCTCGCGCGGCATCCGGCACAATGACGCGATCCCGCTCGAAGACTATCCCGATCATCTGATCAAGGCGGCGCTCGCGACCGAGGACCGGCGCTTCTACGAGCATTTCGGCATCGACCCATCCGGCCTTGCGCGCGCGCTCACCGCCAACGCGCGCGCCGGCGGCGTCGTGCAGGGCGGCTCGACCATCACGCAGCAGCTCGCCAAGAACCTCTTCCTCAACAACGAGCGCACCATCGAGCGCAAGGTGAAGGAAGCGTTCCTGGCGATCTGGCTCGAGACGCGCCTCACCAAGAATGAGATTCTGAAACTCTATCTCGACCGCGCCTATATGGGCGGCGGCGCCTTCGGCGTCGACGCGGCGGCGCAGTACTATTTCAACAAGTCCGCGCGCGACGTGAACCTCGCCGAGGCCGCGATGCTCGCCGGCCTGTTCAAGGCGCCGACGCGGTTTGCGCCGCACGTCAACCTGCCGGCCGCCCGCGCGCGCGCCAACACGGTGCTCGACAACCTGGTCGAGGCCGGCTTCATGACCGAAGGCCAGGTGTTCGGCGCGCGGCGCAATCCCGCGACCGCGCTCGACCGGCGCGACGACCGCGTTGCCAACTACTATCTCGACTACGCCTTCGACGAGATGAAGAAGCTCGTCGCCACGTTCCCCAAGTCCGTGCACGAGCGCGTGTTCGTGGTACGGCTCGGCCTCGACGTGAACCTGCAGCGCGAGGCCGAGAACACGGTCGAGTCGATGATCCGCCAACACGGCAACGACTATCACGCCAAGCAGGCGGCGGCGGTCGTCCTCGATCTCGACGGCGCGGTGCGCGCGATGGTTGGCGGGCGCGACTACGGACAGAGCCAGTTCAACCGCGCCACCGACGCGTTGCGCCAGCCAGGCTCGTCGTTCAAGCCTTACGTTTACGCCACCGCGCTGATGAACGGCTACAAGCCGACCTCGATCGTGGTCGACGGCCCGGTCTGCATCGGCAACTGGTGCCCGCAGAACTATTCGCACAGCTTTTCCGGCTCGATGACATTGACGCAGGCGATCACGCGCTCGATCAACGTCATCCCGGTGAAGCTGTCGCTCTCGCTCGGCGACGGCAATCCCAAGCTCGGCCGCGCCAAGATCATGCAGACCGCGCAGCGCATGGGCATCCGGACGCCGCTCACGGACTCGCCGTCGCTGCCGATCGGCGCCGCGGAGGTGAACCTGCTCGAGCACACCGGCGGGTATGCGACCTTTCCCAATCTCGGCAAGTCCGTCATGACGCACGCGATCCTGGAGGTGCGCAGCGGCAACGGCGAAGTGGTGTGGCGCTTTGACCGCGACGGCAAGAAGCCCGTCCAGGTGCTGCGCCCGCAGGTCGCCATGGACATGATCTTCATGATGAACAAGGTGGTCGAGGAAGGCACCGCGCGGCGCGCGATCCTTGACGGCATCAAGGCGGCGGGCAAGACCGGCACCACCAACGCGTATCGCGATGCCTGGTTCGTCGGCTACACCGGCAATTACGTCTGCGGCGTCTGGTTCGGCAATGACGACTACTCGCCGACCAACCGCATGACCGGCGGCTCGCTCCCGGCGATGACCTGGCACAACATCATGGCCTATGCGCACCAGGGCGTGGAGATCAAGCAGCTGCCTGGCCTCACCGGGCCGACGCCGCCAGCACCGCAGGTCGCCGCCACGGCCGCGACCAGTTCAGCCGCGAGCCAGCCGCGGCCCACGATGCTGACCAAGCGGTCGATCGAGGTGCTGCTGCGCCTCGAGCAGATGATGGAGAACGCCAGCTCCTCGCTCACCACCGCCTCGACGCCGCAGCGCGGCGCGGCGGCGAGCTCGCCGAATGCGGTCGCAGCGGCTGAGGGCAGCGCGCGCGGAAATTAGCTTTGCTTGCGTTGCAAACTCGGCGGGCGTATTTGCGCCCTCTCCCCTTGCGGGAGCGGGCATCGCTGCCGGACCAACGATCTCGGTTGGGTGAGGGGTTACTGCACTTCAAAGGACCCCTCACCCAACCGAGTATGTTGAGCTCACGGCGACGCCCTCTCCCACAAGGGGAGAGGGCACAATAACCGATTCACACGATGCGTCTGCTTCTCGGCTTTCTGTTCTCGTTCGCGGTCGCGGCCATGTTCGGCCTCGGGCTGACGCAATACGCGCTGACGCGCGGCACTGCGTTCGGCGCGATCACGATCGGCGCCTGGACCGCCTGGCCGAAGACCGGCACCGCCGACATCGACCCTTACGCCCGCGCTGCCGTGGCGCGCAGCGGCGAACTGCCGCTCGGCTCGGGCGATGGCGTTGCGTTCTTTGCCACATCGGATGACAGCGGACGCCCGCTCGACGGGCGCTGCGTCGTCACGCTCTCGGGCATCACGCCCGCTGCCCGCTTCTGGACCCTCGCGCTCTATGATCCCGAGGGGCGGATGATCCCGAACGCCGCGAACCGCTATGGCTTCACCAGCCAGGAGATCGCGCGCCAGGCGGACGGCAATTTCTCGATCGTGCTCAGCGCGCGCGCGCGGCCCGGCAACTGGCTGCCGACCGGCGGCATCGATCGCTACGTTGCGGTGCTGCGGCTCTACGACACGCCGGTTGGCGTCGCGACGCGCAGCGCGAAAGACGCGCCGATGCCGGCGGTGACGGAGACATGCCCATGAGAATGTTCAGATGATCCGCTGGCTGTTCTGGCTGCTCGGCGGACTGCTGCTCGGCGGCATCGTGCACCTGTCGAGCGTGCTGCTGCTGCCGCGCACTGCCACGCAGGACGCCTACACGCGCCTCTCGGCCTCGGCGCCCGCGAACACCATGGTGCCGATGCCGGCCGCGACGCCGGAGGACGCGGTGCTGCCGTTCATGGATCCGGCGTTCGCGTTCTCGGTCTGCCGCTACGATCTTGCCGGCGGCCCGCTCAAGCTGCGCGTGCCGGTGAGCCAGGCCTACACGGCGGTCTCGTTCTATACCCGCAACGGCGTTGCGTACTACGCGATCAATGACCGCGCCGCCGGCCGCCGCACCATCGAGCTCGATCTGATGACCGCGCAGCAGCGCGCCGACCTGCCCGACGACGAAGAAGTCACCGCGGCCGATCGGCTGATCGTCGAGTCACCGACGCCGACCGGGCTGATCCTGGTGCGCGCGCTCGGGCCCGAGCCCGGGCTGATGCCGATGGCGCGGCGCGCGCTCGGCGCCGCGCAGTGCCGGCAGCAGAGTTAGCGCGCGTAGTCATCATCGTAGTGCTTGGAGCGTAGCCCGGGTGAGCGAAGCGACACCCGGGGTCAACGCCGGGAGCGCAAGTCGCAGCCCCGATGTCATCGCTCCTGCGCCCATCGGGCAACGCTATGCGCGCACGGTGCGCGAGTCCCCGGCAATCAGCAGGCGCAGTCCAAGACCGATCATGATGGCGCCGCAGAACCGGTTCTGCCATCGGACGATCGCCGGGTACCGGCTGAGCCAACTGCCAAGCGCGCCGGCGGCGATCGCGTGGATGCTCAGGATCACGAAGCCGGTCAATTTCTGCGTCACGCCGAAGATGAAGAGCTGTGCCGTCACCGCGCCGCGCGACGTGTCAATAAATTGGGGCAAGAAGGCGAGCATGAACAGCCACGGAGTTGGATTCGACAAATTGCAAATCATGCCTTCGCGCACGGCCGCCACTATCGAATAGCGAGGGGGCACGGTCGCGCAGCCGGAACTTTGATGCGGACTGCGCAAGGCAAGCAACTGGACGCCAAGCCACACAAGATAGGCGGCGCCCGCCCACTGCAGCAGCGTGTATCCGAATGGCGATGAGCGAATGAGCGAGACGACCCCAAGCGCAAGCAGGGGAAGCTGAATGAGCCCCGCGAACAGCGTCATCCCGAGCACTGAAGCGAGCGCTATTCGCCGACCCTGTCCGACGCCGCGGCCAACAACGAGCATCGCATCCGGCCCCGGTGCCAGCTGATAGGCAATCACGGCGCTGATGAATGCCAAATAGGTGGCAGCGCTGGGCACGGCGTCATGGCTCCTCGCTGCCTCAACGGCGAGCGCGACAAGCCGTTCCGGCCGGCGCCGAGACGCCGAAGCGCCTTCCCTTGACCTGATGGCCTACGCTGGGAGAGCCGGTGGACAAAGAAGCCTCGGAGCTGTTCGGCTCCGAGGCTTCCCTGGTCTCCGACCTAATTGGTCGAAGGCGACGCGTATACCGCAAACTTGTCGTCCAGGTTTTCCTGGACATGCGCCAGTAGCTCGTATGCGTCTCCGATCGCGAGCAGGACACTCCGGAGTTCCTCGCTGCACATCTCCGCCTGGTGCTTGGCTCGGCGCGCTTGAAGCAAGAACTCTGCAGCTTGGTGCGACATATGCTCGTACTCCGCCCCGCAGCGCGTTCAAGCTACATGCACTCAGCCGGAGAATGAAAGAAAAACGAGATTCACGCGGCGGCCGGCAGGCGACAAGTGCGAAAAACATCTGTGGCGCAACTACTTCAGTTCGCGATTTCACGAACGAGTGCGAGACAGGGGCCCAATGCCTCAATCCGGTTCTTCTTCGCTCCGGTCTCGGGCCGCTTTTTTCTCGCGGCCGGCGCCGGCTTAACAAAGAACATGAGCAAATCTTCCTCGGCGCACGCCTGAAGCCCGACTCACTTCGCGGTGAGCGGCGCGCTCGCGGCCGCGCAATGGCGGCAGCAGAGTCAGGGCGAGGCGCGCTTCGACGGGGGACTCTTGGACAGAGCCCGCGCGAGCACCACGAAGACGCGCGGGTCGCTCATCTGCGCGACATTGAAGCGCATGAAACCGGACGCCGATTGGGTCGGGCTGAAGACGTTGCCCGGCGCGAGCACGACATTTTCGCCGAGCGCCAACTTTGCAACCTCCGCCGCGTCCCTGCCCTCCGGCAGGCGGCACCACAGATAGAAGCCGCCGCGCGGCATCAGCCATGGCTCGATGCCGAGGCGCGCGAGTTGCGAGTGGACCTCGCGCCGCGCCTGCGCAAGCCGCCGACGCAGCGCGTCGAGATGCTTGCGATAGCTGCCGTCGCTCAAGGCGCCGCAGACGAGCTCGGCCGCGACAGGACTCGGTCCGCCAAAGCTCGTCGCCACCTGCAGGTCGATCAACGCGTCGATCCAATCGGCGCGCGTCGCGATGTAGCCGCAGCGGATCGAGGCCGACAGGGTTTTCGAGAAGCTGCCGATCCGGATCACACGCGCGAGGCCGTCGAGCGCCGCGAGGCGCGGCGAAGGCTCAGGCTCG